>Ga0114969_10001471_pt1 | contig 19985 bp, 9 predicted proteins | sample M_130807_MF_Meta_FD_87316 | JGI IMG/M metagenome (GOLD analysis project Ga0114969, IMG submission 87316) | Freshwater microbial communities from Lake Montjoie, Canada to study carbon cycling - M_130807_MF_MetaG | ecosystem: Environmental > Aquatic > Freshwater > Lake | place: Lake Montjoie...
CCATTTACAGAAATAGCGACTAGTTGCAATACCGCACGACGTGAAGGATATCCGCTTGGAAATTTATGTCCTGCCTGATTGATTAATGTTACCGAAACAAATGCAGTATCATTCATTATGGTATCAGTACTTGCATTAATAATTAATGAATTTTCTTTTAATTGACGACTGATAGCAGCTAATGTAGAATCGAAATTTACATTAGGTGCTTGAATATTTAATCCAACTTTATTGTTTTTAATAATATTAACCATAAATGAATTGGCTCCAGCAAATTGATGCTGATTAAATGGAGCTCTTCCTGGCATAGCAATATTTCCTGTTGCAAGAATTACAGGATCCTCAACGACAGGCATATGACATGATTGACAAGTAACTCCCAATCCAGGATAAGAAGAATTTGCCCATTCATGAAATGTAGATTGTTCAACGAAAGTTGCTCCAGTAGTATTACCTGCTAAATCAACTACATTTGAAATTAAAGTATGACATGAAGAGCACATTCTGCCTTCACTTAAATGCGTTCCTTTTACAGGGTTTAATCCAACGTATAATTGCATAGGGCCTTGCACAGGAAAATCAAATGGTCCGTAAAGTACTTTGCTGGTATCGTAAGGAATGACACCTGAAAAAAGTTGCCCTAAACTATCAGTTCCTATTGAGTGGCAACCATTACATGCAACTCCCGCCTTGCCTAACGAATCATTTACAAGATCGGCAATTGTATAAAATGGATGTCCTTTGAATATTGCTGAATAATGACCCATTGGCGCATGGCATGTTACGCAGAAAGTCTGTAACTCATTGCTGTGTGATGGATTTACCAATGATTCATGACTAACTTTTGCTCTCCAAAAAGGATCAATAGCTGAAAATGCCATCATCGAAGTTTCCCAATCATCGTATAGGTTAACGTCGGTACCAGAAGCATTAACGCTCGCGATTCCTAAAGGATCAAAACCATGACAACCTTTGCAATTTTGAGGGGTTAAGAAATATTCGCCTGGTGCAATTGGAACAGCATTTCTTTGTTTTTGCATTAATAAAAGTTCTTCCTTAGAGTGAAAAGTTAGAGGTACAGACTGATTTCCAGGGATCATAGCCATTAAAATAACAAACGAAATCACCGTAAGAGTTACCCCTAATGTTTTTTTCAAGATTTAAAATGTAGAATTAATGGAATTGGTGCGTATTAAATGAAACTGATTTGCTTTGTAAATTTAAGGAATACAAAATAAAAGTCAAGGTATTAATCGATTTTTAATTTTTGTACGTAAATCAGTCAAAAAAAGGCCTAGATTAAATCGAGAGAAAATAAAAAATCAACAGGCGCTACAATTAAAAGGCTAGTTCTTTTACGCTGGTTTTAAATGGCTTAGGAGTATTATTCAATTTTACCAACAGTCGTTGTGTTAAAAAACTGATAGAAAAAACGTAAACTAGTCAACAAGTGAGGTTAAATTTGAAATTATGAGTTCGGATATTCCGATCTTTACAGCCTTTAAAGAACAGGAGAAGCACAAATGGCCAAGAAAGTAGATTCACCAACCTTAGATCATAATTATACCGAAGATAGTATTCAAAGCCTTGATTGGAAGCAACATATCCGGTTGCGCCCTGGAATGTATATCGGAAAATTGGGTGATGGAGCACATAAAGATGATGGTATTTATGTTTTAGTGAAAGAGGTGATTGATAACTCTATCGATGAATATGTGATGGGTTATGGTAAGCAAATTGATATTGAAATTAAAGATGGACGTGTTCGTGTTCGAGATTTTGGTCGAGGGATTCCTTTAGGGAAAGTGGTGGAATGTGTAAGTAAAATAAATACGGGTGGTAAATACGATAGTACAGCTTTTCAAAAATCAGTAGGATTAAATGGAGTAGGTACGAAGGCTGTAAATGCGCTTTCTAAATATTTTAAAGTTCAGTCAGTTCGCCAGGGAAAAACCACTTGGGCAGAATTTGAGAGAGGTGAATTAACGGCCCAGAAAAACGAGATGCCTTGTAATCTTCCTGATGGAACAGAAATCATTTTTGATGCTGATCCCGATATTTTTACGGATTATGAATTCCGAATAGATTATGTTGAAACGATGATTAAGAACTATACTTTTCTTAATGTCGGTTTAAAGATGAACATTAATGGTAAACAATTTATAAGTGAAAATGGTTTGCTTGATTTGTTGAATGAGCAGATGAGTGATGAAAAATTATATCCAATTATTCACATTAAATCAAAGGATATTGAATTTGCAATTACACATACAACAGCTTACGGCGAAGATTATTATTCATTTGTGAATGGTCAACATACTACTCAAGGTGGAACGCATTTAGCTGCTTTTAGGGAAGCGATTGTAAAAACTGCTCGTGATTTTTTTGGTAAAGAATTTGATCCGAGTGATGTTAGAACTTCAATCACTGGAGCGGTGAGTATTAGAATTCAAGAACCTGTTTTTGAATCACAAACTAAAACTAAATTAGGCTCTCAATATACAAATCCTGGTGGTCCTTCTCTTCGTAATTGGATCAATGAATTTATTTGTACTAATCTTGATAATTATCTTCATAAGCATCCTGAAACTGCAGAGGCCTGGAAGAAAAAGATTTTGCAAAGTGAACGTGAGCGTAAGGAAATTGCAGGTATTAAAAAACTTGCCAATGAACGTGCGAAAAAAGCAAATCTTCACAACAAGAAATTGCGCGATTGTAGATCACATCTTACCGATATGCGTAATCCTCAACGTTTAGATTCTACCATGTTTATTACTGAGGGAGATTCTGCCTCTGGATCAATAACTATTGCTCGTGATGTAAATACCCAAGCAGTTTTTTCATTGAAAGGTAAGCCTTTAAATTGCTTTGGTCTTACTAAAAAAATTGTTTACGAAAATGAAGAATTTAATTTATTACAAAATGCTCTTAGTATTGAAGATGGATTAGAAGGATTACGTTACAATCGTGTTGTAATTGCAACGGATGCAGATGTTGATGGAATGCATATTCGTTTGTTGATTTTAACATTCTTCCTTCAATTTTTTCCAGAATTAGTAAAAGGAAATCACGTCTATATTTTACATACTCCTTTGTTCCGTGTTCGAAATAAAAAGGAAACGATTTATTGTTACAGTGATTTAGAACGACAAGCTGCTGTTAAGAAACTAGGTGTTAAGCCAGAGATTACTCGATTTAAAGGATTGGGAGAAATTTCTCCTGACGAGTTTAAGTCATTTATAGGAAAGAAAATGCGTTTAGATCCTGTTACTTTAACAGGGGAAAGTTCATTGCATGGCTTGCTTGATTATTACATGGGAAAGAATACGCCAGAGCGTCAAGAGTTTATTATAAAAAATCTTCGAATTGAAGAGGAGTTGGAACCGGCAGGAGAAGAAATTGAAGTTCCTGTTGCAGAAGTAGAAGAAGTTTAATTTATTTATTAACGATACGAGTTTACAAGAATAGATGGAGAACGATCCAATAAAAGGAAAGGGGAAAGCAAATTCAGAACACCACGGGCAGGTGTCGACGATGTATGAGAATTGGTTTTTAGATTATGCTTCTTATGTAATTATGGAACGTGCTGTTCCGTATTTAGATGACGGCTTAAAACCTGTTCAGCGTAGAGTGCTTCATGCAATGTGGGAATTGGAAGATGGGCGATACAATAAGGTAGCGAACATTATCGGTCATACAATGAAGTATCATCCCCATGGTGATGTTTCTATTGGCGATGCATTAGTGCAGATGGGTCAAAAGAATTTGCTAATTGACACCCAAGGTAACTGGGGTAATATTTATACCGGTGATAGTTCAGCTGCCGCTCGATATATTGAAGCACGTTTAAGTAAGTTTGCTTTGGAGGTTTTGTTTAATCCTAAAACAACTATTTGGCAAGCATCTTATGATGGAAGAAATAAAGAACCTGTTGCTTTGCCCGCAAAGTTTCCTTTGTTACTTGCAATGGGTGTGGAAGGAATTGCTGTTGGTTTAGCTTGTAAAATTCTTCCTCACAATTTTTGTGAACTTATTGAAGCATCTATTGATGCTATTCGTGGTAAGGTTGTTAATTTACTTCCGGATTTTCCTACTGGTGGCATCGCTGATTTCTCAAAGTACAATGACGGCTTACGTGGTGGAAGAATTCGTGTACGATCAGTAATAGAGAAGCGCGATAAAAAAACTTTAATCATTAAGGAGATTCCCTTTGGAACTACTACAACAAGTTTGATTGACTCTATTCTTTTAGCAAATGAGAAGGGTAAAATTAAAATTAAAAAAGTAGAAGATAATACTGCCGCCACTGTTGAAGTAGTTATTCATTTGCATCCTGAGTCATCAGAAGATGTAGATAAAACGATTGAAGCTTTATTCGCTTTTACAGATTGTGAAATTAGTATTTCTCCAAATTCTTGCGTTATTCATGATGGAAGACCACAATTTTTAAGTGTTAATGAAATTCTTCGTCTCACTGCTTTAAATACCCAGGAATTATTACGTCGCGAATTACAAATTCGTTTTTCTGAATTAGAGGAAGACTGGCATTTTAGTTCGCTGGAAAAAATATTTATTGAGAAACGAATTTATCGTAATATCGAAGAGTGTGAAACATGGGAAGCAGTTATTGATACGATTCATAAAGGATTAAAGCCGTATAAGAAATTATTTTTTAGAGAGATTACGGATGAGGATGTGGCAAGCCTTACCGAAATTAAAATCAAACGAATTTCCAAGTTCGATGCTTTTAAGGCAGATGAACATATTAAGGGTGTGGAAGAGGAGATGAAATCTGTAAAGTTTGATCTTGATAATATTAAGCAATACACGATAAATTACTATAAAAATCTATTGAAGAAATATGGTAAAGGTCGAGAGCGTAGAACACAAATAAGTGAATTCGAAGTTATTGTTGCCTCAAAAGTGGTAATGAATAATGCGAAATTATATGTAAATCGCACTGAGGGATTTGTTGGTACAGGATTAAAGAAAGATGAGTTTGTTTCTGATTGTTCTGATATTGATGATGTAATTGCAATTACTGGCGACGGTAAGTTGATGGTGTTTAAAATATCGGATAAAAATTATGTAAGTAAGGATATTATTCATGTAGCAATTTTCCGAAAAGAGCAAGATGAACAAACTGTTTACAACTTGATTTATCAGGATGGATCGAAAGGTGCAATTATGATGAAACGGTTTACCGTTGGTGGAGTAACTCGGGACAAAAGCTATGACCTAACCAAAGGTTTGCTAGGTTCAAAGGTGTTATATCTTTCTATTAGTACACCAACCGATGGACCAACAGTAATTGTGAAACTGAAACCTAAACCGAAGTTGAGAAATTTAGAATCTGTAATCCATTTTGGAAGTCAGTTGATTAAAGGACGAGGAGTTCAAGGAAATGTAATTACAAAATTCCCAATCCTAAATGTTAAAGCTGCCACTCCTGAACAAGAAGCTGCCTATCGAAAAAAACAACCTGATTTATTTCTTCCTCCAAGCAAAGAAGATAAAAGTCAAATGAAATTGGAGATGTAATTACATTTCGAATTCTAATACATTACTGACCTGAAAATTATCTCTTAGATATTGTGATTGTCATTTTAATACTCAAGAGATTTTTTAAAAATAATTTATTATGGTCAATAATTTTCTTACAAAGCAAAGTCTAGAGTTTATTGCTGGATATGATTTCAAAGAGCCTTTGCATCATTTTCTTAAGCAGCAATTTCGCTCCCGTAAGCAAATGGGTGCCCGTGATCGTCGTTGGACTCGTGAGTTGATTTATGCTTGGTTTCGTGTAGGAAACTCTATGGATTTATTTAGTAAAGAATACCGTTTAATAGCTTCTTTCTTTCTTGCTCATCAAAAGGTTGATGATTTAGCAAATCGAATCCTAGAAGGTCAAACAATTCTTACAGCTGATAAACTTACATCGCCAATTTCAGAAAAATTAAATATTGTAAAATCAGTACATAGCAATTTTCATCCAGAACGTATTTTCGCTTTTAGCAATTTTTTAAGTCCGTTATTAAATAAGGATTTATTTGTTGAGAATTTTTTACGACAACCAAAGGTCTGGTTAAGAGTAAAAAATGGAATGATGACTTCTGTTTTGGCGGAGTTAGAAAAACTAAATATTAAGGCAGAAACTTTTTTAGAATATCCAAATGCAATTGCATTACTAGGTGGAACGGCGGTACATGAAACAGAATCATTCAAGAATGGAGATTTTGAAATTCAAGATTTATCATCGCAACGAACAGGTGAATATTTTAAACCACTTCCCGGTGATAAATGGTACGACTGCTGTGCTGCATCCGGAGGAAAAAGTTTATTGTTGCGAAGTGTTTTAGGCGATGTTCAACTAACTGTTAGCGATAGTAGAGCAAATATTTTAACTAATCTAAGCGAGCGATTTAAAAAAGCAGGTCTAAAGAAATACAAAGCATTTATTGCTGATTTGGGAAATAGTTTGTCTCCTGAAATCACAGAAAATGAGTTTGATGGAATTATTGCTGATGTTCCTTGTTCGGGTTCTGGTACGTGGTCACGAAATCCTGAGCAGATGCAAATTTTTTCAGAAAAAACCTTAAATGATTTTTCTAAACGTCAACAAAAGATTCTTCAAACAATTGCTCCATCCTTAAAATCCGGAAAGCCATTAATTTATATTACTTGTTCTGTTTTTGAAAAAGAAAACGAAGAAACTGTTAAATATGCAGTATCGGAATTAGGTTTTGAATTAGTGTCCATGCAACTTATTCAAGGAATGGAGATGGGAGCTGATACTTTATTTGTTGCAAGGTTAAAAAAGCCCTGAAGTACAGACTACGTCAGACTTCAGGGCTTTGATTGATTATTTGTTAAATGTAGCAGCATAAACGTAGTTAACACCACTTGCACTATCTACTTGTGAAAAGTTGTATTTTAAGGTTGTCCCGTCATTAATTAAAATATTATAGCTATCGGTATTGTCTAATGTAATTATAGTTTCATTACTATTGAATTTCCAAGTGCCAGAGGTTGTTTGTGGATCTGATGGACTACATTTTGAAGCACCTTCATCGTCAGTATAAGTTCCATTAGTATTCAATGTTTCAAAATCGTCCTTACTACAGCTTGGAATTTGAGGTAGTAAATCGGTAACCGTTGCAGATCCAATAATAATTCCAGGATCAATTGTTAACGCCACTATGCGCCAATTTTTTCCACAGATTTTTTCTGTATTACTTGGTTCACTACTATCTTTCTTACAACTTGCAGAAAGTAGTACAATTGTACTCATAAACAAAATGATAGTTTTCATATTATTATTTGTTAGTTATTTATTCGAAAATAGTTAATTTTTATAAAATCTACAAATTGAATCTATATCCTATTTAATTGGTAACTTTAAACTTTATATAATTTTATCTCAACGTAGTTGAAGAAACGCTGCTTAGATTTCCATCAATATATATTTCTATCATATATGTTCCTGCAGCAAATACGCGATCTTGTTCTTCCCAGTTTAAGCATAAATCTTGCTTTGCATTTGTATACTCAATTGTTTGGCTGAGTGAATATAATAATTCTTCATTTGAGCCATTCTGACGAAATGTACTGCTTCCATCTGCACGGTTACCTAATACTTTTCCTCCTGGTTCAATTACACGCATGTAAACAGTTTTGCTACCTGGCTTTGCAATTTTATTTTCAAGAATTGTAAAGCATGCCTCTAATTTATTTGTTCGCTTCGCCATTGCAGTGGTAGTATATTTATCATTACTACGTTTTTTATAAGCAGCAATTTTCATGTATTCCGCTTTTAAGGCGGAGGCTGTATTTACAGTGTTTTCTAAATTTCTAGAAAGTGTTTCTACTGTTGATGAAAGATCTATTTTTTCTTTTTTCAGTTGCTCGTTTTCAACAAGTAATGCATCTATCTTTTCTAGGTATTGATCACGTAATTTTTTTAATTCTTCAAGTTCTGCTTTCAGTTTAGTGTTTAAAGATGCTGTATTTCCATTTTTCTTTATCAAGGATTCAATCTTTGATTTTTGGATATCTACTTTTCCATTTGCTTCTTGAAGAAGGCTATCTAAACGATTATTGATCCCTTTATATTGGTTTAGTTCTGCGTAGGTATCTGTAAGTTCCTTTTCTACATCAACACGAGCAGTTATTAAGCTATCTTTTTCTGTTTTATAGCTTTCTTGCATATTCGTTTTGGTGCTAAATAAATAGGCATTCAGTGCTAGTGATGCAAGTAACAATATTATCAATATTCGAGTATTATTGATTTTTTGCGGGTCGCTGCTATTTTCCATTTTTTTTGATCGTTGCGTTTAAATATTAATCGTTGGTTTTTGTTTCGAATTGTTATACGAATATAATATAGCGTATTCACTTTCTTACTGAAACTTCAATAAGATTATTAACAATTGATATTAAAAAGGATACCTTGCAATTGGTGTGATATCGAGGGTAGTAAATACTCCAGCTTTAAATTTATGATATCCATAAAGTGCAATCATTGCAGCATTGTCGGTGCAGTATTCAAAAGCCGGAATATTTACTGTCCAACCATTTTTGTCTTGCTTTTCTAAAAGTGCTTTTCGTAATCCACTATTGGCAGATACTCCGCCTGCAACAGCAACGTTTTTAATACCAGTTAATCGTACAGCTTTCTCTACTTTATCAAGTAATATTTCAATAATTGCTTGTTGAACCGAAGCGCAAACATCAGCCATATGCTTGCTTAAAAAATCAGGATCTGCCTTTTTTTCTTTTTGTAAAAAATACAAAATGGCTGTTTTAAATCCACTGAAGCTGAAATTAAGGGCTGGTATTGATGGATGCGGGAATTTGTATGCTTTCGAATTACCAATTTGAGCTAATTTGTCAATTTCCGGTCCGCCAGGGTAGGGAAGACCTAACATTTTGGCTGTTTTATCGAAAGCTTCTCCAGCTGCATCATCCATGGTTTGACCAATAATTTCCATCGATAAAAATGAATCGACTTTAATGATTTGCGTATGTCCACCGGAAACTGTTAAACACAAAAATGGGAATGAAGGAGGGGTGAATAGTTCCTGTTTACGAGAAGCGAAATTACCAATTACATGCGCCTGCATATGGTTTACCTCAATTAATGGAATATCGAGTGCCATTGCCATCGCCTTAGCGAAAGAAGTGCCTACTAGTAGGGAGCCTATTAAACCTGGTCCGCGTGTAAAAGCTATTGCATTGAGGTCGATTTTGGATACTTTTGCTTCTTCAAGAGCTGCCGCCACTGCAGGAATAATTTGTTGTTGGTGCGCTCTCGATGCAAGTTCAGGAACAACCCCGCCATATCGTTCATGAACATCTTGTCCGGCGATAATATTCGATAGGATTTTATCATCACAAGTGATAGAAGCAGAGGTCTCGTCGCAGGAGGATTCGATCCCTAAAATGTAAATTGGTTTATTGTTCATAACAACTCTACAAAGTTACTTTATACTAGCATTGCTATCCTTAATTTTTGATTCTCGTTTATACATTAATTTATAACAAGTTCCGTTATCTAATAAATCACTAAAGCAATAAAACGTTTTCGCAACATATTACTGATAATCATTGGGGTTATACTGCTAAGTGGATTCGCCGCTCAATACCTTGTGAGGATACCTCGGGTGCAAACTTGGGTTGTTAAACAGCTTACTATTTATCTAAGTAATGAGCTCGAAACGAAGGTAACTATTGGCCATGTGGACGTGAAATTGTTCAGAAGTGTCGTTCTGAAAGATTTATATATCGAAGACAAACAGCATGACACGTTATTATTTGTAAAAACGTTTACTGCCAATATTAGCAAGTTTGGGGTTAGAAGTCGTCAATTATCCCTAAACTTAATTGAATTAGACCATGCTAGAATTGCAATTAAGTATTATAAATACCCTCGTGATTATAATCTTGATTTTATCATAAATTATTTTTCTGGATCAAAAAAGGATACCACCACCTCGCGTCCTTGGAAAGTTAAAGTTGATCAAATTAAGTTAGTTGATAATACTTTTAGTTATCGCGATTTAAAATACGATGATATTACACGGTGTATAGATTGGGAAGATATTTATCTTAAACATTTGAATGTGGAGTTAACCGATTTAAATCCTGCTAATGATTCAATTTCATTTAAAGCAAAACATATTTCATTTGTTGAGAAGAGTGGATTTAAGGTAAATGATTTTTCTACAGAAGCATTAATTACATCCCATTCAATGGATTTTCAGAACTTGCATATCAATACTCCATTCAGCGACCTGAATACAAAAATTCATTTTGATTATAATAGTATAAATGATTTTGAAGATTTTATCAAATTAGTAAAATGTAAAACTAAATTCAAAGAAAGTAAAATTGCTTTTAATGATCTTGCATATTTCGCTTCTGAATTATTTGGATTAAATGAGACCATAAATTTCAAGGGCTCTGCTATTGGAACTATTGAGCAGTTTAAAGCTAAAAATATTGAGATTTACAGTACAAATGATATGTACTTTAAAGGAGACGTACTCATGAATGGTCTTCCTGATTTTGATAATACCTATATGGAAATTGCTGTAAATGATCTTAGTTTAAATAAGAAAGACATTGAAAAAATTCCGCAATTTCCATTTGAAACATCAAAAAACATTGAATTGCCAAATAATCTTAAAGAGCTCGGCATTGTTCATTTTAAAGGTAGGTTCAATGGTTTTTACAATGATTTTGTTGCTTATGGAAATACTAGTACAGCTGCTGGATTTTTATCAACAGATATAAATTTAAAAATAGCAGAAAATGATAAATACACGAAGTATTCTGGCAGCTTGAGTGTATTTGATTTTGATATGGGAAAATTATTTCGACTTAATCCCAATTTAGGTAAAGTAAGCATGAAAGCCAAATTAAGCGGATATGGTTTTGAAATGGTAAATTTAAATGCGAACTTAGAGGGAGCGATTAGTAAAATCGAATTGAATAATTATTCATATTCTAACATTAAAATGAATGGCCATATTGCAAAGCGTTTGTTTAATGGCGATGTAACTATTAATGACCCAAATCTTGATTTAGATTTTCAAGGTGATATCGATTTGCATTCTAAAGTGCCAGTTTATAATTTTAATTCTTCTATTAGAAAGGCTCATTTAGCTAAAATAAATTTCTTGGATCGCGATACATCATCGAACCTTTCAGCTGAAGTTAGCATTAATATGATTGGAAGTAATTTAGATAATGCTGAAGGTACAATTCAAATTGAAGATGCTAAATATTCTGAATTGGGTCAAGAAGTGAAAAGTGATCATATTTTTGTAGATTCAAAAATTGGTCATCGTAGAGAATTAAATATACAATCAAATTTTGCAAATGCACAGGTCGTAGGTAAATATAATTTAAGCGATATTATTAATTCAACAAAGTGGGTTTTGTCAAAGTACGTACCTATCGCCTCCTACAATAGAATTAAGCCACCGATTGATCAGGATATAAACTTTCATATTGTTACTAAAAATGTAAATGAGGTGTTTAATGTTTTTCTTCCAACTATTCAATTGGCTAATAATTCTGTTTTGGAAGGAAGGTTAAATACAAGTTTAAATACGTTTAGTATTTTATTGAATTCGGAAAAGATTACAATTAATAATACTTTTTTTAATAATATCAAAATTCAAGGATTTACGTCTGGTAATCATTTAGAATTTAAAAGTACCGTATTAGCCTATGATGTTAGTGATAGTTTAACTTTTAAAAATATTATTTTAACTGGAAATACAAATCGTGATTCAGCCGCTGTAATTATCTCCTTAATTGGAAAAGATTCATTGCAATCAAATGCCCTTATTAAATTTAATGCAAGCTTTATGAACACAGGTTATACTGCACTAAAAGTTATTCCTGAACGGCTAGTTTTAAATTATAATAGATGGGATATTGATCCAGCAAATTTTGTTTTGTTTGATAGCACGGGAGTTTTATTCGAAAAATTTAATTTAATCGGTGATAGTCAACGAATTGACATTTCAGGAATCATTTCTCATGATCCTTCTGCAAAATTGTCTCTAGGGTTTAAAGATTTTGAATCATCACAATTGAATAATTTTCTTGCTTACTACGATGTACAAGTTGGAGGTGTTACTAATGGCAAAGCCCATATTAGTGGATTGATGGGTAAGCCTATTTTGAATTCAGATTTGTCAATTCAAAATCTTCGATGGTTTAAAGATACAATTGGAGATGCACAAGTAAATACAAATTGGAATAGTGTTGACGGTGTTGTTGAAATTGCCGGAGTTGTAAAACGTGGTGGGGATAAAAATATCGATGTTGATGGAAGATATTTATTTAAGAAAACGGGCGATGAGTTAGACTTTAATATAGACTTAGAAAAAACACATGTGCAATCTTTTAGTCATTACTTAGATGGAATATTTTCTAATCTTAGTGGAATTGCAAACGCAAAACTTCATCTTTTTGGACCAGTAAAAAAACCAAATCTAACAGGTAAAGTTTATTTGCAAAAAATTAATTTTATGGTTGACTATTTAAAAACTGCTTACAATTTTTCAGGTGAAGTGGATTTAAACGAAAATGCAATCTCGTTTAATCAAATTGTTTTAAATGACGCGAAAGGGCAACATGCAACTGTTAATGGTAAAGTATTACATAACCACTTAGAAAAATTTTATTTAGACATCGATATAAATGCTAATAATACTCAAGTTTTAAACACCACCCTTGCAGATAATGAATTGTATTATGGAACTGCATATGCTAGTGGTAATGTTAAAATTAATGGATATCTCGATTATATTAAAATGGATATAGGTTTGAAGTCAGAAAAGGGAACTAAAATAAATATACCTTTAAATAATCCTGATGAAATAAGTAACAGTGGTTTTATTTCATTTGTTGTTGCTGACACAATTAGTAAAACCAAAGTAAATAATGGTCAACCTGACTTTAGTGGTGTTGATTTAAATATGGATTTTGATTTAACTCAGGATGCAAATATTTATTTAATTTTTGATTCTAAAATTGGTGATATTATTGAAGGCAATGGACATGGTAATATTTCTATGACGGTAAGTCCTACGGAAGATTTTAGGATGTTCGGAAATTTTGAAATTGAAAGAGGGAAATATTTATTTACATTACAAAATGTCATAAACAAACCGTTTTTTATTGAGCAAGGTGGTTATATTCGGTGGAATGGAGATCCATATGACGCAAATGTAAATATTAAAGCAACCTATAAATTAAAAGCGGGGTTATATGATCTTTTTCAAGATAGCAGTATGAAAAAGCTTGTGCCTGTAAATTTACAATTACAATTAACTGATAAACTTTTCAATCCAAATATTGCATTCGATATCAATGTGCAAAACATAGATCCTACAATTGATAATCAGGTAAAGCGATTGATAAATACAGAAGAAGAAAAATATAGACAAGCAGTTTCATTATTGTTAATGCGACGATTTTCAGCTCCCAGTTCGTTATCGGGTAAAAGTGCTCCTACAATTAATTCAGGAGGAGGAGTTGGCGTTAATGCATATGAGCTTTTGAGTAATCAATTAAGTAATTGGGCATCTCAAATAAGTAATCAAGTCAATGTAGGAGTTACCTATCGGCCAGGTGATGCGCTCACTAGTGATGAACTTGAAATTGCATTATCGACAAGTATTTTTAATGATAAAGTATTTATTGATGTTAATGGGGGTTATGCAAATACTACAACATCAAATAATCAAAATACATCAAGTTTAGTTGGTGACTTTAGTGTGGAAGTAAAAGCTAGTAAAGATGGTCGAGTTCGTTTAAAAGCTTTTAGTAGATCTAATAACAATTCGCTTATAAACAATGTCAATTCACAATACACTCAAGGTGTTGGTGTTTTTTACCGTCAAGAATTTAATGATTTTCGAAAATTAACATTAAAGTTTAGAAATCGTTTTAAAAGGAAAAGTAAAAGAGCAGTAGTCCCAATAAATTAATTGGGGAAATAATTAATTACATACAACTATAAAATGGTATCGCAAACAGCTGGGGTAATTGCATTAATAAAGCAACTTGAAGAAGGAAAATTAAAGTTAAAATTAGAATACGAAAAAGGTATTCGCGCACTTGATCAAGTAATAAAAACATTATGTGAAGTTAAATTAGATCCATTAAATTTTGTTCACGCAGCAAAAAAAACGCGTAAACCTGGGCGGCCCAAAACAGGTGAAATAAATGTTCGATCAATTGTTAAGAAGGCAAAAGGTAAAAACGGAAGAGGTCGACCAGCAGGATCAAAATCAGGAACTAAAGTAAATCTAACTCAAATGTTATATGATACGGTTATCTCCAAAAACCAATTTGTACATAGTCGTGAAATTGTGGAAAGTGTAGTGAAGAAATTTCCTCACGAAGATAGAATTGATTTCGGCAAAAAAATATCTGTTCTTTTGGCATCATTAAAAAAGCAAGGAAGGCTTATTACTTTTAAAGATGGTGGATATCGAAAAAATATTTATTGGGGTGCTCCAATTTGGTTATCCAAAGAGGGTCGTATTTCAAGGGGAAAGGGGTTCAAAAAGTCGATTTAATGAAATTTGAGTGTTTATTAATTTATGTCTAAATTAATATCAAAAAAGCACCTTATTAAAAATAAGGTGCTTTTTTGTAGCGAGAGGGAGGGTCGAACTCCCGACCTCAGCGTTATGAGTGCTGCGCTCTAACCAACTGAGCTACCTCGCCAAAATCCATTTCTTTTTCTGGAATGGGAGCGCAAATGTATAAAAAAATCAAATGTTCAATTTCGTTTTTTTAATTTCAATGTATTATTTTAATAGTGAATTTGATTTTTTTACAAAAAAATATTGAATATTGTTTTTTTTTCTCGTTTATTTGTAATAAGCTATGAATTTTGGTGTGTCCAACATGTTTGATTAGGGTTTAAAATTAGTAGTTTACCCAGCTATTTAGTACAATACCGTAATTAATTGTAGAAATTAATAAAGTATTCCCTAATTTGTGCTCGATATAAAAAGAGAAATTGAAATATTGGAAATTGTTTGAATAATATCACAGATAATCCTATTGTATGATTGTTTACTGCAAAATATCCCCATTTAAAGTTCGCATTCTTGTCTTAATGGTTTTACAACTTTTAGTAAATCAAAATCTAAAAGCTCAAATTAGCGGGTATTCTTTCTCTCCAATCGCAGGTGGCACCTATACTGAATTATCAGGAGGAACTATTTTGGGAACAGCTTCAGGATCAAGTGGGATCACCTCTTTAGATGATATAGTTTATAACCTTCCAAATGGTACTATTCCATTTTCTTTTATTATGAATAATGTTAGTTATACTGGATGCAATATTAGTTCAAATGGTTTTATAACTTTTGGATCGACAGCTCCTACGGCAACAACTTATTCTCCAATAGCTTCTGCTACAACTTATGATGCTTCAATTTCATTAATGGGATTCAACTTGAATTCTTATTTTTATTCAGGAAATGCCTTACAAAATGGGGTGATAGGGTATCAAACTACTGGTGTTAGTCCCAACCGTTGTTTTGTAATCCAATGGAAAAATTTTAAGCCTTTAGCAATAGCAAATAGTCCTTTCGCTAATGGAATTAATGGTCAGATTTGTCTATATGAATCTACGAATGTTATTGAACTAAAATATAATACAATAAAGGCTTTCACGGGTATTACTTGCCAAATTGGTTTAAGAGGAGTAAATAATACTTTTTCATCAAACGTAAACGCAAGAGCTGTAGCTTCAGCAGGTGTTTGGGCAACATCGACTGCTGGAACTTCAAATGCAGCTTTTTGTTCTCTAAATACTACTTTTCCACCATCAGGGTTGGTATATAGATTTTCTCCTCCATGTTTTGCTCCATCCAATTTACAAGTATCTAATCCTCTTCAAAATTCCATCAAGCTTTTATGGGCAAGCAATGTATCTGGAACTTCAAAAGTTGAATATGGCCCATCTGGGTTTGCCGTTGGAACAGGAGTCATTGTAAATAATGCTACATCTCCTTTATCGGTAAGTGGATTAACGGCAGGAACGAATTATCAGTTTTATGTTTCAACAAATTGTACTTCAGGAGGCACTAGTAGTGCAAGTGGTCCGTTTAGTTTTACATCAAAGCGTGTAGGTGACGACTGCGCAACTGCTCCTACCTTAACATTATTTAATGGATTGCCAGCTGCAGCAAGTTTTACAACCGTAAAAAGTGGAATTACTTCGGATGGTCCAAATGCATTATGTTCAGATATATTTGGTAACCTAGCCGATGATGATATGTGGTTTAAGTTTGTTGCTCCAGCAACTATAACAAATAAACTTGTAATAACTACAACCGCAGGAACCAATAATGATTGGGTAATGGAAGTATGGAGTGCATGCTCAGGTACTTTATTGAAATGTTCGGATGATGTTAATGCGGGAATGCCTGAAATTACCATCTGTCAAAATGAGTATACTCCTGGTCAAATTTTTTATGTTCGTGTTTGGACATATGCCCAAGCAGCTCCTATTACTAGCGACATGACAATGTGTGCCTATTTAGCAACCTCTCAATGTGTAGTACCTCCTGTTAATGATGAATGTATTAATGCTGTTACTCTACCAATTGGAATTCCTTTGAGTTGCCCAGGAACAGCACAATCTTTCTCAACAAATTTTGCTACCACTAATCAAGGTCTAAATCTTACAATTGCACAACCCACATGTGCAACTGGAACTATTCTTGACGAATTTTTTAAATTTAACACTGGTTTTAAGGGTAATTTAACTTTAACTTTAAAAGCAACATCAGCACCTTCAATAAAAGCCTCTTTGTTATTTGATTGTTCTGGAACTGAATTGCAATGTTTTACACCTGCACCAGGAGGTTCTACTTATACTTTAAGCGGACTTAATGATTTATCTGATTATTATATAAGAGTTTGGTCCCCATCCGGCCAATCAGGTTCATTTGAAATTTGTTTAGCAGATGTATGCGACGATAGCAAAGCAACTTTGTCGGGATCAATTGCCATTTGTCCTACAGGTACTGCTCAATTAAAAGTTGATTTTACAGGAATGGCGCCTTGGAATCTTGTTTATACTAATGGGATTTCAAATTTTAACATTACTACCTCTTCTAACCCATTAACAATACCAGTGTCCCCAACAACTACAACTTCTTATAACTTAGTAAGTGTAGCAAGCCAATATTGTTCTGGAACAGTAGCTGGAACTGCTACAATTACTTTAAATCAACCACCAGTTGTTACTCTTGCTCCATTTGCACCTATTTGTGAGAATACTTCTCTTTCACTTTCAGGAGGTTCACCTGTTGGTGGAGCTTATTCAGGACCAGGAGTTTTTGGTGCCAATTTCAATCCTTCATCCTTGGGCATTGGCACTTATCAAATAACTTATACTTATGGATTGGGGAGTGGGTGTTATTCGTCTGATATTAAGTCTATTATTGTAAAAAAAGCACCTTCTATAACCTCATTTAGTCCTGGCACTGGCTCAATTGGATCAAATGTAATAGTAAATGGTTCTAATTTTACGGGAGCTAATATTGTCCGTTTTAATACAGCAAATTCTATAAGTTATACTATTACAAATAGTAGTCAAATTTCTGCCACAGTTCCAGTTGGTTCAACAAGTGGAAATATTTACATAGAATTACCTTCAGGATGTTCTTCGTCAAGCAATAATATATTTACGATTGGTAATGCTCCTTTATTCACAGTCCTAAATATAAAGGCTTTCATCCAAGGATTTTATAATTCTGGAGGTCATATGAATGCGGTTATTGATCAAATTAATAAGCCAAATGTTGCAGATTCAATAGTTGTTTCTATAGCCCAAGCAAATTACCCGTATGCAAAAGTCGCTAGTTCTAAAGGAGTATTAAGTACAACAGGATACGGCTCCTTTGCATTTAATTTTTCATTTGCTGGGAATTATTACTACTTGGTATTAAATCATAGGAATTGTATTGAAACTTGGAGTGCAGTTCCAATATTATTATCTTCTGGTACTACTTTATTTGATTTTACCACTCCTAGATCTGTATTAAGAACTAGTAAACCTTTAATAAAAAGTAATTTATCCCCCGAAAAGTTACTTTTGAAAGATTAATGCAGATTTAACCTAATTTTTATTGACTTTTCTATTCTTAGCACTTAACTTTGCTAGGATTTCTAATTTTTATTTTTACCTTTAAGGTATTCATGAATATATATAAATCTTAAATAACCACAAAATGAATAGAAATATTTACACATTATTATTTAGGACATGCGTTTTTTTTGCTCTCCTTTTTAGTTCAAATAATTTATTAGGTCAAACAGCAGGTGAGGATTGTGGAATTGCTATTTTAGTTCCTGTTGCTTCTAGCTTAGGAACCTGTAGTTATACAACAGTTACTTCAGGTTCCTCACAAAATGGACCTAATGCTTTGTGTTCAGATATTTCAGGTAATGTTGCAAATGATGATCGTTGGTTGAAATTCGTTGCTCCATCTTCAGGAAATAAATTAGTTATAACAACTCAAGCCGGTACTGTAAACGATTGGGTAATGGAGATTTGGTCAGGTTGTGTAGGTTCAGGAGCTGTTCTTAAATGTTCTGATGATGTAATTGGTGGAATGCCTGAAATTTCTTTATGTCAAAATGAATATGTAGCAGGCAGAACTTATTATGTTAGAGTATGGACCTACAGTACGACGGCGACTGGAACAATGGGACTTTGTATTTATCAATCAACTCAATGCATTGTTCCACCTTCAAATGACGATTGTGCTAATGCTATTCGATTAAATGTCAATCCACCCCTTGCTTGTCCAGGGTCTTCTCAAACATATTCTACATTGTACGCTACTTCCACATCATTTTCAGCATCATGTGATGCTTCCACAAAAAATGATGTTTGGTTTGTATTTAATACGGGGAGTCTAGCAGATATAATTATGACTATTTCACCTGGAACAGCTGTTGGTTTAAAAGCTGAGCTAGTATTTGATTGTGTTGGTCTAGAAGTTGCTTGCTATAATCCAGCAAATGGATCATATCTTCTTTCTGGTTTAAATCCTTCGGCTGATTATACTATTCGTGTTTGGTCAACAGCAGCAACTCCTGGTACTTTTAATATTTGTTTGTCTGATATTTGTAGTAATCCAACCGCTAAAATTACCGGAACTCAAACTCTCTGTTCGGGTCAATCAGCAACTTTAAATGTCGCTTTTACTGGCGCTGCTCCTTTTACTTTTGTATATAGTAATGGTACTACAAATACCCAAATAACAACATCTAGTAACCCTTACCTTCTTACTGTAAGTCCGACTATATTAACGTCTTATACTATAGTAAGTATGACTGACGCTACTTGTTCTGGCACTGTATCGGGAAATGCAGTGGTAAGTTTAACAAATCCACAAGCAGTTACCTTAAACCCTTTTACTCCTGTATGTTCATCTATAAGTCAAGTTGCACTTTCAGGTGGATCACCAACCGGTGGTGTTTATTCTGGTATTGGAGTGAATAATGGAATTTTTAGTCCTTCGTCAGGAAGCCAAAACATTACCTACACAGTCACTTATGCACCAGGCTGTACAAGAAGCAATTCCCAAGTTCAAACGGTAATTCCTATGCCTACTGCAGTAATTTCAGGAAGTGCTACAGTTTGTAACGGACAATCTACAAATCTTTCTGTAAGTTTTACTGGTACTCCTCCATATGTTTTTACATATTCAAATGGAGTAACAACAACTCAACTTTCAACTTCAAGTAGTCCTTATTTAATTCCTGTTGCACCAATAACTACAACTTCCTATTCTCTTGTTAATTTGGTTGATAATTCATGTGCTGGCGCGGTAAGTGGTACGGCAGTAGTGACGGTATTAAATCCATCAAATCCAACATTAACAGCGTTCACACCGGTATGTATTGGTGCAGGCTTGCAAACCTTA
>Ga0114969_10001474_pt1 | contig 19974 bp, 20 predicted proteins | sample M_130807_MF_Meta_FD_87316 | JGI IMG/M metagenome (GOLD analysis project Ga0114969, IMG submission 87316) | Freshwater microbial communities from Lake Montjoie, Canada to study carbon cycling - M_130807_MF_MetaG | ecosystem: Environmental > Aquatic > Freshwater > Lake | place: Lake Montjoie...
AAAGGTTTTCTTCCATTCCTACAATAAATACATGGTTGAATTCAAGTCCCTTTGCGGCATGTATGGTCATTAGTGCTACTTTGTCTTTGTCTTCATCTTTTTCATTATCGGCATCCGTGAGTAGTGCGATATCCGACATGAACTTGTCTAGGGTATGTGTTGGTTCTTCAAAATGTTCGTCTTCCTGCAAAGCGCTGAAGTGTTTGAGTCCATTGAGCAATTCCTGAATGTTTTCGTAGCGGCTAACGCCTTCGGGTGTTTTGTCGGTGAAATATTCTTTTGAAATACCTGACGCGGATGCAATTTGCTGTCCGAGGTCGTAAGCCGTGAATTTTCGAATAACCTTATGAAAACCATTGATCATGTCAACGAAGGCTGCAAGTTTACTTTGGGTGGAGTCGCCAATACCCGGGTATTTATTGGGTGAACTGATGATGTTCCACATGCTGGTTTCATTGCTGTTGGCTGCGATAATGACTTTGTCGATGGTGGTTTTTCCAATGCCGCGTCCAGGAAAATTGATGACTCTTTTCAACGCTTCTTCATCGTGCGGATTCAATACCAATCGGTAGTAGGCGATGAGTTCTTTGATTTCTTTGCGTTGGTAAAAGGAGAGTCCCCCGTAAATTTTATAGGGAATATTGTGTTTGCGCAGTGCTTCTTCAATAGAACGCGATTGTGCGTTGGTGCGGTAAAGTATAGCGAACTCTAGGTTTTGCGCCTGTGAATTCATTTTTTCGCTGAAAATACTTTTGGCTACAAAGGAGCCTTCTTCATTGTCGGTGGCGGTTTTGATTATTTTTATTTTTTCGCCGTCGCCGTTATCTGTCCACACTGTTTTGTGAATCTGGTCTTTGTTATTGGCAATGATGGCGTTGGCGGCGTTCACAATGTTTTTCGAACTTCTGTAATTTTGCTCGAGCTTGTACAATTGCGCTTCAGGATAATCTTTTTGAAAGGAAAGGATATTGCCGATATCGGCACCCCTGAACGAGTAAATGCTTTGTGCGTCGTCGCCGACCACGCAAAGATTTCGGTGCGCCGCGGCTAGTCTTTTAACAATGACATATTGCGAAAAATTGGTGTCTTGGTACTCATCAACCAAAATGTACTTGAACATGTGTTGGTATTTCAATAGCACATCAGGTTGGTCTTTCAGTAATATATTGGTTTTGAAAAGCAAATCGTCGAAATCCATTGCAGAAGACTTTAGCATTCTGTTTTGGTACATCGTGTAAATTTCTGCCATTCGTGGTTTGGCAGTCATTTTGTCTTCCTGCTTGATGTGTTCGTCGTTGCTGTATTTTTCAGCCGAGATCAAATTGTTTTTCGCCGTGGAGATGCGGCTCAGTACCACGCCACTTTTGTATATTTTATCGTCGAGGGCCAGTTCTTTAACGATGGCCTTGATCAGGTTTTTTGAATCAACGGTGTCGTAAATAGTGAAGTCGGCAGGGAAATTAATTTTAAGGTGTTCAATGCGCAAAATTTTAGCGAATACGGAGTGAAAAGTACCCATCCAAGTGTTGCGTGCCTGTGGTCCCAAAATTTTTTCAATTCTTTCGCGCATTTCTTTCGCAGCCTTGTTGGTAAAGGTTAGCGCGAGAATATTGAAAGGACTCACGCCATTGCCGATTAGGTGGGCAATGCGGTAGGTAAGTACCCGTGTTTTTCCGGAGCCAGCTCCAGCAAGCACCATAGATGGTCCTTCGGTTCCCAGCACTGCTTCTGCCTGACTGGGATTTAATTGTTTGATGTAATCTTGCACGATGTGAAGTTGAGTGGTAAAAGTAGCAATTGTCGCTCTATTAATTCATTTGATTTTTCATTATTTGTCCCTTGCTGCAATTGGCAGAGGTAAATAGTGCGAAAAATCGCAAAGCAATGCTGCATTATTTGTAAAACTTTTGTAATTTCCGTAGGTTATTTAGAAAGTAGATTGTATTGCAAATTTATACAGAAAGTGCATTCATGAGCAAGAAGATTGTTTCAAGTTTTAGGTTTTTATTGTTGTGCAATTGGCTGTTCTTATGTGCTACCGCATTTGGAAGAGATTTTGTGAAGTGGGACAGTCACACTGTGAACGTTGGATTGGTTGACAATTATGTGCAGTGCTTACTTGAAGACAACAATGGTTTTTTATGGGTGGGCACCTGGAGTGGGTTAAGTCGTTTTGATGGCGATGTTTACAAAACTTACACCAAGGGCTCTTCGTCTAAAAACGGACTTCCTGGTAGTTGGATTTACTGCATCATTCAAGATAGAAACGGAAAAATTTGGGTAGGCACCGATGAAGGTGTCGCATGCTATAATGAGGGGTTGGATGTTTTTCAAAGAGTTTTAGATGTTCCAGCACATCCTATCATCGCGCTACAAGAAGATTGTTTTGGTCACGTGTTTGCTGCTGCGGGAAATGCAATTTTTAAAATCGACTCGCGTTCTGAAAAAATTCTGGAAACAAAGAATGATAGCGCAGAATTTTTTGTGAAAGGAGAGGAAATTAGTGCATTGGCGTGCGATAAAAACGGCGCGTTATGGATTGCATTCCCCAGCAGAATTCTGCTTTGGGCTGCAGGCGAAGTGAATTTGACTCCAGTGAATATTGCTGCGTCGGGTGTTGTGCCGCAGCACATTCGTTGTATGCAAATCGACAGCGACGGCTCGCTATGGATCGGCACTTCCAATAGCGGTTTCTTTCATCACATACCTGCTCATCCTGAGCAGAGTAGGCGCTATGTGTTTCTGGCCACTGACAGTAAAAGTATTTCTGACAATAGAGTAGAATCCATTTATATTGACAAATCCAACAACTTATGGTTAGTGGCGCCAAAAGGTACAATCAATAAATTCAATAGAATCAGCAATAACTTTGACCGTTTTGTCTTTGTGCAGGAAAATAGGGGGCCAAAGGAAATCATCGCCAGTTCCTGTTTTCTCATTGATCGTTTTGAAAATACTTGGATAGGAACGCACGGAAATGGATTGCTAAGTGTGAATAAGCACAAGGAGAACTTCATTAATGTGGGCAGCGGATCGGCGCTCTCCAATGGAAATAAAATTTCTTCTTTCCTTTGTTTGCCAAACGGAAATGTGCTAGTTGGAAGCGATGGTGCAGGCTTGTTTTTATTCCGTCCGAACGGGGGTGGATTTGAATCGGTGGATCTCGGAGCCGAATTTCAAAACGCTAAAATATTGGCGATCGAGCAAAGTTCGACACTCATCTGGCTGGCTTTTTGGGAGCAAGGGATAGCGAGCATTGATCCCGTCACATTTAAAGTTATACAGCACTTTTCGGAGAATCCAAAAGGTGATGAAGGCCTTACTAATTCTGATATTAAGGGGCTTTGTGTTAGTGATTCATTGCTGTGGATTTCATCAAATGGCGATGGTGTTTTTGCATACAATTTGAATACTAAAAAATTTATCAATAGAAATTCAAAACAACGCATTTTTGATTTTGCTAAGCCGAAGTGGTGCAATAGTGTTTTTGTGGATTCCAAAAAAAGATTTTGGATGTCAACCGCCAAAGGATTGTTTATGAACAACGCTAAAGTGTTGAAACATTTTGTCAATGACGTTCAAAATGAAAAATCTCTTGCATCTAATCAGATTTCTGCCGTTTATGAAGATTCAAAAAAAAATATTTGGGTAATAGGCAATGAAGGTTTAGATCTTTTTATAGAACACGATTATTCTTTTGTGCACTGCAGTTCACTATATAAATTGCCGAAAAATATGAAGGGCATTGTTGAAGACCAAAAAGGTCATTTGTGGCTCTCTTCTAATGAAGGCATTGTTTGCTTTGATTACAGTACCAAATCGCTGTTGCATTTTACTATGAAAGATGGCTTACCAAGCAATACTTTATACCAAAATACAGCCTCCATCACGCCTCAAGGATATTTGCTTTTTGGAAGTTTGAATGGTTTTACTTTTTTTAATCCCGACAGCATTCGCTTGTCAACAGTGGTTCCAGAAGTGTTGTTTAGTGATTTTCAGTTGAACTACATTTCACAAATACCTGTGGCTGATGGCCAACGCCACATTCAAAGTCTTGACACGTTGGAGGTGGAATATTCAAACAGTGCCATGACATTTAAGTTTGTGGCTGTAGATTTGTGCAACTCAAAAAACATCAGCTACTCCTACTACCTTGAAAACTACAACAACAATTGGGTGGATTTGGGTAAGCAAAATTTTGTCAGTTTCACCAATCTTTCGCCAGGTGAATATGTGCTGCGTGTTAGAGCGCGCAATGCAAATGGTGTCTACTCGAAGCACAGTGCCAAATTGCACTTGATTGTGCTTCCACCATGGTATAAGAGCAAACTAGCTTATGTCGTTTATGCATTGCTTGCGATCGCTTTGCTGTATTTTATTTACTATTTTTTGACCTTCGCTTTGCGTACTCAAAATAAGTTGACTTTGCAGAAATTAGAACATCAAAAAAAACTGGAAATTTACAATGCTAAAATTGATTTCTTTACTTCTATTTCTCACGATATCCGAACCCCTTTAACTTTGATTTTATCACCACTCGACTTACTGCGTGATAAAATTAATTCGAATGAAGAAGCGCTAGAAATGTTAGATACAGTAGATGCCAATGCGCATAACTTACTTGATTTAACGAACGAATTGTTGGAATTTAAAAATTTGGAGTCGGGCGAAAGAAAAATTAAATTGCAGCATACAGCACTGCAAGAAATTTTTGAAAAAGTGATGCTGCGTTTCAACAATGAAGCGCTGATTAAGAACATACGTTTGAGCAGTTCTTTTATTGATTGTACTGCGATGGTTGATCCTCATTTAGTAGACAAGGCACTTAATAATTTGTTGGTGAATGCTTTTAAATTCACACCTGAAAATGGTAATGTTACAGTGTCGCTGTGGAGCACTGAGGAGCAAGTGTTGTTTTCAGTTTACAACAGTGGTTCGCATATTGCCGATGATTTGCAGCGCAAAATATTTGATCCGTTTTATACTTCTAAAAATGACAAGGGCTTTGGTTTAGGACTCGCCATTGTCAAAGAAATAGCGGCCTTGCACAAAGCACGTGTTGCCGTGAAAAACACAAAGGACGGCGTTGAATTCACAATGATTTTTTCTAAAAAAAAACAATAGTATGACGACAGAAGCAAAAGAGTTTTCCATTTTAATTGTAGAAGATCACGCCGAATTGCGCAAGCACATCGACTCTTTTCTGCGCCCGATCTACAATACTTTTTTGGCAGAGAATGGCAAAGTTGGCTGGGAGATTGCTCAGGCTGAAATTCCCGACTTGATTTTAACCGATGTTTCTATGCCCGAAAGCGATGGTTTGGAATTTTGTGCTCGCTTGAAAGCGTCGGCTGAAACAGCACACATTCCTGTAGTAATGATTACTGCGCGTGCTCTGGAGAACGATCAAATCAAAGGCTATGAAAGCGGGGCGAGCGATTACATTGTGAAACCATTTGTGGCGTCAATTCTGCAGTTGAAGATTAGAAATATTTTAGATTCAGTGAAGAAGTTGCGGGCAAAATTTTCTATTGAAAAAAATAATTTTGAAGAGTACACTTCTAACAAACACGATGCGGAATTGATGAAGAAGGTGATGGGTTTTTTGAACGTTCATTACGCCAATGCTGAACTTACTATTGATGCGCTGGCTATGGAGCTGGGCATGAGTCGATCGTCTTTGTACCGAAAATTGCAAGTCATCACAGGTAAGTCGCCTTTGGATTTACTGCAAATTTATCGACTGCAAAAGGCGCATGATTTGTTGTTGAAATCGAATTTAAATATTTCTGAAATTGCTTATGCGGTGGGATATAGCGATCCCGGTTATTTCAGTACGCGTTTCAAAGAGTTTTACAACATTGCTCCTTCTGCTATGCTTCGCAGCGGTAGTTAATGCTATTTCTTAAATGCCTTTCATGCTTAGTCCAATGCGCTTTCTGGCTTTGTCTACTTCAGTGACTTTAACCGTGATTTGTTGACTGAGTTTCACTACTTCGCTGGGATCTTTAATGAACTTGTCGGTCATTTGCGAGATGTGTACCAGTCCATCTTGGTGAACGCCAATATCAACAAAGCAGCCAAAGGCGGTGATGTTGGTGACAATCCCTGGTAGCACCATTCCTTCTGATAATTCTTCGATGCTGTTGACGTTGCCAAATGAAAATACTTCTAACATTTCGCGGGGGTCGCGTCCTGGTTTGGTAAGTTCATTCAATATGTCAGTGAGTGTGGGTAGTCCTGTTTGTTCGGAGACATATTTCGACAGGTCGATGGAGGAGCGCAGGGTGGTGTTTTCAATTAAATCGGCGACACTAACTTTTGCGTCTTTTGCCATTTGTTCCACAATAGCGTATGTTTCGGGATGTACTGCAGAATTGTCTAAGGGGTTTTTTGCACCGTGGATGCGCAAAAAACCTGCCGCTTGTTCAAAGGCTTTTTCGCCCAATCGTGGCACTTTTTTTAGTTGAGTTCTCGACGTAAATTTTCCGTGTTCAGATCGGTAGTCGATAATGTTTTGCGCTAACACTGGTCCGAGTCCCGATACGTAGCTGAGCAAATGTTTGCTGGCTGTATTCAATTCAACGCCCACTTGATTCACGCAGCTGGCAACGGTTTGGTCGAGACTTTCTTTGAGCAATTTGCTGTTTACGTCGTGTTGGTATTGACCAACGCCTATTGATTTCGGATCGATTTTCACCAGTTCGGCCAAGGGGTCCTTGAGTCGTCGGCCAATGGAAATTGCGCCACGTACCGTGATGTCTTTGTCGGGAAATTCTTCCCGAGCTATGGGCGAGGCCGAATATATAGATGCGCCTTGTTCGGAAACCATGTGCACTTGAACGTGTTTAAATTCGCCGCTGTGCTTGATGACCTCTCTAACAAAGGTTTCTGTTTCTCTGCCGCCCGTTCCATTGCCAATGGCAACCGCTTCAAGTTGGTGTTGGCTGATTAGGTGCTTTAAGATTTGTTCGCTTTCCTGTTTTTTTTGTAGGGGGTACATTACCACATCTTCGAGCAAATCACCCAGTTCATTTAATACTACAGTTTTACAACCCGTTCTGAAACCAGGGTCGATGGCCAAGATTCGTTTTTGTCCCAAAGGCGCACTGAGCAATAGTTGGCGCAGATTGGTGCTAAATATTTGAATGGCTTCTCTGTCGGCTTTTTCTTTGGATAGATTTTCAAATTCATTCTCCATGCTCGGGATCAACAATCTTTCGTAGGCATCTTTTATTGCCAATTTCACTTGGCTTTGCACCGCGCCAGTTCCTTTGACCAACTGCGCGTTCAATGAATCAATAGCAGGCTCTTCTATGATGTCGATGTATACCTTTAAAAAACCTTCCTCTTCACCGCGTTTGATTGCCAATAAGCGGTGCGATGGCACTTTTTTGAGCTCTTGTTTGAAGTTGAAGTAGTCGCGGTACTTCATGGCTTCTATCTCCTTTCCTTTTTTAATTTTTGAGGCGAGGGTAGCGTCGCGCTCATATATTCGTCGAATCGTATTTCTGACATTCACATTTTCGTTGACCCACTCCGCTACAATGTCTCTGGCGCCAGCCAATGCGTCTTCTGTATTTTTGACATCTCCTTGTACGTATTGTGCGGCGAGTAACTCTATGTTTTTTTCATTTTGCAGAAGGATGACTTTCGCCAGGGGCTCCAGTCCTTTTTCAATTGCAGTGCTCGCGCGTGTTTTTCTTTTTTGCTTGTAGGGCAAGTAAATGTCTTCTAATGCTTGCAGGCTTTGCGCCGACTGCAGCTGCGCTTGCAATGCGGGAGTAAGTTGTCCTTGTTGTTCAATAACTTTTTCAATACTGGCACGGCGCTTTTCAAATTCAATATAAGCGTCGAAGTGATTTTTGATTTCTGCTATTTTTACTTCATCTAAACTTCCTGTGCTTTCTTTTCTGTAGCGCGCGATAAAGGGGATAGTGCCACCGGCTTCAAGGAGTTGAATGACGTTGGTAATTTGTTTTTCACTAGCGTTTACGCTTTGGGCTATACTTTTTAAATGCATCATGTGTGAGGTATTGTTGCCGCGAAGGTAAGGGAATTATTGGCGTTGTCACCTCAAACAACGTTGTGATTACTGATCGTCAACTATTGCTGCGGATATCTTCTATCAGTATTTGCAGATTTTGCATTAAGTTGTCGGTGTTTTTCGGACGGGCGAAAGCTTTGATTGTACATTTTTCAACAATGTCAATGCAGAATCGATAACGCTGCATGTGGTTTTCTTTGTTCCATTGTAAAAATGGCTTGAAGTGATTTTCTTGCAATATTTTAATTGCGTCAAAAGTGTTTTTGTTGGAGATGACGGCGTGGTTAGTGTTGAGTTCAAGGGCGTAAATGGTGTGCACGGGCAGCGTTTTGTTTGTGTTTTGACACAAGGGTCGCTGCCATTTTTTTTCTTGCAAGGGCGATGCAGCCCAATGTAGTGCTGTGCACACGACTTGCAAATGCAGCTTGTTGTCATGTACAATGAGCGGAGCGTGTTCATCGGATATGTATTCGAATCCGGCATCGGACAATGCTTTTGCACAAGTTGATTTGCCTGCTCCTGAAAGTCCAGTAAAGAGGTAGGCCTGTCCTTTATAGCAAATTGCGGCAGCGTGTAGGGGGAATTTATTTTTTTTCTGAGCCAGCAATCCCAATATATGAAGCGCTATGGTGTTGAGGTGGTCTTCCTGTTCAGGCACCAAAAGCTCAATGACAACATTGTCGTCGTTACGGATTTCAATTTTAGCAAGATGGAATACGCGGTAGAAATAGGAGTGTTCTATTGCAATTAAAGGAGATTCATTCTCGTTTATTTTATCGGGGTAAAGTACCTTGCCTCTACTCCAAATACTCGTGCTGGTCTCTTTACTGTACTCAAGGCAGGAAAAAGAAAAGGTGGTTTCAATGACGAAACCACCTGCTTCATATTTATTGCTATTTTGTTTCGCGCTGATCAAATTTTAGCTAATCAAAGTACCGAAGTTTTCTGCTTGTCCAGGACTAAGCCCTCCTTTTGTTTGGTCTACTTCGCATGATTCTAACTCCGGAGTTAGCCATTCTTTTTTTGTGGGGTTTGATATCATATTTTTTTTGCGCTAAAATAGAATTTATTTTAATGATGATTGGTTTTACTGAACAACAATTTTGACGATTTTATCTAATTCTCCAGAAAGTTTTAAAATATATATTCCCTGTGCAAGATTATCAAGAGATATAGTTTCTGAAAGTTGATTGAGCATTAAATTTTGCAGGGTGTTTCCGCGAACATCGAGTAATGTAGCTGTGTTAAATTGTAAGTTTTGTTGATGAATGGTTACACTATTTATTGCTGGATTTGGAAAGACATTTAAATTATTTGTCCCTATTTCTTTGGTATGCGATAAAATACTTAAAGCATCTTCAAGTACAGCAGTTCCAAAAGAGGAGGTAAATTGCCATGCATCATCTGCAATAGCTGTCCAGGCTAATTTAGAATCTCGCGCCCCTCCGTCATCATCGTCGTTGACGTGAAAATCAAAACCAACAAGTTGTCCAACCACTGGCGATCCAAGAATGGTCGTCCAAGGAATTCTGCTTTCAAAAACATAGCCCCCTGTATTTGGAAGGATCACATAATTTACATTGGTGATTGGTCTTGTTCCCGGATTTGCCGTAACGATGTCATTGTTGTTGTATTCAAAATTATATTCTACATCATTTGCGCCATAAGTTCCTGCTTTCTCGTTATTGATGTCAATATAAACTTCAACACCATCGTCGTCCCAAGCATTTGGACTATCTTGATTGAGCGCATTGTCTTTTATTTCGCCTAAAACATATAAATAGTTATTGTCCCACAATGCCTTGAAAGTACCCGATAAATCGGCTGCATTCGTTATGCCAGTTTGAATAATATTTGTGATTGGTTGTGCGAGAACTACTGGGTTGTTCCAGTCGGCATCTATCGTTCCATCAATAGTAATGGGGTTCAATGTTTTATATATTTTGTAATTCGCTACGGGTGGAACAACCACTACTGCGGAGTTGCATTTGCTTTTGTAATAATTGCGCTCCAACGTTCCTGAAGCGGTTAATGTATTGGCAGCCCATCCTCCATTTCCGCTAGCTCCACCGGGAAGTGCAGAAGCACTTTCTGCTTTGTCAGATATTGCCCAAGCGCAGTAACTGATGCCTTTACTGTCGAGATATGCCCACCAAGCATTGCTTTCTGCAGCATTTATTGCGCCATCACCACTGGCTTCGCAAACTCCGTATTCAGTTACAAACACTGCTGCATTTTTATTTAAAGCCTGTGTACATAAATCGCGATAATATTGTCCGTGACTTGCCGCATAGTAATGTAAGGTGTACGCAATGTTTGTTCCGGTAACAGGGTCATTGGCGGCCTCATCAACTCTTTGCGACCAAGAACGAGTGCCGCAAATAATTATATTGTCGGGATCAATTGCCCTTATCGTTTGCACCAATTCGTTGTGATAAGGTTTAATCACGTTCGACCAAGAAACATTGAGTGGTTCATTCCATATTTCATAAATAATATTGGGTTGCGCACCGTATTTGGTTGCTACTTCAGCGAAAAATGTTTTTGCTTCATTTTTATACAAAACAGCATCGTGCACGTGAAAATCAACAATGACATAGATGCCATTGGCGATCGCAGCATCAATGACCTCAAAAACCTTGTTTTTTTCTGCGGTACTATTGGTGGCATAGCCTCCGTTGTCTACGGCCATTGCTGCGCGAATAACGCTCGAACACCAGTCGTCTTTAAGCCATTTCACCACATTTGAATTGTAATATTTGCCGGCCCAGTGGCTCCAGAAGAGAGACATTCCGCGCAATTGAGCGGGATTGTTGTCAGCGCCTAAAATTTTATTGCCACTTACTTTTAGTTGTCCATGTATTTCAACAGGACTTTGTGCTGCTGCTGTTGAGCTGAGTGCAATAAATAGAAGGGCTATTGAGAAAGTCCAGTTTTTAAATTTCATAATGTTTGGTTTAATAGAGTTGTGTTGTTGTTTTGGTTGTGGATGAGGTTGGATAGTTGCGGTTCTGGTGGTGAAAAAAAGCCGTCCGCACCCCTGCGAACGGCCTTAACAACACACCTGAAACAACCTAATAGCTTAATATTTTTTGATCATTTTTACAGTTTTACTTACGTCGCCAGCGTTGACCAGCATGACGTGATAAATATTTGCTTCATAATCGGTACCCAATTGCTGACTTCTGAAAAGAGACAATTGATCTACATTTCTGCCCCAGTTGTCAAAATCCTTCACCAGAACTGCATTGGCTGCAATTAGGAGTGCAAATATTGGTAGTTGATTATTAATTGTTGTTTAGTTTTAAGGTTGAAATGAAAGGTACGGCAGCTTTTCTCTTTGCCACTTAGGATTTTGTTCAAATAGTTTAGTAATTTGGTCATCGCTTGAATATCATTGGATTAGCTTTCTGTAGCCCTTACTTATAGCAGGAAAAGGGCTAAAATCTCAACAAGTGAAAAAAAAAGTGAAAATAATTTGATGGATCTATTGATATTTCGAATTATTCTCATAGCTTTGCCCTCCCAAAATTTTATTGGGGAGATATTTTTTGATCGAAAAAGAAATAAAGTAATATGCCAACAATTCAGCAGTTAATACGCACTGGAAGAACCAGTCAAGCGAAAAGAAACAAGTCAGCTGCACTGGTTTCATGTCCTCAAAGAAGAGGTGTTTGTGTTAGAGTTTATACCACAACTCCAAAAAAACCGAACTCAGCAATGAGAAAGGTGGCAAGGGTTAGGTTGACTAACGGAAATGAGGTGAATGCCTACATCCCCGGTGAAGGCCATAATTTGCAAGAGCACTCGATTGTTCTTGTAAGAGGTGGAAGAGTAAAAGATTTACCTGGTGTTAAGTACCACATCGTAAGAGGTGCACTCGATACTGCTGGTGTTGACGGAAGAAATCAAAGAAGATCAAAATACGGAACAAAAAAACCTAAGAAATAATAGGCAATGAGAAAGGCTAAAGCAAAAAAAAGACCCATACTACCTGATCCTAAATTTAGCGATGCAACGGTAAGCAAGTTTGTAAACAACTTGATGTATGATGGTAAAAAATCTACAGCAATGGATGTTTTTTACGGCGCTATGGATATAGTAAGTAAAAAAACTGAATCTGACGGATTGGAAACTTTCAAGAAAGCATTGGAGAATGTAACTCCAAATGTGGAAGTGAAATCAAGAAGAGTAGGTGGAGCAACTTTTCAAATCCCACAACCAGTGAGAGATTCTAGAAAAGCATCTTTGGCTATGAAATGGTTGATTGGCTACTCAAGAAAAAGAAACGAAAAATCAATGGCTGAAAAATTAGCTGGCGAAATTTTGGCTGCTTCAAAAGAAGAAGGCGCTGCTTTCAAAAAGAAAGAAGATGTGCATAGAATGGCTGAGGCGAACAAAGCTTTTTCACACTTTAGATTTTAATAGTTAGATAAATGGCTGATTTAAGATATACACGAAACATTGGGATCGCTGCCCACATCGACGCTGGTAAAACAACGACGACTGAGCGTATTCTATACTACACAGGTGTGAACCACAAGATTGGTGAAGTTCATGACGGTGCTGCTACTATGGACTGGATGGTTCAGGAGCAGGAGCGCGGAATCACAATCACGTCAGCGGCCACTACTTGTTTTTGGAAATACCGCGATAACAATTACAAAATCAACATCATTGATACTCCAGGTCACGTTGACTTTACCGTTGAGGTAAACCGTTCCCTTCGTATCTTGGATGGTTTGGTATTCTTATTTTCTGCTGTTGATGGTGTTGAGCCACAATCAGAAACCAACTGGCGTTTGGCCGACAACTACAATGTAACCCGTATCGGTTTCGTTAACAAGATGGACCGTCAAGGTGCTGACTTTTTAAAAGTAGTTGCGCAAACAAGAGAAATGTTGAAAGGTAATGCAGTTCCTTTGCAATTGCCTATTGGTGCTGAAGAAACATTCAAAGGAGTAGTTGACTTGATCAACTTCCGTGGAATGATTTGGAATGAGCACGATAAAGGAATGACTTACGAAGTAGTGCCTATCCCTGAAGATATGTTGGAGGAAGCGACTTTGTGGAGAGAAAAAATGTTGGAAGCTGTTGCTGAGTTTGATGACAAGATCATGGAGAAATTCTTCGATGCTCCTGAAACCATCACTGAAGCGGAAGTTTTGGCAGCATTGCGTAAAGCATGCGTTGCCAACAAGATTGTACCAATGGTATGTGGATCATCTTTCAAAAACAAAGGTGTACAAACAATGCTTGACTTGGTAATGGAGTTGATGCCAAGTCCAATGGACAAACCAGAATTGAAAGGTATCAATCCTGACACCGGTTTAGAGGTAACTCGTAAGCCAGATGTAAAAGAACCATTTACTGCTCTTGCGTTTAAAATAGCAACTGACCCTTTTGTTGGTCGCTTGTGTTTCTTCCGTGCATATTCGGGACGTTTGGATGCAGGATCTTATATTTTCAATACACGTACTGGAAACAAAGAGCGTATTTCACGTTTGTTTCAAATGCACGCCAACAAACAAAACTCTGTTGATTTCATCGAAGCTGGTGACATTGGAGCAGGTGTTGGTTTTAAAGACATCCGTACAGGAGATACTTTGTGTGATGAAAAATTCCCTATCGTATTAGAAGCAATGAAATTCCCTGAACCGGTTATCGGTATCGCTATTGAGCCTAAAACTCAAGCAGATGTTGATAAATTGGGTATGGCATTAAATAAATTGGCTGAAGAGGATCCAACCTTTAAAGTTAAAACAGATCAAGAGTCTGGTCAAACCATCATTAGTGGTATGGGCGAGCTTCACCTTGAAATCTTGGTGGATCGTTTGAAACGTGAATTTAAAGTTGAGGTAAACCAAGGTGCTCCGCAAGTAACTTTCCGTGAAGCTATCTTAAATTCAATCGAACACAGAGAGGTTTACAAAAAACAATCAGGTGGTAGAGGTAAATTTGCCGACATCGTTGTTAAAATTGAACCAGGAGAAGCAGGTAAAGTTGGATTGGAATTCATTAACGCTGTGAAAGGTGGTAATATTCCAAGAGAATTTGTACCGTCTGTTCAAAAAGGATTTGAAGCCTCAATGCAAAACGGTGTTTTGGCTGGATATCCAATTGATTCATTGAAAGTGACATTGTTAGACGGTTCATTCCACGCAGTTGACTCGGACGCTTTATCATTTGAGATTTGTGCGAAAGTTGCCTACAGAGAGGCTTTGCCAAAAGCAAAACCAATCTTATTGGAGCCTATCATGAAGCTTGAGGTATTGACACCTGAGATGAACATGGGTGATGTGATTGGTGACTTGAACAAAAGAAGAGGTCAAATATTGGGTATGGACGAAAGAGCGGGAGCTAAAGTAATTAGCGCAACGGTTCCTCTTTCAGCTATGTTTGGATATGTAACCGATCTTCGTACCATCACTTCAGGAAGAGCAACTTCAACAATGGAATTCGCGCACTATGAACAAACACCTCAAAGTGTAATGGAAGACGTAGTAGCAAAAGCAAAAGGAAAAAAAGAAGCATCTGTATAGTAATTAGATATAGTTAATCAAATGAGCCAAAGAATCAGAATTAAATTAAAATCTTACGATCACAACTTGGTAGACAAGTCTGCTGAAAAAATCGTAAAAACAGTAAAAGCTACTGGAGCAGTTGTTAGTGGACCAATTCCACTGCCTACTCACAAAAGAATTTTTACTGTGTTGAAATCTCCACACGTTAACAAAAAAGCGAGAGAGCAATTTGAATTGAGTTCTTACAAAAGACTTCTTGACATCTACAGCTCTACTTCTAAAACAGTTGACGCTTTGATGAAGCTTGAACTTCCAAGCGGTGTGGAAGTAGAGATCAAAGTTTAGTGGATAGTAGATCAGTAAAGAATAAAGAATTTTAAATAAATAGGCCATGTCAGGATTGATAGGAAAAAAAATAGGAATGACCAGCATTTTCGATGCAAATGGAAAAAATATTCCATGTACCATCGTAGAAGTAGGTCCTTGTGTTGTTACTCAAGTAAAAACAGTTGAAAAAGACGGCTATGCCGCAGTTCAATTGGGTTACGGTGAGAAAAAAGAAAGACTTACAACTAAAGCGTTGCAAGGTCATTTCAAAAACGCCAATACTACTCCTAAGAAAAAACTAGTAGAGTTTAAAGACTTGAACGACGCTAAATTGGGTGAATCTGTTACGATTGATGTTTTTGCTGAAGGAGACAAAATCTCTATCACTGGAACTTCAAAAGGAAAAGGTTTCCAAGGGGTTGTTAAACGTCACAACTTTGCGGGTGTGGGTGGTCAAACTCACGGTCAGCACAATAGAGGTAGAGCGCCAGGTTCATTAGGAGCTTGTTCTACACCTTCTAGAGTATTCAAAGGCATGAGAATGGCTGGTAGAATGGGTGGTGACAGAGTACAAGTGACCAACTTGGTTGTTCTGAAAGTATTGACAGAGAGAAATATTTTGGTTCTTTCAGGAGCTGTTCCTGGTGCAAAAGGATCTTACGTAATAATTAAGAAATAATGGAATTATCAGTTTTAAATATCCAAGGAAAAGCGACAGGCAAAAAAGTAACCTTGCCAGCGTCAGTTTTTGCGATCGAACCGAATGAACATGCGGTTTACCTAGATGTTAAACAACATTTAGCAAACAGAAGACAAGGTACTCACAAAGCCAAAGAAAGAGGCGAAGTTAGAGGTAGTACGCGTAAAATCAGAAAGCAAAAAGGTTCTGGTGGTGCACGTTTCGGATCTATCAGAAACCCATTATTCAAAGGAGGAGGAGCTGTTTTTGGTCCAAGACCACATACTTACGGTTTTAAACTGAATAAAAAAGTAAAAGAATTGGCTAGAAAATCTGCCTTGACAGACCAAGCTAAAAACGCGAATATCTCTGTTCTTGAGGACTTTAACTTAGATGCTGCAAAGACAAAGTCTTTCGTTTCTATCTTGAAGAATCTAGAGTTGACGAATAAAAAAGTGTTGTTCGTGTTAGCCGAACAGAATAAAAACATATATTTGTCCTCCCGAAATTTAGAGGGCATCAAAGTTCTTTCGGTAGGTGAGTTAAACACTTACGATATTTTAAACACAAACAAATTAGTGTTTATCGAAAGTTCAGTTAAAGAATTAGAAAATACATTAAGCTAAGAGTCATGAGTGTAGTTAAGAAACCAATTGTTACTGAAAAAATGTCTTCTATCCAGGAGAAATTAAACAAGTACGGTTTTATCGTTGACGATAAAGCCAACAAGGTGACGATCAGAAAAGACATTGAAAAAATGTACGGTGTTAAAGTAGAAGCAATCAACACGCTTAGAACACCAAGAAAAGTAAAGCAAAAGTACACTAAGAAAGGAATGATGACAGGTTCAACACCTATCAACAAGAAGGCGATAGTGACTTTGGCGGAAGGACAAGTTATTGATTTATACAACAACATTTAAGAAGTATGGGCTTATTAAAATTTAGACCGACTACTCCTACTCAGCGTCACAAAGTGGTTCCCAATTATGAGGAAATCACTACGAACACGCCAGAGAAGAGCTTGATCGCTAAGAACACCAGAAGCGGCGGAAGAAACAATTCCGGTAGAATGACCATGAGATACACTGGTGGTGGTCACAAACAAAAATACAGAATCATCGACTTCAAAAGAGAAAAGTTTGGCATTCCAGCTAAAGTGATGACTATTGAGTACGATCCAAATAGAACTGCACGTATTGCTTTGTTGAACTACGTTGACGGTGAAAAAAGATACATTATTGCTCCAGACGGATTGAAAGTGGGTCAAACCATTCAATCAGGAAAAGGATCACCAGTTGAAGTGGGTAACACTTTGTTGCTTTCTGAGGTGCCTTTAGGAACTGTAGTACACAACGTGGAATTGAATCCTGGTCAAGGAGGTAAATTTGCAAGAGGTGCAGGTGTTTCTGCGCAATTGTTGGCAAGAGACGGTAGATTTGCCGTATTGAAAATGCCTTCAGGTGAAACACGTCAAATCTTGATAACATGTTTGGCAACTGTAGGATCTGTTTCTAATTCTGACCACCAATTGGTAGTATCAGGAAAAGCGGGTAGATCAAGATGGTTGGGTATCCGTCCGAGAGTTAGAGGTGTTGTGATGAATCCAGTGGATCACCCTATGGGTGGTGGTGAAGGTAGATCATCAGGTGGACATCCTAGATCTAGAAACGGTATGCCGGCTAAAGGCTACAAAACAAGATCAAAAAAGAAAGCGTCAAATAAATATATACTCGAAAGAAGAAAAAAATAAGCTAGTATGGCGAGATCATTAAAAAAACCTCCTTTTGTAGAGACAAGATTGAACAAAAGAGTAAGTGTTGCAGAAAAAGGAAACAACAAAAATGTTATCAAGACTTGGTCAAGAGCATCTATGATCACTCCTGATTTCGTAGGAGTAACCATTGGTGTGCACAACGGCAATAAGTTTATTCCGGTATATGTTACTGAAAACATGGTAGGTCACAAACTCGGTGAGTTTTCTCCAACCAGAAACTTCAGAGGACATGGTGGTAACAAAAAGAAGTAAAAAACTGAATATAAGTTAAGTCATGGGACAAAGAAAAAAATTAGCAGCAGACGCAGCAAAGGAAGCAAAGAAGATCACTTACTTTGCTAAGTTGAACAACTGCCCAACTTCACCAAGAAAAATGCGTTTGGTCGCTGATCTTGTTAGAGGAATGGAAGTAAACAAAGCTTTAGGTGTGTTACAATTTACACCAAAAGAAGCGGCAACTAAGTTGGAGACTTTGCTTAAATCTGCAATGCACAATTTTGAACAAAAAACTGGTGCTGCTGTGAGTGAAGGTGAATTGAAAGTATCTTCTATACATGTTGATTCTGGTAGAATGTTGAAAAGAGTTCAACCAGCTCCTCAAGGTAGAGCACACCGTGTGAGAAAAAGATCAAATCACGTGACATTGTTTATTGATAAAATTGAAATTGCAAAATAATTATTGAACATGGGAAATAAGGCAAACCCTATAGGGAACAGATTAGGAATTATCAAAGGATGGGATTCTAATTGGTATGGTGGAAATGATTATTCAGACAAATTGGCTGAAGATCACAAAATCAGAAATTATGTTAGAGCGCGTCTTGTTAAGGCTTCTGTTTCTAAGATAGTGATCGAAAGAACTTTGAAATTGATCAGCATTACCATACACACTGCACGTCCGGGAATCATTATCGGTAAAGGTGGACAAGAGGTTGATAAATTGAAAGAGGAGTTGAAAAAGATCACCAGCAAAGAAGTTCAAATCAATATCTTTGAAATTAAGAGACCTGAGTTGGATGCTAAGTTGGTAGGAGATAGCATTTGCCGTCAAATTGAAGGAAGAATTTCTTTCAGAAGAGCAATGAAAATGGCCATCGCTTCAACAATGAGAATGGGTGCTGAAGGAATCAAAATTTTGGCTTCTGGTCGTTTGAACGGAGCTGAGATGGCGAGAAACGAACACAAGAAAGAAGGAAGAATTCCATTGCATACTTTCCGCGCCGATATTGATTACGCTATCAGCGAAGCACACACAACTTACGGTTTGATTGGTATCAAAGTTTGGATTTGCAAAGGAGAAATCTACGGTAAACCTGACCTTTCGCCAAACATCGGAGGTGTTAAGCCAAAAGGCAAGTTCAAAGCAAAAAGCAACAAAAGAAACGAGAAATAAGAAGAGTTTTCAGTCTTAAAAAAGATAGAAATGTTACAGCCAAAAAGAACAAAATACAGAAAGATGCAAAAGGGCAAAATGAAAGGCCTTGCACAAAGAGGCAATCAGTTGGCTTTTGGATCATTCGGAATGAAAGCATTGGAAGAGACCTGGATTACCAGCCGTCAGCTTGAAGCTGCCCGTGTTGCGGTAACTCGCCATATGAAAAGAGAAGGTCAATTGTGGATTAGAATTTTCCCAGACAAACCGGTAACCAAAAAACCTGCAGAGGTGAGAATGGGTAAAGGTAAGGGAGCTCCTGAACTTTGGGTAGCTGTTGTTAAGCCTGGTAAAATCATCTTTGAAGCTGAAGGCGTTCCTTTAGAGGTAGCGAAAGAAGCATTGAGATTGGCCGCACAAAAATTGCCAATTACAACAAAGTTTATTGTTAAAAGAGATTATACTGAATAATATGAAAGCATCTGTTATAAAACAAATGACGACGGAAGAAGTCAGAGAACGTATTGAGGGTGAAAAGTCAAATCTCAATAAATATAGAATCAATCATTCTATTTCTCCTTTGGAAACTCCTCTTGTGATTAGATCTACAAGAAGAACAATTGCAAGGTTGAATACAGAATTGAGATCGAGACAAAAATAGTAGCGTGCAATCAAAGAATTGAAAAATGGAAGAAACTAGAAATTTAAGAAAAGAAAGGGTAGGAGTAGTTACCAGCACTAAAATGGATAAATCAATTGTGGTTACCATTGAAAGCAAACTCAAACACCCTAAGTACGGTAAGTTCGTAAAGCAATCAAAGAAATTTGTTGCGCATGATGAAAAAAACGAATGCAACGAAGGTGATACCGTAAAAATAATGGAAACCCGTCCCTTGAGCAAAAGCAAAAGATGGAGATTGGTTGAAGTTGTAGAGAAAGCTAAGTAATTGATAAAATATTTGAATAATGATACAGCAGGAATCAAGATTAAGAGTTGCTGATAACAGCGGTGCAAAAGAAGTTCTTTGCATACGCGTTTTAGGCGGAACAGGTAAAAGATACGCATCTATTGGAGATCAAATTGTTGTTTCAGTGAAAGCAGCAATGCCTTCAGGAAATGCTAAAAAAGGATCTGTTTCTAAAGCAGTTGTTGTTAGAACAAGAAAAGAGGTGAGAAGAGCCGATGGTTCTTATATCCGTTTCGATGACAATGCTGTGGTGTTATTGAATGCTGCCGGTGAAATGGTAG
>Ga0114969_10001478_pt1 | contig 19962 bp, 26 predicted proteins | sample M_130807_MF_Meta_FD_87316 | JGI IMG/M metagenome (GOLD analysis project Ga0114969, IMG submission 87316) | Freshwater microbial communities from Lake Montjoie, Canada to study carbon cycling - M_130807_MF_MetaG | ecosystem: Environmental > Aquatic > Freshwater > Lake | place: Lake Montjoie...
CAGCGCGGTCGCCGCCGCCGTCTTCCGACTGGAATACCCAGTCCGAAAATACCGCGGACGGCGGCTGGTTAGGCTCCCGCAAGAGACCGTTAACGACCGCAGCGCCCCAACTTCCAACGGTGGCGGTGTAGGTTTTGCCTCCGACAGTCGCCATCATGGCCATGCGCTGGGGAGCGGTCAGCGTCGCAAATGCCTGGACGGCGGACTCAGCTGCCCGCTCGGCCAGCGCTTTTTCAGCGAGCCAAGCCACTGCCGATGCCTCTCCAGCGAGGCGGTCGGCAATGATCGCATCGGATGGCTCCTCCAGAGCCCCCCCAGCCACGGCGCCCAGCTCGGCGCCCAACTCGGCGATGAGCTGGAGCCGGCCCTCCTCTATGGACGGCGTTGTCTGCGCCCGGATGAGGGCATCCTCCATCGCTCGGAAGGCTGGGAGGGACTCTGCGATGTCCCAGTTGACTATGGGGGAATTGAGTGTTTTCATTTCGGTTTTGGTTTTGTTTTTTACTCTGACGGCCTCGTCAGTGGCGGCATTACCGCCAGACGCCCCCGTGGGCGTTTCGGCCTAGGCTGCAATATTTTTCTCAATGTGGTTGAGCATTGCGTCCCAGTGCCCAACGCCAAAGCACATTTCGTAAGCGTCTTTCATATCCATTCCAGATTCCATCAGGCCTTTAATTACAACGGACGTTGCTACCATTTTTGCCTTTTCGATTGGCACGCCGGATGCGGTGAGTTCGGTTGCGATTTTCTTGAGGAGGTCTGCGGTGTTCGTTGTCATGGCGCCTACCTTAGCCAAGCCGGTTGGCTAGTAAATAAAAAAGTGAAACTATTTTTCAGCCCTAGGCTAACACCTTGCCTTTGCGTGCGTTAGGGCGCGGCTTTTTTGCGTTCGCCCTGCACGCGGCAGCCTTTTTTTCCGATTTTACAGCGCCCCCTTTGCGCCCGATTTTACCGAGATGCTCTTTAAGTGTCATTTCGACACTCTAGCCAACCGGCTTAGTTTACGCAAGCGCCTGCGCAAACAGTTCAGCCTCAGCCACTCGGCGATCCCGCAGCCCCTCGGTATCAGGCCACAGCCGCACTTGATCCTTAAACAGCTTAGGAATCGCATCCAACCTACCGTCTGCCAGTGCGTTACGGATGCCAAGCATCTCCGTTCGCCGATCTCCAGTGAGTTTTGTGCCGCGGTTAAAAACCAGTGAGAGCAAGGCACTTGCAGCATCCGGCGGAATAGATTCGGCGTGGGGGTAAATGCGCAACATTTGGAGATAAAAACGAGGCACCGTCTGCTCCTCAAAGACCTCGCACGCGGCGGCCCACGGGACAACGATGTCGCGGAGCCCGACGCACGCCTGGTTGGCTGCCTCACCGGTCACGCCACAGTAACGACTCAGCCTCTCCAGATCGCGCGGAAATATATGGGGTCCCCAGTCGCGCGTCACCTGCGCCACCGCATTGTAACCGAGGTCGTAGCCAATGCCGATTGTTACGCCAGACGCCTCCCCAGGCCAATTCGGGCTGGCCTCATGCTTGGAGTAATAGGCTTCGGAGGTTGCCTCTTGCGCGATGATAAAGTCCAAACCTTTGCGAGAGAGATTCATTTTTGCTTTTTGTCGCGGATTTCTTGAATCGTCTGAACGATTTTTGCCACCGTGTAAACGAGGGAGGCAATCATTACCAACAGTTTAACGATGTCGGAAAACTCGCTGAGGCTAATGACAAACGCCGCGAGATTGACAAAGTTCACCTTCAGCATTTCATCTATGTTGCGCTCAAGCATGGGCCAAAAAGGTAAGCGTTGAGGCCGGCGTTGGCAAGCGCCCAGATTCGTCGTAAATACCTGAGTAGGGCGTGATTTTATCGGGCGGCAGGCCGCTTCCGTCTTGGCCCGCTGGCGGTAGGACGCGGTTTGGTTTTGCGAGGACCACCAGCCCGGCGGGCGGCACCTCGTTCAGGTAACGCTGCTGCATTTTTGGAATCTGAGGAACGGGCAAGACGGTCATGTTTTAAGTGTTTTAGCAGACGTGGACCGTAGGCGCCGATGCCGATGCCAAGCGCACCGGAAGCAAGCACCCAAAGCGTTGGTGCGATAAGAGAAAGGAGATTTAGAAAAAGCGGGATCATGGCGGTTTTGCCCGTCACTTTTTATCCCCAGGCTGGACGTGCGACGCCCCAAAATAAAATGAGACCACCATGCCCCACGACGTGCCTAGGCTGCCTATAAGCATTTGCAGCCCAGAGTTGTCCCACGTTTTTAAATCCCCAGTCATCAGCCCGATAAGGATGCCGAAGAAGCCAACGGTCACAAACGAGGCCAGCACCGCCGGCGTGCGAGAGCCGGTCTTAACCTGCATGTCGCGGGCGCTGGTCCGGTCGGCCTGCGCCAGTTTTTCTGCGTCGAGCCCCAGTTCGGCCATGCGCGTCTTGAGTTGCAGGTCAGCGGCCTGTAGCGCAGCCATCTGTTCCGCCGTTAAGTTGCCAGCAGCGAGCGCCTTGGTAACTTTGTCGGTCGTGGCAGCGTCGATTCCAAGGCATTTTCCAACCGCCTCAACGGCAAGCCCACCCATGGGGCCGCCGATCAGGGTCGCAATTGTGGGGAGGACTGCGGAGATCCAGGACATTTAGAAATTTTGGATAAAGCTTCCAAACCAACTAGTTCCAAGGTAATGCGGGAGAGATAGAAACGGGGTTCAGCAAGGATTCAAGCTGTGAAGCAATGCCAGCTTCGATCTCAGACACTTTGTCTGCACCGAGGGCTTCTTTGGCCCAGCCCACAACCTGATCCTGCGTCAATTCAGCAAACGGAGTGAATGGCTGTCCAGCAACATACGTTACTCCAACGGAGCCGTAGTTGGATGCGCTGACTTTACCTTCAGACAAGTCTGCTCGCCAATGGATGCAGAAAACTACGTTGGTCTGCTGTTCAGCCTGGGGATAGGCTTCAAGTGCTGCGATTGTCCAATTAGGGTTGCTCATTGTCAGTGTCTTTGGGTTTGAGCGCTTCTGCTACGGCTTTAGCGCAGGTGACAAGAAACTCATGCTGCTCTGCTGTGAGCGGAGCAAGCCGAGTTGCGTTGTAAAGATTTTGAAGTGCAGTTTCTGGATTCATGTTAAGCGTTGGCAATCGTTGTAACAGTGCCAGAGGAGCCGCGATATTTCAAGGATCCACCTTCAACATAAAGTTGGCCCATTCCGACAGGAGAGGTACTAGGTGCCGTCCCGTTGGCAAGCCCAAGGGTGCGATTGGCGTTTGTCCCAAAAATAGCCGTTCCAATTCCCACGTTGCCAGTAGCGTCAATCCGCATCCGTTCTTCCCCGGCAGCTCCATTGGAATTTGTTCCAAATGTCAATGCACTTTCATTGCCTGAAGCAACTGTGTTTATTGCTCCAATCCAAGCATGTCTGTTGTCGATTGCTGGATTAATATTTGCTGAAAGAGCCAACCTGCTTTCAGTAGAAACAGCATTATTTGGGTTATTTAAGAAAGCGGCAATTGTTGCTGCTCCAGACGAACTGTTCACTATTTGCAACTTAGCCGTTGGCGCACTCGTCCCAATTCCAACATTGCCTGTATCAGTAATCCGCATACGCTCAACCGCAGTGACCGAGCCGGATGGCGCTGTCTGGAACAAAAGCGATGCAGGAAGTGATGTGCTGCTTACACTGCCAGAGACTACGGCTGAAATTGACGCTGCATTTGAAAAAAGATTGGTCGTTGCTCCTGAAAAGTTAATAAGGCCCAATGTTTGACCGTTTTCAACCGGAGTTGGAAGTGCTTTTGTTCCACTTCCTTTTCCCAGTTGCAATTCAGCGCCAATTTCGCTTCCCCACGTTCTTCCTAAAATAACAGCAGGAATCCCCTCTGCGGTAAATGCTGCCGCAGATAGAGGAAATCCAGAGGCAACATCTCTAAATACATTTAAGCTAGCACTACTAACTCCAATCAACACGCTTTGACTCCCGACAGAAACAGATCCAGCAGCCGACACTACAAACGGACTTGCATCTGGATTCTCAGAGTCCTCCACCACCAGCGCATCTCCGCTGCCAGTCTGCGTAATCCGCAAACCCGCCGTTGCGTCCGAGGCTGCAATCACACGAGGGACGGCATGAACATGATCTGCCCTCGCGGCAGTTGTGCCAACCCCAACGGTGGCGGAGGCAGCAAGATCCGCTGGAGCTGTCGTTGCAAGAGTTACTCCCGCTCCACCAGTCGCCGCAATGCTAATCGCTCCCGCTGTGTTGGTTACAGTTATCCCAGTGCCCGCTGAAATTGTTGCCCTTGTGAATCCAGTGCCGTTGCCGATGTCGAGTTGACCATTTGCTGGCGTTGTTGTTAGCCCGGTGCCGCCAGAAGCCACTGCTAGCGTTGTACTAAGCCCGGCGGCGGTGCCTGTTGTGCTCTGGTTGAGCGTCGGCACGTCTGCAGCGGCAATCGTATCCCACCCCGGCGCAGCGCCGTTTGTGCCGGTTCCCGTCTGCCGCAAAAACTTCTTTGTCGCGGTCACGTTGGGCGCAAGTAGCGTTGTCGTGTCGGCTGCCGATTGATACGGAACCGAACCGAGGAGGGTCGTGTTGTTGCCGCCGACAATGTTGGTTGCCTTGGCGACAGTGCCAGCCGGAACAACGTAGTCAGTGCCTGCAACCGCTGCAGCAAATGCCCCTGTGCCTGCCCCTTTAACGATGCCCGTCAATGTCGCAACGCCCGTTCCGCCGCGTGCGACTCCCAGCGTGCCAGTCGTTAGTTTGCCAGTGTCGAGCGCCGGGATGTCGGTAGCAGCTAGCGCCCGCAGGATGACGTTGGTGCCATTGCCTGCGAGCACCTGGTTAGCCGTTGCGGCCCCAGCCAGGGCGTTGATGGCGGCCTGCCGTGTCTTTTCGCCGGTGCCACCGTTTTCGATGCTTGTGGCGCGTGCAGAGTAGTCTGCTATTGTGACATTTGCGCCGATTCGCGTGCTGTATGCAGCCAAAAACGAATTGGAATACGAGACAGAATTCAGCGCCGCGTAGCAAGTCGCAACCGCAGCCGTTATCGTGTAGGCCGCTGCATCGGAGATCGCAAACGAGGAGTTGATCATCGCAAGCACAGTGTTGGCCGTTAGCATGTTAATGCCGCTGCCGCCTGTCGCAGTGTTGCTAATGTTAAAGCTGTTTCCAGCTAACAACCCATTGCCAAGTCGCACGACCTCAGCACCTTTGCCTTCCAGAACAGAGTCGTGAATCTCAACGTATGGAGTTTGTCCAAAAGTCAAAACAACGGTTCCACTTGTTTGCGGCGGCGTCGTCAGATTAAAGGTTGTCGAACTCGTAATGGCGTCGATCTGGCTTACAGAAGTTATGCCAGTGCCTGTCACTTTCATCCCGACGGCCAAACCCGTAGTGTCTCCGACTGTTAGCGTTGTACCCACATTGCCAATAGTAAGGGTGCCCGTGCGGGTTGTTGTTGTCGATGTCGGTACATCCAACGCCCTGCCCGACACATTAAACGTCGTGTTATTGCTCAGGTACAGCGGCCCGTTTCCTTGCGTAACTCCAGCAGCCGCCGAGCCTCCGACGCTGCTCTCAAATCGGCAATTGTCGAGGTAGACTGAGACGTTATCGTCTGTGCGCAAATGACTGTAAGTATCTGACTTTGTTCCGCTAAACGTGCAGCCGGAGAAGCGTAATTGCGATATGTATTTGTGCGCTGAGACGCAAACAACCGAGTCCGTCGCGGTGCCGGACGATAGGAAAGTGATGTTCTGAAATCCGATCCGGTTATTAGTCGAATTAGCCGTTTCTGGAGCGTAAGTATGTACGCCCTTGATTGTTGTGGAGGCTCCGTTTAATGGGGAGGCTAGCACCACAAGCGCAACGCTACCCTTAAGCGTCAGATCCTCAACGTAATCTGCAGGAGGAATCACAACGCTGTAAGCGTTAAGTGCACTCGGAGATGTACATAAGTCAATGCAGCCTTGAATCGTTGCAGCGTCGCGGCCCACAATTTTGACTTGAGCGCCGAAATAAGATGGTTGGATTTTGCTCCAAGCGATTGCTGCAGCGGCGTCCACATCTGCGTTAACAAGCAGCGATGCCGGCGATTGCAGCACCCCGGCAACGCTGTGCCAGAGCCCAGTTCCGCCGACTAGCGGCAGCGACGTGTGGACGTGCGAGGGAGTGCTGTCCCCAAACTGCATCGTCACAGTGTGGTTGTTGCCGGTGGCGTAGGCCTCCAGCCCGATGTAGATCCGATCCGTTGCGGCGATGGTTGTCTGCGGCACCAAAACGGAGAGCGAATACTGAGCCGAAGTGCCGTTGATTACCTGCGCGCCAGATGGCGATCCTAGCTCCGTTAAGGTGCTGCCGTTGTAGGTGTAGGCGCGAGCGCGGAGAGATGTCCCCGCGGCAACGTTAGCATCGCCAAACGCCCACAAATTAAAGTCCCACAGTCCGGCGGGGATCAAAATGGTTGCAGGATCTAGCGGCGAGGACTCGCTAACAAACCCAGCAATCAGCCTCCAAGTATTTTGCGTCAGCGTGCCGGTGGTGACCGTCGTCTGTGCGGTCTCGCCACTTCGCCCCAGTTGGTGCGGAGTGCTTGGGATGCCGCTCGTCGGCGCGTCTGCTGCAGTGCCCTGGTTGAGAAAATACGTCAGCCCGTTGGCGCCTCCACCGCCGCCTCCACCAGTCCCCTGCGCCGGTGCCCACTGCGAGCCGTCCCAAGTCAAAACTTGGCCCGAGGTTGGCGCCGTTGCGGCGATGCCTTGCCCCTGCAGCTTGGTGACGGTCGTCGCCGGGTTGCCAGCAGTCGAGATGACGTCACCAGTCAGTGCCGCCACCTGCGAAGTCGTTAGCGCCCCAGCGGTGAGCGTCGCAAGCCCAGCCCGTTCGGAGGTCGCCATCGCGCCAATTGCCGCCGGAGTAGGCAGTGCATGGACGTGGTCCTCATGCGAGTAAGACGCTGCTGTGCCAGCCGTTGCAGTGCCAAGCGGCTGCGGTGTTGCGGTGCCGCCTGCGTTGAGCATCTCGCCCGTGGGTTTGTTGAGTGCCATAAAAATTAGAGAGGAGCAATAGTAGCGCCGTTAGCGTTTACGAAAGTGATGATTTCGTTGATTTTGTTTTTCATCGCCAGTGCATCCGTTTTCATCGTCCCCAGATTAAACTGGCCAACATTAACAGAATCAAACGTTTGCGTTGAGTCTCCAATGCGGATTGAATTGGCTGCAGTTGAAGTGTTAGTGCCAATTGCAATGCCGCCGTATCCCGCAGTCGCAAAATATCCAATTGCGACGCTTTCTTGGGCAGCCGTTACGCCGAATCCTCCGATTGCGATCGCGAGGTCAGCGGCGGTCACGCTTTTTCCTAGCGCTACACTATAAGTGCCTGAGCTGGCACTAGATCCAACAGAAACCGCGTTTGCCCCTGCGCTTGCCGCGCCACCGACCGAAACGCTGTGCTCTCCGGCAGCCGCAGTGTCTCCAAGCGCAACACCATACACGGCAGCGCTAGCGTTTGTTCCGCCGATGCCAATGGCATTTTCTAATGCCGCTACATTGTATCCAATTGCGATGCCGTAATTATTTGCCGTTGCCGTGCCTCCAATTGCTACTGCGTTTTCAAGCGCGTTTGCCGATTTTCCCACCGCAACAGATCTATATCCCGTTGAGGCAGATAACCCAACTGCGACGCCGTCAGTGACCGAAGAGGCATTTGTGCCAACGCTGACGGAATTTTGAAGTGCACTCGCATTTGTGCCGACATTGACAACGTTGCTCGGCGAAGTTGCTGGGTTCACGGCCGCCCCAATAAATAGACAATCTGCGGCCGTGCTTTGATTTCGCAGCACGTCGCCAGGCTGCCATTCTGTGGCGGTGGAGGCCCAAACCAGCGCCTGCCCGTCAGTCGGCGCTGTCGTTGCCACCGTGCGGAGTTGTAGGCTGATCGCATCCGCTGGCAATGGCTGCCACCATAACGGCGATGCCGTAGGCTCGTGGCCAGTGTTCGCATCTTGGATGCAAATCCATGCCTCCCGCTGCGCTGTTGCTACGAGGTCTCCCTCGGCGTACGTCGACGCAGCGTCCCACGCTCGCCCGCCGATGTCAGCGCCGCCGCCTCCACCGCCGCTAGAGCTTGCCACCAAGGCCCGCACAACGATTGCTGCACCAACTGGCGGAGCCGTTGCAAAAACAACCGTACCGCTGTTTGCTGCCGAGACCGTCCAGTCAACTGTCGGGCGCTGCTCGATACCTGCAACGCTGACCAGGTAAGCGCCGGCGGCCGTCGAGGAATACCCGTTCAGCGGATGGTACGAGGTGCTGCCGTTGGCGGTAAATGCGCTAATGACAGTCCCTCCAACGGTCGCCGAAAACGCAAGCTCTTGCACTCCGGTATCCGTTCCCATGAACAGCGTGCCCGTTGTGCGGTTGCCCGCCAACTCGCCTAGGGTAAGCGTGGCAGGTGCTCCAGCGCCCGGGGCGGAGTTGAGCTTGGGGATGATCGGGAATGCCATATTGTCAATTAATAAACGCCTGCGGTCGCTACAGTTGCAACGCCTGCGCCGTCGACGTCGATTGATGCGGACGCTTTTACGCCACCCAAAGCAAGCGTGGTGGCAGCAGGCAGCGTGTAGCCGCCGCCGGTCGTGGACAGCACGCCGGAGCCGTCAATTGACAGCCCTGCGCCGACTTTGATCGCGCCAAAGTCTGAGGTCGTCGCGGCGATGAGTTGGGCTGTCGAGAGCTTGCCTGCGTTAGTTAGCTGCGGCACTCCGTCAGCGATTGCGAGCGTCGTCAATGCGCCAGTGGCAACCGCAGCCACATCGCTCGCGGTGAGCGTCACATTGCCGTTGATTGGCAGCTTGGCATTAACACTAATCACCTCAGACGTAGCACCATGCAGGAGGTCCCATTTTGTGCCGTTAAAGGCCATCATGTCGCCAGCTAGGATCTTAACGTGGCCGTCTACGGCGGTGATCGTGGCGTCATCGGTTGCGATGTAGTAATCGCCCTTTGTCCCCGTGCCGCTTACAAGAACAGGGTTTGTGTTGGGCACCCAAGCGCCTTTGTAAACCAATGCGCCCGCAGTAGATGCAGGTAGTTGCGACGCGGAGATTTTGCCGTCAAGGCCCAGTTGCGGAATCAAACTGGCAATCGCGCCGGTCGTCAAACAAGCAAACTGTGAGGTCGTTAGCAAGGCGATCTGGGCAGTCGAAAGATACCCTGCCCCAGTCAGTTGCGGCACCCCGTCAGCAACAACGAGCGTGGTCAGTTGCGACGTGTTAACCTTGTTAGAGCCCTGCTCAAAAACGCCAGCATTACCCTTGAGGTAAATTTTATTCGTTTGGGTGTTTACAGCCAATTCAGCAAGCGCCAAATCGCCACTGAGAGGCGCCAGTTCGCTAGTTGTGATGCTGTTACGCTTTGGGATGATTGGATTGCTCATTGTCTAGTAAGTGCCTGCGTCGAGGGTTGTTGGAGCCCAGCGGACTCCGTTGTACATTAAAAACTGGGCATCAGCCGGAGCCACTGCCGAAACTGGGATTGTCTGGATGCCGGTGACGGTGGCCACTGTGCCGACCTCGTCAGTCGTCAGCGCCACGTCGCCATGCAGCGAGGTTAGGTTGCCAGGAGCGCCCTGCGGACCTTGCGGGCCAGTGGGGCCAGGAACGCCAGGGATGCCAGTCAGCAGCTCGACCGCGACAATGTTGCACTCGGTTTGGCAGCTCATAAAATTGTAATCCTCGACGAAACCGCCTGGAACTCGAACCCGTCGGAAATTCGCGAAACGAAAAGCGACAAGGTTGCCCGCTGTGGGGTCAGCAGCGCAGTGGCGGCATGAGTGAGGCGGATGCACCCATCAACGCCCTCAGCGGTCACTGTGGGGTCCGCAATCGAGGATCCATTTACGGCGCGCAAGACGGCGCTAAAAGTGTAGGCCGAGAGGTCGATTTTTGCGCCTGCCGCGTCCAAAAAATGAAACCCCAGGGCAAAATCCGTCCCGCGGATAATTGAGCCAGAGGTGAGGGCAGGGGTCATACTAAGGGGCCGGCTGTAAAAAATTACCCCAGGCGATCGCAGCAGCCAGAGATGGCCGGCAGACCCTCGGGCCATGCGCGGGCCCAGGTCAACTCATCGGTCAAAGTTGGTAATTTGTCAAGTGGGCAGGCGGGTATCGGATCTAATATTGTTGTTTTGCCGTTGCAGGTTTTGACTTGGGCGCAGCGAGCGCAACGATCATGTCGCTTGCGGGCAAGCCAGGCTGGAATCATAAAAATCCCAAGGACAGCTGAACCGTGCCCGTCGTGAATCGCCCGATCAATTCGCCGACCGCTCCATCCTCAAAACGGTTAAACCTGATGTCGTAGTTACCAGCCGACAACGTCGCCGCAAACGCATAGGGGTCAGAGTCTGCCGCTGCCATTTGCGCTTCATATCTTGTCAAATTTCGCTGGTAAAAAGGATCGCCTGCGTCCCATGGTTTTAAAAATGGCACTTCTAGAAATCCCGGCTCGCCAGGGGGGGAGAATACGCGCCAGCGGAAAACCCATGGGTTAACGGCGCCCTCGGGTTGTATTGTGCTCTGGTTTGCGTCTGGCGCTTTGCGCAAGCGGAACCTGTTATCGCAGTCCGAGTTGTATCTAAGCGCAAGATCCCGCATGTCAAGCTCGCTGCAGAGGCGGATCGGGAAATGCGGATACTCACTAGCAATGTACGGCACCGAGGCCGCACACTTCATGCAAATTTTGCTTGGCCGCTTAGAAAGGTGTGTTTGAGTTCCCGAAACCGGTACCTGAACAAAGTCGCCATCCTCATTGACAATGTACGTTGTGCCAGACACTTCCATTGAGATAGACATGCCGTCTATTGCGTTAAATTCGTAGCAGTTCACGGTGGCGGCAAGGGGGTCGACCAGTCCAAGCTACAGGCCGACGGATCGTAATTTTGGCAAGTGTTGTCTACTTTTGTCACGGCTTCATTGTTGGCGTGCACAACCGCTTGCAACGCATAGACATAAATCGTCGTGTTTGCCTGCACTTCTGTTTCCACGACAAATTGGCTGTTTTTTAAATTGATGTAAGTTTCGTCAAATTCAGATCGCAAATAAATAAACGAGGTTCCCTCCGTAACCGTTAGCGTTACGCCAGTTGGTATCCAATTGGGGGCCGTCCCCATGCTCATGCCATCAGGGATTCGTTGCGATGGAATCAGCCGGCCAAATGCCACATCTACCTTCAACCCATCGCCTGGCGTAACCCGGAACGGACACTCCGTTACGCTTGCTCCGGAACTTTGCGTTGTAGCACCCACAATCAGGCTTGTTCCGCCAGTGGTGCGGACAAACTGCCCTCCAATCATGCTTGTGACAGCATTGGAGCGGACCTCTCGTGTAATGTTGTTGATCTGAGAAGCAAGGATCGCCATTCCTGCCTCAAGTGCCGGTAAGTCCATGATTCTTAAGCGTATAAAAATTGACTCCAGCCACCTAAGCCACTGCCTAGCCATTCGTAGGACGTTTTGTAATAGACGCCCTCTTGAGTTGCCGAACATCCGGTAACGATAAAATTCACTCCGGCTGGCGTCATGCCGGTAGCAAATGAAGGGAAATTAATCTTCCCAATATTCCCAAGTTCCGGTTTGGTTGTGCTTGTAAACGAGTGCTTTATGACAATTTTCGGGACAAGGTAAGTCGTAATATTTTTTGCAATTGCATCTTCCAGCGTTGCGCCGAGATTACCCATCTGAGTGCTTGGGGTCCACGTTGAGGGACTTAGTAAACTCGTTTGGCCGTTGCGCCAATACCGATACTGCGTCCATTGCGCGGATGTGATTGCGGAAAATTTTGGATGCGATTCGATCGGCTCGGCTGCGGTGGAAACCTCTACACCCCATGTTTCCGGAAACACCTTTGGGGGGCCGTCAGGGTCAGGGTTTGGCACCTGATCAACAAAGACTTCCGTCAGTTGATATTTGCCGTCGTCCTGCGTTTGTGTGTAGCTTTTTGCAGTCGTTGACGGAGTCATCTCGTCAAACGATTCGTAGGTGTTTTCTGTCGTGTAAAACCCTCTAGCATCGCGTGCTACAGTTTTCCGCGTAAGTGTGGCAGCCATATTTTTATCCGTAAACTAACGAGCCTTTTTTCTCTGAGAGAATTTTTAGCAAAATGTTGGTTTGATTTATTTTTTCGTTTGTCATTTCGGCTGCCCGTAGTTGCTCGCGGTTGATTGCCACCGGGTCTTGGCCCGCTGTGGTCGGACCAAACATATTCCCCCCGATTTTGGTAAGCGACGCAACAAAATCAAATCCACCAGGCTTTGGACCTTCCGTTACTGCCTGCGGTTTTTCAACTTTTGGAATGAGCACCTGCTCTTTTACAGCAGGCGTTGCAAATTGTTTTTGCGCTGCAACTTGTGTTGCGGCAACTGTTGTTTCTGCGTTTTTTACTGCCTCTGCGATTTTTGCTTTTGCCGCCTCAAATTCAATCGCAGCTTTGCCTCCGATGTCTTGCGCTCCGTCTGCAATAGCTTTTTTAGCGTTAAGAATGCGCTCCTTAAACCCCTGCAAACCAGTCGCTTGCGATTCACCTTCCGTTTTTTCCGGAAACAAAGCCGTTTTTGTTTTTTCGTAAGTTTGCTGAAACGCGCCGCCAATGCCTTCCTTGTTTGTGAATAAGTCTTTGAATTTGATGCCTTTAATCGTCTCGTAAGCTATGGCGATTTCTTTGCCTAGGTTCCTGCCTAGCTTTGTGAAATCCATTTTTAGAAGCGTGTCTACCACGTCAACCAAGGGAGTGAGCGCCGGAGCAAATTGTTTTATAGCATCCGAAATGCTTGTGGAACCTGTTGAAAGGGAAGACAGTATGCTCAAAATTTCAGGAGCCAACTCCGATGCCATGCCGATAAAAAACCCCTGAATTTTAGATTTAGCGTTAGCGGTAATCTCCGAAAGCATGGATCCGCTTTGCGCCATTACTTGCGAAATGCGGGCAAATATCCCCGAGTTTGCCTCCATTAACTTGGCCTGATCTCCAATTGCAGCAGCGGCAGAATGCAAATTTGTTGGCTGCAGCGCCTCGTTAAGCTTGATCCCCTCTGCGCCCCATACCGCCATAGCAGCCTGCGCCTGTTCTGTCGGGTGCTTAATGGCTTTAATGGCGGCCGCGACGGTCTGCATCCGGTCCGCCACACTCATGCTCGCGAAACTCTGCATAGACACCCCAGCGGCCGTTAATATCCCCACCAGAGGCCCAGTGCCGTTCGCTGCGTCTTTTGCGGAGGCATTAAATTTCGTGGTGGCGTCGGTCATAGACGCCGATGAAATGCCATACCGCTCTGCCGACAATTGCAACGCTAAGGTTGCCCTGGAAGACAAGCCTGCGTTGTAGGACAGGTCAACCAGGCTGGCGCCAAACTTAATGGCGGACGCTGTGCCTTGTGCTAGCGCTGCGACGGCAATAGTTACCCCGGCCGTGATGACGGCGGCCGCCTTTGTGATTTTGGTCGTCGGTAGCGGGTCCCGCGCTGCGATCGCATCCCCGATCACCCCAAAGCTTGTCAGCGAATTTTTCGCCAGAGCCATCCCTGACAAAAAGCCCGCCGCATTAATCCCAAGTTCGGCGATTGCGCTCATTTGAAAGCCTCCGTAAGTATTTTGTTTCCAGCAATTACCGATGCGCTCTCAAGGCGTTTTTTGTGCATTTTAGAAACCCAATCAATCCGCCGCTGCATATCTTTGACAGAGCGAATTGAGGCAACCTTGTTCTCGGCTTTGACGATCATTTTCGTCATCGTTTTTTCCACAAATACAGAGCCTGGGCCGTTTTTGTTTGCGACCCAAAAGGGTACCGTTGCCCCGAATTTCTTTAGCGCAGAGTTCCAGCCGCTTTGCATGTAGCCAACATGCCGATGCAATTCTTGCTCGATGTTCGTAAATTCGCTAAGTGTCACATTGAATTTGACTTGTGAGCCATTTTTTTTCCAGCGCTGCTCTAGATACCAGGCCAACGGCAGCGACAGACGCTTGCCAAACACAGTTTGAACCACGCGCAGGGCCTTGCGCATGTCCACCGTGATTTTTGCTTTGCCTCGGGTCAACGCAACGCTGGCAAGCGTCCCTCCATTGGCGGGCGGCGTCACATTGCGGACGTCGGTGTAATATTGTTTTGCGGAGTACGCCACAACGGCCGGTAACCCGACCCCGCCGGTCTCAAATGCAAACGCTAAGTTTTTGGTCGTGTTGGCGATCCAAGTGCCTAATGAGGTCGATAAATCAAAAGTCATCATCCTCGTCGTGGTTTGTTTGCAAACTTATCGCCAGCAGCTTGTCGTAGGCATCAGCGGCGGCTGGTATGGTTTTGACTGTCCAGGCGCCGTTGGCCCAGAGCGAGGCGTGGAGGTACTGCAGCGCGCGCGCGTAAGGCAACTCCCAGAGGATAGCGTGTTCGGAAAATCCATAATTTGAGGCCAGGGCAAAAACTAAACTTGCGGCTTGTCCTGGCCGGTGGAGTTTCCCGGCGCATCATCTCCACAATTACTAGCCTTTTGCAGCACGTCGACATTGGCTGCCGTTACGGCTAAACTGACACGGTTAATTTCGGCGATTACGGCCGGAAGGTCTCCGATTGGCACGGTGTAAGCAAATTCTTCCGCCGCCTCGTTGGCGGTGCCATTACGGATCGCTGCGAGCACTTTTGGGAGCGGCTGCGAGTGCAGCCAAGCAAATGCCATCAGTTGCCGTTCGGCTTCTGAGTTTTCGTCGGAAACCTCCCCCGTCGTAAACATCGTCAAGTTAAGCTGTTCGCAGGCTAATTTTGAGCCGATCGTGAACGGCCGCAGCGTTAGACTGGCAACCTTTTTTTCGCCGTCAAGAAAGTCGTTTAGCGGGTTCATAATTCTGCGAGAATTTTAGTTTTGCGAGCCTCGGAAGCGTCCGGGTGAATGACCGCAATGCGGTTGCCTCTGCGAATTAACACGGCCGGCTTAAGCGTCTTGATCCAGGTCTTCATCTTGGCTCCGTTGTCGCGGTAGAGCCGCATGTAGCTAATCGGATGGTCCGGATTTTCCTCGCACCAAGTTGGGGACATCCAGCGCCGCCGAAACTCAGTAAACGTAACCGCCTCGGATCCAAACGTCACAGGCACATCGCCATCGATGCACCAGGTTACCGTCTGCCTAGGGCCGTCGTGCGTATCCTCGACGGTCCACGAGTACGGATCCTCCTTGAGTAGCTGCCCCCCGCACGTAAACCACGCGCCGACGATGTCGGTGTTTGGCGACTTGAGCGGAGGAAGATTGTCTCGGATATATTCGATCGTCTGTCCAATGTGCATAATATTTCAGGAATGCTGTTAAGTTGCGTGCGAGTAACCAGTTCCGGAGTAGGAAAACGATTCCCAATCGTCGTTGGTTTGGCTTGCGGTCACGTTTGTAATGACGATTTTGCCGGTCACTCCGGTAGGCGCTCCCGTTGCTGCTCCTGCCGTGACCGTAGTAGTACCCTTACCTTTGACGGAAAAAGTAAACGAGTCGTCCACAATACGGGCTTCGGAATGTGTTCCCGTTGCGGTAATTAGCTCTTTGGTTTCTGCGGTGTGCTGTACGTCAACGGACTCAATCAGAGTCGTGCCAGTGATTAAGGTAATGCCGAATGAAGAGGCCATAGGTTGTTTAAGCGTAGATTGTTCCGGTCAATTCAACTGTGGCAAAATCGTCGTTAGACTCTGTCACTTTGCAGCTTGTGATTGCCATGCCTGTCATTGCGCCAACCGAACCAATCGCCGTTAACCCAGTGGCGCCCTTGGTTTTAATTGACACCATGGTTTTGGATCTCGGTTTGGCTTGCGCGACAGCAATTTGCCCAATCGCGCTCTTGATTGTTGCAACCTCGACGTCGGTTGAAGACTCCGAACTTTGCGCATAAGCATTTGCCGGAACAGTTAATGAGTGAAGTTCTGAGACGCCGAATGATGCCATAAAAATTAGAGTTTGGGGCCGTAGCCAATGGTGAAAGTGAGCGCCGTTGTCCAGTGGCGCTCGGTGTTGTTGCTGTCAGAAGATTTTGAGACAATGCCGTAAAGCTGCACGGCGTCAGAGTCGATTTCGAGGTTGTTCAGAAAATCTGAAACCTCCTTTACGATTGCGATGTGTTGCGCAACTGTTGACTCATCAGCCTGTTGCGCCACAGCCACAGACAGTTGCCCCGTCCACAAAGGCGAACTTAAAAGCGAGCTGCCAGTGAGCGTCAGGATAATGCAGGGCATCGTGATCCGCTCGTTGTCGTGCGGTAACCCGACAAAGATCGTGGGGAAAGCGTCTTGCAAACTGTTGCGAATGGCATCGCACATTGCCAAATCAAGGCTCATCGCGAAACGTCCTCCAAGAAAAGCGTCCATGAAACAGGGTGTTCAGCGGTGCGCACAATCCGTAGAGGCGTGCCTGCAATTGTCAGTTTGTCGCCCTTTACCGGCATTGGGAACCCGCGTTTTTGAATGACGATTGAGCACGTGCAATAAGTCGCAAATCCCCCAGCCTCAAGGATTTCGTGAGTGTCCGTTTGGTTGATAACACCACGCCACGTCTGCCCCTGGTAAACAAACTCTTCGCCCATAATGGCAAGAGATTGGTCGGTTGCATCTGCAGCTATGGAAAACCAGTTCATTTCTTGGACTTTACAGCGGGCGGTTCACTCTTCTGAATTTTGATTCGCTTCTCGCGGTCGGGCCGCGTTAGGCAAAACACCTTGATGATCCCAGGCTCGTTGTAAGCCTTGTACGCTTTGACTGCCGCGTCGTAATCGTCTCCGATGTAGACAACTTCGAGATCCTTTGTAACAACTGTAAGTTTTTGAGACATAGTTAGATAGACAAAGGGAGAGGCGAGCAAACGCCCACCTCTCCCTGTGTGATTGATTATTTATTCAGCAACGATGCGCACGCCAGCTTCTACGCGGCCCGCCGTGGCTCCAAACAGCACGCCCATGCTGTAAACCAATTCTCCGGCGTTTACGTCGTAGAAACGGCGCATCTGGACGGGGAGGTTCAGCCCTGGGACCAGCACGTCGGCGATTTCAGCACCCATCTGTTGAGCGCCATCAGCGTTGACGCGACGGGAAGCGAGGAGCAACGCGGATTTGTGGAACACGAAGCCACCCAAGCCCTGGCCGTTTGCATCGCACTCGGTGGATTCGTAAACGTCAAACCCAGCAACGCGAGGGATAAAGCCTTCGCCCTTTTCAGGGATAAAGCCAGGGAACTCAGCCGTGTTAAGCGACTTGAGTAGGCTGGCAAAGTACGTCGGGTTGAGCAGTACGGCGCGGCCTTCTTGCGGCATCCCCTGCGTATTCAACCGAGCGCGAAGATCTGCGAGATCCGAGCGGTCAAAGTTTGCAGCATTAATGCCGACCGAATTGAAATTGCTGGAGGTCACCAGATTCCAAATCGTGCCAAACACGGACTGACCGACTGCGGTCAACGCGGGGGCGACAAACAGGTCGTTAAGGTTGATCGAAGACTTTGATCTTTCTAAGTCATTGAATCCGTAGCAGAACCCAGGGTAATTCGTCAAGGTTATGGTTTTTGCGGTTGTTTCGACGCCGGTGCGAATGAAGCCAAGGCTCAAATCCTGAGCGGTGACGTTGACGGGATAGCGGGTCGTGATGCTTGCGCCACGATCTGCAATTTCGGCGGAAAAATCCGTCGTGCACGCGCCGAGGCTGGCAAACAAAGCTTTAAGAGAAGGCAGCGATTCCATAGCGATCGCTGCAAGGTTTACACCGGCAATTGTGTTGGACATAAGAACTTAGAGGAGTAGGGGTTGAGTTATTTGGTGAGAATGGCGCGATGTTTCGCGTAAAAAGAATTTCGGTCTTCGATCGGCAGCGCGTTAAACTCGGCCCAGAGTTCCGTAGAATTTTTGGCCTGCATTGCGTCAGGGACGATCGCCACAGGCGCAACTCCGATGCTGGCCACGATTGCGTTGGCGCGTTCGGAGGCGGTGAGTTTTTCAACTTCGAGGGCGGCAATCACTGCGGCCTGGTCGGCGGCAGCCATTGACGCGGCAGCCAGTGAGGCTGCAAGCTCTTGGTGCTTGTCGGTCAGCGCGTTGAGTGCGTTGAGCGTGGTCGCGTGCTCGCTGGCAAGGATTTCGAGCGCCTGCGCATCGGCACGGGCAGCGTTAAGCGCCTCCAGCGCGGAGGCAAGGGTATCGGGTTGATCCATACCTATGGCCACCATGTAAAAAAAACACCCGCCTGCCGGTTAAAGCAGACGGGTGAAACATGACAAACCAAACCTAAATCAAAGAAACCAAGCGGTCGTAAGCTAACTGCTCCGCCCCTATTTTGTCAATAAGCTTGTTTTGCAGCGCGCGTCCAGCCAAAAAGCATTGCCCACGCATTGCGCTTGCGGGCACGTTCCTATTTCGTAAAACGTTGTCGCGGAACAGGTTAAACGAGTCCTGTACATACTCGACAAGCGATGCGTTTTGCGCTGCCGTCAAGCTGGGACCCATCATCGCTCCCTTGAGATCGCCCTCGGAGTTAGTTATTGGCGCCCACAGCATGCCCTCTTCGGCCCACATTGCGCCGTTATCCACCCAAGGGATGATTGCGCCAATGCTGCCCACCGTGGCGCTCGGAGAAGCCCAAATTTCGCGGCAGCTTGCGGCGATATTGTAGGCTGCCGAGCACGCCATCCCGTCGGTGAAGGCGAGCGTCGGGATCTTGCGAGAGATTAGTTGGAGCTGGTCGGCGACCTCCGAATTGCCAGTACAAGCGCCCCCAGGAGAATCAATCTCCATCCAAATGCCGCGCACGTTTGCGGCCATTGCGGCTTCAAGTTCGTCTTCAATGTCTTCATAATCGGTCGCACCGCAGCATTTTTCAATGGGAGAAATTCCCTTTGCCAGCGTGCCGCAGATTTCGATGTGCGCGATCCCGTTGGGGTCAATTGTCATTGGCTCCCGCTGCTCGGAGTACATGCTCATGTCCGGCATCTCGTCGTCGTCCATGCGCGTCAAACGGGCCTGCACAAGACGATGCACGGCATCAAATCCACCGGCGGTTATGAACCAGGGTTGATGGTAGACGCGGGAGAGTATGCGGGAGAAGCTCATGGGTTTTGAGTAGGCGCCACCATGTCTTGCGGCTGGCCGTTAGGGGTAAGAGTTCCAAACACCGAGCGCGGCAACCCGCTGCGCGCCATGCGAGCGCGGATATTATTCTCTTCGGCCTCGATTTGGTCGAGGTGCTCGTCAAGCGTTACCCCGCCGGATCCGAGAATGTCAGTCATCGAGCGCATCCCGGCACGGAAGGATTCAATTGCGTCTCGGGAAGCATAGCCAGAATCAGCGGTGAGTTGCGGAGGCGCCGTGAATTTGAATTGGTACGCACCACCGCGTTCAGCGTCGCTCCCTTTGTAGGCTGGGAGCAACCCCAGCTTGATGGCGTTGGCGACGGCAAAAGCGCACCGGCGCTTGCAGTACTGCGAGAGATATTGGTGGCGATCGCTGATCGCACGGTTGGCGAGCTCCAACATGATGCGGACGCTGGCGCCCCCGAGTTTACTCATGTCCCAGCCCAGTTCGGGCGGCCATCCCATGGCAAGCAGCGCGTCGCGGATGATCCGCTCTTGCAAGCGGTCCTGAGCGTCAGAGGGCACCTCGCTCTTAAGCTGGCTTATTTTGGACCCACTGCCAGCGCGGAAATACTGGACGTTGCCTCCCTGCATCTGCTCCATCCGAATGCCGGTGACGTCGTTGACGGCGGCCGATGTGTCCAACGCGTACGCAGGATCACTGGGATCAGCCAGCCCGGTCTCGGTTTCCATTATCAGCGAAATTTTCGCCGCAGCGTTGCTGGCAAACCGGATATCGTCGCCCAGTTCTTTCAGCGATCGCAGCCCCAGAATGGCCGGCGCACGCCCAGAGATCCCGCGCACCTGGCCGATCTCGCGCCGGTCGCACGTCATCCTCGCCGCGCGGGCGGAGATCTC
>Ga0114969_10001479_pt1 | contig 19961 bp, 14 predicted proteins | sample M_130807_MF_Meta_FD_87316 | JGI IMG/M metagenome (GOLD analysis project Ga0114969, IMG submission 87316) | Freshwater microbial communities from Lake Montjoie, Canada to study carbon cycling - M_130807_MF_MetaG | ecosystem: Environmental > Aquatic > Freshwater > Lake | place: Lake Montjoie...
CAGCGCGGTCACGCGATCTTCCACCTCTCGGCCTCGTTCCAGGTGGTCGAGAAGGGGCCGGAGCACCAGGGGCGCATGCCCGACGTGCCGCCGCCCGACGAGGCGCAGACCTGGAACGACCGCATCGTGGCGCGCGGCGCCGAGATCTCGCCGGAGATGCGCGAGTGGCTCCTGCGGCCGCGGCCGGTGGATCTCCGCTTCGTGCCCACGCCGCCCGGAGCCGACGGGGCACCGCGCCAGCGCATCTGGATCAGGGCGGCGGGCCGGCTGCCCGACTCCCCGCTCCTGCACCAGTGCGTCGTCGCCTACGCCTCCGACATGACGCTGCTCGACACGGCGACCCTGCCGCACGGCATCCACTGGAACGATCCGCGCTACCAGATGGCGAGCCTCGACCACGCGATGTGGTTCCACCACCCGGTGCGCGCCGACGAGTGGATGCTCTACGACCAGGAATCGCCGGCCGCCTCGGGTGCGCGCGGCCTGTGCACCGGTCATCTCTTCGCCCACGACGGTCGGCTCGCGGTCACGGTGGTGCAGGAGGGGCTGGTCCGGCCCGTCGTCGCGTCGGGCACCGCCGGCTGACGGCTCCCCCGTCCGCGACGGCTGCGATCGCCGGTCAGGCCGGCCGTGCGGCGAGGATCTGCGGCAGTCGTTCGAGACGGCGGTCCACCTCGTCGAGCGTCTCGATGCGCTTTGCAAAGGCCCACCGCACGATCGACCGACCGAGCCCCGGCGTGCCGTAGAAGCTCGACCCGGGCACGACCGCCACGCCGACCTCTGTCGTGAGCAGGCGTGCGAAGACGTGGTCGTCGCACCGCGTGTCGAGTCCCGAGAAGTCGGTCATCGCGTAGTAGGCGCCTTCGGGCGGCTGCGCGCGGAAGCCGTGGCGCTCGAAGATCGCCATCATGCGCGCCCGGCGCAGCGCGTAGTCGGCGCGGGTGCGCTCGTAGTAGCTCTCGGGCAGCCCGAGCGCCGCCACGGCCGCGTGCTGCAGCGGCGCGGGCGCGCAGATGGTCAGGAAGTCGTGAACCGTGCGCAGCGCCGGTGAGAGCCGCTCCGGGGCGCAAGCGTAGCCGAGTCGCCAGCCGGTCACCGCGAAGGTCTTGCCGAGGCCCCCGATCGTGATCGTGCGCTCCGCCATGCCGTCGAGCGTCGCGAGCGGGACGTGCTCGCGGCCGTCGTGCACGATCCGGTCGTAGATCTCGTCGGTGATCGCGACCGCATCGAATTCCCGGCAGAGCCGCGCGACGCCCTCGAGCTCGGCGCGTCCGAAGACGCGACCGGTCGGGTTGTGCGGCGTGTTCAAGATGATCGCACGCGTGCGCTTCGAGAAGGCGCGCCGCAGGCGGTCGGGATCGAGCTCCCAGCGCGGCGCCTCCAGCGTGACGTAGACCTCGCGTCCGGCCGCGAAGCGCACGGCCGGCAGGTAGTTCTCGTGGAACGGCTCGACGATGACCACCTCGTCGCCCGGGTCGACCACGGCGAGGATCGCGGCGCAGATCGCCTCGGTCACGCCGCAGGTGACGACGACGTGGCGGTCGGGGTCGAAGCGCAGCCCGTAGAGTTCCTGCATCGTCCGCGCGATCGCCGCTCGCAGCGGCGGGATGCCCCAGGTGACCGTGTACTGGTTGTCGCCGCGGTCGAGGGCCGCGTGGGCGGCGGCGATGATCTCCGGCGGCGGCGGGAAGTCCGGAAAACCCTGCGCCAGGTTCACCGCCTGGTTGCCGAGCGCGAGGCGGGTCATCTCGCGGATGACGGAGGGGCGCAGCCCGTCGAGGCGTGCGGCGGCACGCACGCGGCTGGCGCCAGAAGGTGCCGGTCGATCGTCGTTCACGCCCGCTGCTTACCGCCGCGCCGCCGGGCCTGCACGCGCTCCGCCGGGGACCGGCCGGTCACGCGCCGTAGCGCCGGGGCGCCTCGTCCACGACCGTCGTGAAGTGCTCGACGACCGGCATCGGGTCGTAGTGATGATGTAGCAAGCGTCGCCATTCGCCGTAGGCGGCCGAGCCGCGGAAGCCCTGCTCGTGGTCTTCGACCGAGTCCCACTCGACGAGCAGTACGAATCGGTTCGGCGTCTCGATCGACCGGACGATCTGCAGCGAGCGGCAGCCCGGCTGGGCGAGCATGAGCGGCTTCGCCTCCCCGAGGGCGGCGAGGAAGCTCTCGACGAGGCCGGGCTTTACCGAGAGGACGGCGTGTTCGAGGACCAGGATCCACCCCCTCAGCGCGGCTTCATGCCGAGGCCGGAGAGCCCTTCGGGTCCGAAGAAGCGCTCGATGAGCGGTTCGACCCGCGGGCCGCGGCGCAGCGTGTGCCCGCCGTCGATCGCAAAGCACTGTCCGGTCACCCAACTCGACTCCGGCCCGGCAAGGTAGCGCACGCCCGCGGCGATGTCCTCGACTGTGCCGAGCCGCTGGACCGGCATCTGGTCGAGGTAGTCGTCGACGATTCCCTTCTCGTCGGTGAGCGGCATCGCGAGATCGGTCGGCACGAGTCCGGGGCGTACCGCGTTCACGCGGATGCCGGCCTGCCCGAGTTCGTCCGCCGCGCAGCGCACGAGCATCTCGAGCCCCGCCTTGGCGGTGCAATAGGGCGCCATGAAGCGGTGGGTGAGGACGCCGGCGATCGAGGAGATCGCGACGATCGAGCCACCCCCGCGGTGCGCCATCGCCTGCCCGGCGTGTTTGATGGTGAGGAAGCTCCCGGTCAGGTTCACCTCCATTGTGAAGCGCCACATCTCGAGCGGGGTGGCGAAGATCGAGCCACCCGCGCCCGCGCCCGCGTTGGCGACCGCGATGTCGAGCTTGCCGGTCAGACGGCAGGCGAGGTCGACGGCGGCGGCGACTCCGGCGTCGTCGGTCACGTCGCAGGCCTGCCACTGCACGGAGGCGCCTGCCGGGGCCGCGGCTTCGAGGCCGCGTGCGGCCTCCTCCAGCTTCGAGGCGGTGCGACCGATGATCGTCACCGACGCGCCGTCGGCGAGCAGTCGCCCGGCGCACGCGAGGCCGATGCCGCTGCCCCCGCCGGTCACCAGGGCCGACTGGCCGGCCAGAACGAGTTCGCCCATGATCTTCTCCTCGCCCGGCGGCCGATCGTCTCCCCGTGCGTCCATCCGCCGGGGTCCGCCGTCCCCGGAGACTAACCCTTGGTGTCGGGGACGCCACCCGTGATAGCGCAGGGAAATCCCCCGGGCCTCGGGCCCGGGGAGCAGGCCCGAGCGCCCATGAAAGTCGTCGCCTTCTTCCAGTTGAAGGAGATCCGCTTTGCGATCTCCGACACCGACCTCGCCGCGATGCGCGACGAGATGCCCGACGTCGAGATCGTGCAGGTGGACGACGAGGCGTCGCTCGCGCGCGAAATCGCCGACGCGGAGGCCTTCGTCGGCTGGCACTTCCCGCGCGCGGCCTTCGGTGCCGCGCGCCGGCTGCGCTGGATCCAGACGGCGCTCGCCGGGGTCGAGGACGTGCTCTTCCCGGAACTCGTCGAGAGCGGCGTGATCCTGACCAATGGCACCGGCCTGCACTCGACGTCGATTCCCGAGCACACACTCGCCCTCGTCTTCGCGCTCGCCCGCAACCTCCACCAGGCGGCGCGCCTGCAGGCCGAGCACCGCTGGGGGCGCTTCGAGGTGATCATGCACGCGGGCGGGATCCGCGAGATCTCCGGCAGCCGGCTCGCGATCCTCGGCGCGGGGCCGATCGGCGCTGCACTCGCCCGCCGCGCGCAGGCCCTCGGCATGTCGGTTCGCGTGTTGCGGCGGCGCCCCGGGGTCGCGGTCGAGGGCGCCGAGGCGGTCGTCGGACCCGGAGCGCTGCACGAATTGCTCGGCTGGGCCGACTTCGTCGTGCTGGCGCTGCCGCTCACCCCCGAGACTGCGGGACTCATCGACGCATCCGCGATCGAGGCGATGCGCTCGTCGGCGATCCTGATCAACATCGCGCGCGGCGAGATCGTGGACGATGCGGCCCTGGTGGATGCCCTGCGGCGCGGCCGGATCGCGGGCGCGGGGCTCGACGCCTTCCGGGAGGAGCCGTTGCCCCCGGAGAGCCCCTATTGGGAACTCGGAAACGTCATCATCACGCCGCACGTCTCCGGTTACGCGGTCGACTATTTCCCGCGGCTCATCGAATTGTTCCGCGACAACCTGCGGCGCTGGACGGGCGGGCGCCCGCTGCGCAACGTCGTCGACAAGCGGCTCGGGTACGTCGTCGCCTGATCGGGCGCCGCCGTGCCCGACGTCAGCGGGTTCGCGAGAAGTCGGGAGCGCGCTTCTCGAAGAACGCGGTGATCGCCTCGACGTTCTCCGGCGAACCGATGCGCTCGGCAAAGGCCGCGTCCTCCCGTGCGCGTGCGGCTCGCACCGCGTCGGCGCGGGTCGCGAGCAGCAGCTGCTTGCTCTGGCGCACGGCGCGCGGCGGGTGGGCCGCGATCGCGGCCGCGAGGGCGAGGGTCGTCGGTAGCAATTCGAGGTCCGGCAGGCGTCGCGCGGCGAGCCCGAGCTCGACGGCGCGCGCCGAGTCGATCCATTCGGCCGTGTAGAGCACCTCGGCGGCGCGCTGGAAACCGATGACGAGCGGCAACAGATACGAACTCGCGGCCTCGGGCACGACGCCCAGCGTGACGAACGGGCAGCGCAGTCGCGCGCTCTCGGCCACGTGGACGACGTCGCAGTGCAGCAGCATCGTCAGCCCGAGCCCCGAGCCGGCGCCGTTCACGGCCGCGAGCAGCGGCTTGTCGAATTCGCAGAGCGTGTCGAGGAAGGTCGGGAAGCCGTGCGGCTCGCCGTCGGGCGGGGCACTCATCTCGGCGAAATCCTGCCCGGCGGAGAAGCCGCGGCCCGCGCCGGTGAGGACCGCGACGCGCACGGCGTCGTCGGCGAGAGCGTCGCGCAGGGCGTCGCGCAGATCGCAGTAGAGACGGTGGTTGAAGGCGTTGCGCTTCTCCGGGCGGTTCATGGTGAGCAGGCGCACGCCGGGCGACGGATCTTCCTCGAGGATGGTGGTTCGCGACATGACCGAGTACGTCGGCGAAAATCGCGTCCGGCACAACCGCCGGGCAAATTGCGTTCGCGGCCCCTTTCCGCTCTAGGATGGGCGGGGATGCGGGTGACGGAGGAAGGCGGAGTGCGGGCGTCGGGTGCCGGAGTCGGTTCCGGGGAGCCGGTCGCGGCAGGCCCGGGCGAAGCGCCCGCCGATGCACGGCGCGGAATGCCCGCCGGCGCTTGGGTGACGAGCACCTACTTCGCGGAGGGTTTCCCCTACAGCGTCGTCAACAACCTGGCCGAGATCCTCTTCAAGGAGATGGGCGCAAGCCTGCAGGCGATCGGCCTCACCTCGCTGTTCCACCTGCCTTGGAACCTGAAGTTCCTCTGGGGGCCGTTTCTCGACTCCTACGAGAGCAAGCGCCGCTGGCTCGTGGGCACCGAGGTCGCGCTCTCCGCGGTGCTCCTCGCGCTCGCCTGGATCGCGCACGACCGCGCCTCGCTCGCGGCGCTCTCCGTCTGTTTCCTGCTGGTGGCGATCCTGTCGGCGACCCACGACATGGCGATCGACGGGTACTACCTCGAGGCGCTCGACCCGCGCGGACAGTCGGCCTTCGTCGGCTACCGCGCGATGGCCTACCGCTTCGCCGGCATGCTCGTCGGCGGACCGCTTCTCATCCTCGCCGGGAGCGCGGGATGGCCGGTCGCCTGGCTCGCGACCGCCGCGGTCATGGTGGCGCTGACCGTGCTCCACGCGCTCGCCCTCCCGGTGGTCGAGCGGCGCCGCAGGCCGGGGCGCGAACTGCTCGCCGCGGCGCTTCGCACGCCGTGGGTCTGGCTCGCCCTCGCGGGCACCGGTCTCGCGGTGGGAGTCGTGCTCGCGCCCGCGGTCGGCGACGGCAAGTCGCCCGGCACCCGGATCTACGAGGCGGTCGCGGGGCTCCCGGTGCTCGGCGCGATCTCGCTCGCGGAATGGGTCAGCCTCGTCCTGCTGCTCACGCTCGTCGGGCTGCTCGCCCGGCTCCCCTGGCTGCGGCGTCGTCTCGCCGGGCGGGACTCCGCCTACGCCACCGCCTTCGTCGACTTCCTCGACCAGCCCCGCGTGGGCTGGATCCTCGCCTTCATCGTCAGCTTTCGCGCGGGCGAGTCGTTCCTCACGAAGATGCGCTGGCCCTTCCTGCGGGACCAGATGGGCATGTCGCTCGACCAGTATGGCATCGCGAACGGGACCATCGGCGTGACCGCGTCGTTTCTCGCGACCTTCTTCGGAGGCTGGCTCATCTCGCGCCACGGACTGCGCCGCTGGCTCTGGCCGTTCACGCTCGCGCAGAACGGACTGCATCTCCTCTACGCCTGGCTAGCGACGCTGCCGGCGGCGGCGCAACCCGGGGTCGCCGTCACCTCGTCGGTGATCGCCGTCGAGCAGTTCGGTGCCGGCCTCGGCACGGCGGTGCTCATGGTCTACATCATGCGGTGCTGCGATCCCGCCCACAAGGCCGCCCACATGGCGATCCTCACCGCGCTCATGAGTGTGAGCTTCACGATCGCGGGCGTGTGCAGCGGCTTCCTCGCCGAGGCGATGGGCTTCGCGCACTATTTCCTCTTCACGTTCCTCGTCACGATCCCCTCCATGGCACTCATCTTCTTCCTGCCGCACCTCGACGAGCGCGCACCGGCCAGAGGGCCCGGCGCGTCGTCGCGTTGAAAGGCGCCGCCCGACTCGACGCCCGGCAGCGACTGGACTTTTCGCCGGGTAGTCGCGATACAGGAACGCCATGGCCCGGATGATCCCCCGCCTCTCGGCCCGGCTCGAGGAACGCCTTTCCCCGATCCTTTCCGCCCTCGACGAGAGCGTCTTCGGACTGCGGGAATTTCCGGCCGACGAGGCGGCGCGCGGGGTCGCCGATCGTCTGGGCGAGCTGCGCGGCGACGTCGAGACGCTGCGTTCGAAGGTCGCCTCCCAGCACTCCTACGTCCTGCTTTTCGGCCCGCTCAAGAGCGGCAAGTCGACGCTCATGAACGCGCTCTCCGGCTCCTATGTGAGCGAGGTGACGAGCCTGCCGGCCTATCCGTGCATGGTCTACGTCGGCGATGGCGCTCGCGTCGACGTGGTCACGACGCGCTGGGACGGCGCGACCGAGCGCTCGGAGGACCTCGCGTCGATCCGCGCGAGCCTGGCGCTCGCGCACGGCGAACTCGCGCGCGCGCTGCGCGAGGCCGAGGTCCGCTCGGAGGATTTCGACCCGGCGGTACACCTGCCGCGCGCGATCCGCCGCATCGACGTGAGCCTGCCTGCCCCCGACCTGCGCGAATCGGGCACGATGCTCGTCGACACGCCCGGGCTCTACACGCGGATGCGCTTCGGCTACGACCACCTGACCCGCGAGTTCAAGCTGGCCTCAGCGAGCGCGATCTTCGTCGTCAAGACCGACAACCTCTTCCTCGAGCAGGTCTTCTCGGAGTTCGAGGATCTCCTGCGGCTGTTCACCCGGATCTTCCTCGTCGTGAACCTCGACACGAACAAGCGTGACCTCGAGCCGGGCGGGCAGCTCGGACCGAGTCTCGAGCGCCGCGATCCCGGACAGATCCTCGCCGCCTTCGAGGACCTGGCGATGAGTCCGACGCTGCGCCGCGCGCGCGACGACGGGCGTCTCTCGATCTACCCGATCGACCTGCTGCACGCGGCGAGCAGTCGCCTGCGCGAATCGGGTGCCGCCGCCGATCCGCCCGTGCCCGCGGTGCCGGGCGTGGACGGGCTCTCCGGGGCGGAAGCCTTCGAGCGTTTCCGCGCCGACCTCGGCGCCTACCTGAACAGCCACGAGGCGATGCACCTCTTCGTCCGCGACACGCTCCGCCAGTCGCGCCGCACGCTCGAGGGGGTGGCCGAGGTCGTCGACGGCGACGGCCGACGCGCAGCGAAGTCGCTCGTCGACGTCGCCGAGGCCGACGAGCGCCGCTGGGCGGCGCATGGCGCGGCCGCGGCGCGCCTGGGCGACGCGGGAATCGAGGGAGGTCTCGAACCGGCCCGCGATGGTGTCCTCGCGTCGACGCGCGAGGGCAGTGGCGACGCGCAGCGGCGCGCCGTCGAGCGTGTCGACGAGGTGCTCGATCGCTGGTTCGATTCCAACCGCAGTTTCGCGCAGCTCTTCGACGAGGACCTCGTCCCGGCGCTCGACGTCTGCCGGGAGGATCTCTCCTGGGTCGCGCGCGACGCGGCACGCGCCGTCGTCGGCGGCGACGCCGCCTTGGCGGGGCTGCGCACGGTGGCGGAGCCGGACTTCGCCGCCGTCGGGATGCCGCTTCGCGAGGTCGTCCGCGAGGGGCTCGCGCTGACGCCGCCCATCCCGAGCGGCAAGAGCGCCCTCGTGTCGATTCCCTCGGCACTCGTGCCGGTCCGCCGCAGCCTGCTCGACTGGCTCTTCCTGCGCGGGCCGGTGCGGATGCGTCGCGCCCTCTTCGGCCCGGAGGAGTCGCCGGTGAAGCCCGTGCCGCGTGCGGTCAAGCAGCGCCGCCTCGGCGCGACGGCGCGCGCCGCACTCGGCAGCGCGCTCCAGATCCGGCTCGATCGCTTCTTTGCCGACACGCTCTCGCAGTCCGCGATCTCCGCCTTCGGAGCCGCGGCGACGGATGCATCGGTCGCGGTGCGCGCCGCGATCGACCGGGAGCGCGACCGCGCTTCGGCCGGGCTGGACGCCGCTCGGGCGGCCAAGGCGAGTCGCGCCGCGCTCCGGTTGGGGTTGGAGCAACTCGGCGAGCGGGCGACACGCACTGCGGCGGTGATCGAGGATCTCGCCGCGGAGATCGGCGTCGCGTCGGCGGACGCGCCGGCGGCCGGTTTCCCGGCCGGTGCCGCGGGTGCGGTCCCGCTTGCGGGTGGTGCTACCCCCGGAAGCGGTTCCAAGGACTGAGTCTTGTCGACGGGGGCGAGGTGAAGGCACGCTGGCTCGCGATCCCGGTGCTCCTCTGGCTCGGCTGGGGCTTCTGGTCGTCCGGACTGAACCACCCCTGGGAACTCATGTTCGAGTCCGGCGGGCAGTTCTTCTCCGGCGTCGCCCGCGTCCACGTCGAGAAGGGGCTCGGCTTCACCCGTGGGCAGGACTGGATCTACAACTCCGACAATCCCTACGAGTGGCGTGGGCCGGAGCCCGACGAGGCGCGACCCTATGGACACCACCCGCCGGGGCTTGGGCTCACGCTGGCCGGCGTGTTCGGCCTGTTCGGCCAGAGCCGCGCCGCTGCGCGCACGGCGACCATCGTCTCGCACCTCGCGACGTTGCTGCTGCTCATGCTCGCCGCGGGCCGTTGGACGCGGGGCTCGCCCGCCGCGGTCGCCCTGACCGGCCTCCTGGTCGCCCTCGTCCCGATGTCGGGCTTCTTCGGGCGCAACGTCAGCCACGAGGCCTGGGTGCTCCCCTGGCTACTGCTCGCCACCATCGTCTACGTCCGTCGCATCGAGCGCGCCGACGACGGAACCCCGGCGGAGGATGCGGGGATCTGTGCCTGCATCGCGATCGGCGCCCTCTACGACTGGCCCGGGTTCTACCTGCCGGCGATCCTCGTCCTCTCGGAGATCCTGCGGCGCCGACCCTTCTCGCGACTGAACCGCGCCCTCGTCGCGACGACGGTCGGGATCGCGGCGCTGGTGATCGGCCACATCGCCTGGGCCGCACCCGACGGGATTCACCTGCTCAGGTCGGGTGCGGAGAAGCGCGTCGACCCGAGCGTGCTCGGGTTCACCCGCAAGGATTGGCTGCAGCGGGTCTGGGACTTCACGACGCAGACCTACACCCGGCAGGTGGTGTGGGCCGCACTCGCCGCGGCGGCCGCCTGGTTGCTCGCCGCCGCGGGCCGTCGCTTCCGCGGCGTCGGTCCGGCGGGGGTCTTCGTCGCGATCTGGGCGCTCTTCGGCGCAATCCACGTCGTCGCGTTTCCCGGCGGGTCGTGGGTGCATCCCTACTGGATGTTCTACTGGATGCCGGCGATCGCGATCGCTGCCGGCCTCGGCACCGCGCGCCTGTGGGATCTCGACGTGCCGGTGCTGCGCGAGGTCGCTCGCCTCGCGATCGTCGGCTGGCTCGGGGTCGTCTTCTGCATCTCTCATGCGACGCTGCAGTGGTGGCTCGCCGTCGGTGCGCATCCGACCGGCAATCCCTTTGTCGAGTGGTCGCCGAACTCGCCGTTGCATCTCGTCTGCCGCTGGTCCGATTGGTACGGGTTCTGGTGGCCCTTCACCGGGGGCGCGGCACTCCTGTCGTCGCTCGGGCGTGCGCTTCCCGCACTCGCCCGGTCGCACCCCTGGCAGGCGGCGGGCCTGGCCGTCGGCTCGGCGCTCCTGGGCTGGCTGCTCCGCGGCGGTCCGCGCGACGGTCGCCTGAGGGCGGCGACGCTCGCCGCGGGCCTGCTCGCGATCCTCCTCCCGATCACCCCGAGCGAGACGGCCCACGATGCCGCGATCCGGCTCGCCGCGGCGATGCTCCATGGCCACGTGTCGCTGCCGGAGCGCATCTCGTCGCTCGAGATGTTCAAGTTCGGTGACCGGTTCTACTTTCCCTACCCGCCGATGACGAGCATGGTCCTCGTCCCGTGGCTGGCAATCACCTTCGGCCACGGCACGCAGGCCCTCGCCAACACCCTCTTGGTCGTGGCCTCGGCCGTCCTGCTCCACGGGCTGCTGCGTTCGCTGCCCGGGGTGCGTTCCTGGGCGGTGTGCGGTGCGATCGCCTACGCGTTGTGCACGCCGATCCTCTACTCGGTCGGCGTCGGCAACGTCTGGCTGCTCATGCACAGCGAGGCGAACTTCTTCCTGCTGCTCGCGTTGTGGCTCGGCTTCGCCCGCGGCGCGATCGCCTGGGCGGGGCTCGCCCTCATGACCGGTGCGCAGTGCCGCTACTCGGTGATCTTCGCCGGTCTCGCCTTCGCGCTGCACTTCCTGCACGAGTCGCCGTCGGTCGGGCGCTTCGCGGAGACGGCGAGGAAACTCGTGCGGTTCTGCCTGCCCATGGCGCTGCCGCTCGCGGCGACCCTGGTCTTCCAGTGGCGGGCCTTCGGCAACCCGCTCCAGACGGCCTACACGCTCAGCTGGCAGGAGTGGGGACCGCACGGCCCCGACTTCGCGCTGCACTACTTCTGGAACAACTTCCGCACCTACCTCTTTCTCCTGCCGGACTTCCTGACGAGCTTTCCGTGGGTCCGGTTCTCTCCCTACGGCCAGTCGATCTGGTGGATGAGCCCGTTCTTCCTCGGCTTCTGGATGGCGCGCCTCGAACTCCGCTGGGTCCGCGAATTCCTTCCCTCGATCCTGCTGATGGCACTCTTCTACTGCTTCTACTGGTGGAGCGGGTTCGCGCAGTATGGGACGCGCTACGTTCAGGACGCCTATCCGCTGCTCCTGCCGGTCGCCCTGTCGGCTTTCACCAGGGAGGGCGAGGGGTGGGCCCGCGCGCTGCGCTGGCTCCTCGCGATTGCCCTGATGTTCAACGTCTACGGCGCCTGGGTCATGCTCGCGAATCCGCAGTAGGCAGGGGCATGCACTTCGAGAGGCTCGACCAGATTCGCGGCGCCGCCGCACTCGCCGTCGTCGCCTGCCACTTCGCCGTGTCGGCCTACGTCACCGTCCCGAATGCCGGCGGCACGGCGCTGCCGTGGCTCGGCGACCTGCTCGCCTTCGGTTATCTCGGGGTGCCGCTCTTCTTTGTGGTGAGCGGGCTCTGCATCCACCTGCCACAGGCGCGAGAACTCGCCACCCGCGGGACTTCGAAGCCGGACTGGCGGGCCTTCTTCCGCCGCCGCTTCTGGCGACTCTACCCGCCCTACGTGACCGCACTCCTGGTCGCGGCGATCCTCGCGATCCTCGCCACCGGCGGCCTCCCGGTGCCGTGGCCGGCCATCGCGGCCCAGGCCTTCCTCGTGCACACGCTGCATCCGGTGAGTTTCGACGGCCTGAACCCGCCCGCCTGGACGCTCGCAGTCGAGGCGCAACTCTACCTCGTCTACCCGGTCCTGCTCGCGCTCTTCGTGCGCTGGCGCGCGTGGCGCGGCCTCGCGATCGTCTTCGCGGCGACGATGTCCTGGCGCATCGGACTGAACTTCGTCGACGTGCCGCGCGAGTGGGGCGGACTCCTCTGGGAGTTCTTCCTGCCGCGCTGGTTCGAGTGGGCGATGGGAGCCCTGCTCGCCGCATGGGCGGTGGGCGATGCGGAGCTTCCGGCGGCACTGCGAAACCCCTGGACGGGAGTCTGCGTGCTCGCCTTCGGGATCTTCCTCGAGTGGCACGTCTGGCACTACGGCCTCTACGCGATCAAGGAGCCGGTCTACGGGATCGCCTTCGCGATCTTCGTCGCGGCCCTCCTTTCACGCGAGCGCGAGGCGGCGGCAGGGGAGGCCGGCCCGGTCGCGACCTGGCTCGGAGAGGTGGGCGCCTATTCGTACAGCCTCTACCTGCTGCACCGGCCGATCCAGATGGCATTCGAGCCGGTCGCCCGGCAATTGGCGGCGCTGCCCCTCGTGGTCCGCCACGGGTTGCCGACGAGCCTCGTCCTCATGGCAGCGACCACGCCGGTCGTCCTGTGGGCGTCGCGCCTCTTCCATCGCTGGTGCGAGGAGCCGTGCATCGAGATCGCGAAGCAGGTGGGCCGCGTCGCCGCGCCCCGGGGGACGGCGTCGGAACGACTCCTCACCAGCCGCTGAGCCAGCGCACGAGGCCGATCGCGCCGCCGGCGGCGAGGACCGCCGGGACCGGCATGTGCAGGCGGGACAGGCCGAGAAAGGCGGCGATGACGATGGTGCAGGCGACCCGGTCGATCCCGGCATCGGCGGTCGGCCATGCCATCGCGGTCGCGAAAACCAGGCCCAGGTCGAGAATCACGCCGACGACCGACGCGGTCACGCAGGAAAGTGCTGCGTCGAGCTGCCGGTTGCCGCGCAACCGCTCGATGTAGGGAGCACCGACGAGGATGAACAGGAAGCAGGGGAGGAACGTTGCCCAGGAGGTCGCGAGCGCGGTCGTGATCGCGGTACCGGTGCGGCCGAGCGAGCCCGGGTGGTTCCAGCCGGCGACGAAGGCGACGAACTGGAGCACCATGACGAGCGGCCCCGGTGTGGTCTCGGCGAGCGCGAGCCCGGCCATGGCCTGCTCGCGCGAGAGCCAATGGAGCGATTCGACGGCGACCCGCGTCACGTAGGCGAGCACGGCATAGGCGCCGCCGAAGGTCACGAAGGCCGCCTGGGTGAAGAAGCGGTAGGCGACGGCCTGCAGGCTGTCGCCGCCGAGTCCCTTCGCGATGGCCAGGTAGGGTACGAACCAGAGGGCGGCGAACGACGCGAGCAGGATCGCCTCCCGCCGCCGCGAGGGCAGCGTGTGCGGCGCGGGCGGGTCGTCGTCGCGTAGTGCTGTGCTGGTCGCGGAGCCCGCGGCCGGCGCGGCCGAGGCCCGGGGCTCGAGCAGGTCCGGTCGCAGCCGGTGGAGCAGGAGGCCCGCACCGGCCGCGGCTGCCACGACCACCGGGAAGGGGACGCCGGCTAGGCGGATCGCGAGAAACGACGCGACGGCGATCGCGACGTGCAGCGGCGTGCGCAGTGCCCGTTTCGAGATCCGTTGCAGCGCCTCGGCGACCAGCGCCACGACGACCGGTTGGAGTCCGCGGAAGATCGCGGCGACCGGGGCGATGCCGCCCCAGGCGGCGTAGGCCCAGGAGAGCGCCAGCAGTAGCAGGACCGACGGCAGGACGAAGAGCGTCCCGGCGGCGATCCCGCCCGCGGTCCCGTGCATCAGCCAGCCGACGTAGGTGGCGAGTTGCTGTGCTTCGGGCCCCGGCAGCAGCATGCAGTAGCCGAGCGCGTGGAGGAAGCGCTCCTCGGAGATCCAGCGCCGATCCTCGACGAGGTCGCGATGCATGATCGCGATCTGTCCGGCGGGGCCGCCGAACGAGATGCAGCCGAGCCGCGCCCAATAGCGCAGCGCCTCGCCGAAGCCGACCGGGCGACCGTTCGACGCCATGCGGACTCCCTAGCGCCGCGCACCCGAGGGTGCGAAGGGCGCGGGCGCGACCACCGTGGTGGTCGCGCCCGCGCGGATCTCAGCGCGCGCGCGGGGCGCCGAAGCGCTTCGCGGCCGGCTTGCGCGGTCCTCGCGGGGTTTCCCCGCGGGGCTGGAAGGCCCCCGCTGCGGGATGGCGGGGGTGATGCGGTGCACCGGGAGTCGTCTCGCGATGTCGACCGGGCGGATGCGCTTGTACGGCTTCGTGCGCCCGGCCGGTTTCGCGTGTCTGTCGGCCTCCCGCGGGTGGCGAATCCTCGTAGCGCGCGCGCGCGGCGGCGGGATGCTGGCCGTAAGCGGTCCGCGGCCTGCCCGGCTGGGGCGACGGCGTGGTGCGTGCCGATGCCGGGTGCCTGTCGTGCGCCGCCGCCGTGGCGGGATGCGCCGCTCGTCCGGGGTGCGCCGCGCGTTGCGGCGGCGCGATGCGCGCCCGCACCGAGGGGGTGGGCGCCTGCGCCGTGGGCTCACTCATTTCGACCTCCGGCAGCGGCGGCAGGGGCAGGCGCGGGATGCGCCGGCCCATGACGCGCTCGAGCTGCCGGATCGAACCCTCGTCGGCGGGCGTCACGAACGTCCAGGCGTCGCCGACCGCCTGCGCGCGGCCGGTCCGGCCGACGCGGTGGATGTAGTCCTCGGGCTGTCCGGGCGCGTCGAAGTTGACGACGTGGCCGAGCGCTTCGACGTCGATGCCGCGCGCCGCGATGTCGGTCGCGACCAGAACGCGCACCCGGCCGTCGCGGAAGGCGCCGAGCGCGCGGGTCCGCTGGGCCTGCGAGCGATTGCCGTGCAGGGCTTCGCTCGGGATCCCGTTGCGTCCGAGGAACTGGCTCAGCCGGTCCGCGCGGTGCTTGGTGCGGGTGAAGACGAGGGCCGTCCCCGATGCGTCACGCCCGAGCAGGGCCACGAGCAGCGCCTTCTTGCGATCCTCGGCGACGGCGAAGAGCGCCTGGCGTACGCCGTCGGCCGTCGCTTGCTTGCGCTCGATGTCGATCGACACCGGGTCGTGCATCCACTCGCGCGCGATCTGGACGATCGCGGGTGGCATGGTGGCCGAGAAGAGCAGCGTCTGGCGCTTCTTCGGCAGGAGGCCGAGGATGCGCTTGATCGCGGGCAGGAAGCCCATGTCGAGCATGCGGTCGGCTTCGTCGAGGACGAGCGTCTCGATGCCATCGAGGCGCGCGTAGGGATACTGCAGGTGGTCGAGCAGTCGGCCGGGGGTCGCGACCAGCACGTCGACCCCGCGGCGGAACGCCTCGCGTTGCGGCCCCATGGCGACGCCGCCGTAGATCGCGGCCCCGCGCAGGCGGGTGCCGCCGGCGAGTTGCCGCATGTGGTCGTTCACCTGGGCCGCGAGTTCGCGCGTCGGCGTGAGCACGAGCACGCGCGTGCCGCGTCCGGGCGAGGTGAGCATCCGGTCGAGGACCGGCAGCAGGAAGGCCGCCGTCTTGCCGGTGCCCGTCTGGGCGCAGGCGACGACGTCGCGGCCCTCGATGGCCGGCGGAATGGACCTCTCTTGAACGGGCGTGGGGTTTTCGAATCCGAGCGCGGCAATGGCGCGCTCGAGGTCTCCGTGGAGACCGAGCTTCCGGAACATGTTTCTTCTCTCTTCGGCGGGCGCCACTTCGCACGAGGCGGGGCGCTGGGCCGATCACCGGCAGGTAGGAACGTCGGAACTACCGGTTCGGAACCGCCGTTCGTCGTCCGGACGGCCCGGAAGACGCTGTATCAGTAGCAGGCGGTTGCGAAGCCGCCAACCCGCTTTCTGCGCGCCGGAATTTGGTTCGCTGGCCCCCCGGGGGTGCGCGGCGTGCGCGGGCGGTCCATGCCGTTCAGGGAGAGTCCGCACCGGCGGAGAGCCCGGTCGATTCCTCGACTCCCAGCAGGAGATTCAGGTTCTGGACCGCGGCGCCGGCGGCACCCTTCCCGAGATTGTCGAGGACGGCGACCAGCAGCACGTGGCCGAGCGGGTTGGCGAAGACGTGCAGGTCGATCCGATTCGTCCCGTTCGCCGCACACGGGTCGAGCGCGCGCTCGCCGGCGGCGGCCTGCTCGGACCAGGGGAACACCCGCACGAAGCGCTCCTGCGAGTAGCGCTCGGCGAGCGCATCGTGGACACGCCGTGCAGGCGGCGCGAACGACGCATGCAGCGGGATCTCGATCCGCATGCCGCAGCGGAACGGTCCCACCGCGGGGACGAATTGCACCGGCGACACGAGTCCCGCGTGGCGCGTCATCTCGGGCACGTGCTTATGTTCGCGGTCGAGCGCATAGGGTGCCTCGAAGGGCAGGCCCGGAAGCCCGCTCGCCGGGTCCTCCCAGCGCTCGATCATGGGCCGACCGCCGCCCGAATAGCCGGAGAGGGCGTGCACGGAGATCGGCGCGGCGGGCGCCAGCAGCCCCGCGTCGACGAGCGGGCGCAGGAGGAGGATCGGGCCGGTCGGGTAGCACCCGGGGTTGCTCACGCGCCGAGCCGAACGGATCGCGTCGCGCTGTCCGGGGAGGAGTTCGGGAAGTCCGTAGGTCCAGCCGGCGGCGGTACGGTAAGCGGAACTCGCGTCGAGGATCCGCGTCGGAGCGTCGCCGACCAGCGTCACCGCCTCGCGCGATGCGTCGTCGGGCAGGCAGAGGACCGCCACGTCGGACGTGCGCAGGCACTCGGCCCGCGCCGCGGGATCCTTGCGTTGCCGGGGGTCGATCTCGACGAGTTCGAGGTCGTCGCGCCCGGCGAGGCGCTCGTGGATCTGCAGGCCGGTCGTGCCGGCCTGGCCGTCGATGTAGACGCGCGGCTTCATCGAGGTCAAAGGCGCGTTGCGCCGGCCGCCGAGTCCTCGACGGCCACCTGCTTCGCCCACCGGTAGTCCGGCTTGCCCGAAGGGGAGCGGACGATCCGGTCGACGACGCACAGCTGGCGCGGCGCCTTGTAGCCTGCGACCCGCGTCCGGCAGTGGTCGCGGATCTCGTCGAGCGACGCGCTGCGATCCGGCCGGAACTCGACCACGGCCGCGACGCGCTCGCCCCAGCGCTCGTCGGGCACGCCGACGATCGTGCAGTCGAAGACCGCGGGATGCGACTTCACCGCAGCCTCGACCTCCTCGGGGAAGATCTTCTCGCCGCCCGAGTTGATCGAGACCGAGCCGCGACCGAGCAGCGTGATCCGGCCGTCGGCCTCGATGAGCGCATGGTCGCCCGGCATGACGTAGCGCACCCCGTCGTAGACGACGAAGGTCTGCGCGGTCTTCTCCGGGTCCTTGTAGTATTCGAGCGGGATGTCGCCGGCGCGCGCGATCTTGCCGATCGCGCCCGAGCCGGGCTCCACCGGGCGACCGTTCTCGTCGAGGACCACGGTGTTGCCGAGCCGGGAGACTGTCGGCCCGCCCTTCATTTCGGTCTGGCCGGCCTGCACGACGACCATGCCGTTGTTCCCGCCCTCCGACGATCCGATGGCGTCGACCATCATGAGGTTCGGGAAGGCGCGGAAGAACTCGTCCTTGACCGAACCGGAGAACGTCGCGGCGCTGCTCGTCAGGAGGAAGAGCGAAGACAGGTCGCGCGGGCGGGCCGGGCCGCCGAGCGACTCGACGAGCGGTCGGCCCATGGCGTCGCCGGTGATCATGAGCGAGTTCACCTTCTCGCCCTCGACGAGATCCCAGACGTGATCGGGGTCGAACTTGCCGACCAGCACGACCCGGTTGCCGAGGAAGCTCTGGCCCATGACCGCCCACTGCGTCGCCCCGTGCATGAGCGGCGCGATCGGCAGGAACGTCAGTTCGCCGCCGGCCTTGCCGCGCTCGACCATCGCCTCGGGGCGGTCGACGCGCTGGTTGGTCATCGCGTCGATGCCACCGCCGAGCGCGTAGAAGACGTCCTGGTGGCGCCAGACGACACCCTTGGGCAGGCCCGTCGTCCCGCCGGTGTAGAGGATGTAGCGATCGTCGGCCGAGCGCGGTCCGAAATCCCGCTCGGGCGAAGCCGAGGCGAGCGCCGCCTCGTAGTCGCCCGAGCCGATCCCCGACAGGTCCTCGCCCGACCCGTCCTCGATCGCGATCGAGTGGCGCAGCAGCGGCATCGCCACCAGCACGCCGCGGACCCGCGGGGCGAACTGCCGCTGGTAGACGAGCGCCTTCAAGTCGGCGTTGTCGAAGAGGTAGCGCAGCTCGTCTTCGATGTACCGGTAGTTGATGTTGATCCAGACCGCGCGCAGCTTGAAGACCGCCCACAGCGTCTCGACCCATTCGATCGAGTTGAGTGCGTAGATGCCGACGTGATCGCCCGGGCCGACTCCGTGGGCCGCGAGGTGGTGGGCGAGCCGGTTGGCGCGCTCCTCCATCTCCCCATAGGTGCGGCGACGGCCGTCGCACACCAGGTACTCGCGGTCGCGGAAGTTGTCGACGGCATGCTCGAAGAGGTCGGCGAGATTGAAGTCCATGGGATGCGATTGAACCACGCCGGACCGGTCGGGCTCAACGGGTCGCGTCGCGGCCGGCTCCGACCCGCGGGGCGCGGCGTCGCCGCTCGCCGTCGCCGCGCGGCCCGCCCTCGCGGGAGAAGGCCCGGGCGCGGACGAGGCGGCGGTCGCTCAGTCGGCTTCGCGGAGATCGCGTACGATCTCCGCCGTGGCTTCCGGCTCGAGCATCGCCGTGAAGGCGAGGCGGTCCACGAGGCCTTCGCAGCGGGCGCGCAGGGCGGCAGCGAGGTGCGCAGGAGGCTCGACCACGGCGAAGGTCTCGAGAACGTCGTCTGTAATCCGGTCGCCCATCTCGGCCCAGCGCCCCTCGCGGGAGAGGTAGTGCAGTTCGTCGGCGAGGTCGTTCCAGCCGTGCAGTTCGAGGACCGGCCGGTACGACGGCGTCGAGCCGTAGAAGGCGATCTGGCCGCGCGCCATCGCCCGGGAGGACTCGATCGCGGCCTCGTCGCACCCGGTCACGACGAAGACGGGGCAGCAGACCTCGAAGTCGCGCCGTCGGCGCCCGGCGCGCTCGAGGCCGCGCTCGATCGCCGGCAGCGTCACCTCGCGCAGGTAGCGTGCGGTCGTGAAGCCGTGCGCGACGAAGCCGTCGGCGACCTCGCCGGCGACCTCCGTCATGCGCGGGTTCACCCCCGCGATCATGACGCGCGGGGGTCCGAAGGAGATCTCGGAGGGTCGGAACATCGGGGTCATGAGGGTGTGGGAGTAGAACTCCCCGCGGAAGTCGAGCTTCGCGTCGAAGGTCCAGGCGTCCCAGATCGCGCGCATCGCCAGCACGAACTCGCGCATCCGGGCGGCGGGCCGCGACCACGGCATGCCGAAGCGCCGGGTGACGTGGGCCTTCACCTGCGAGCCGAGCCCCAGGATGAAGCGACCGCGCGAAAAGGCGTTCAGGTCATGCCCGACCTGTGCGAGCGTCATCGGATTGCGAGCGAAGGCGACCGCGACCGACGTCATGAGCCGCAGCCGATCGGTGTGCTCGGCCGCCAGGGTGAGCGCGAGGAAGGGATCGTTTGACACCTCGGCGGCGAGGCATGCATCGAAACCGAGGCGCTCGAGTTCGGCTGCCCGCAGGGAGACCAGGTTCAGATCCAGGGGCAGGATGCCGTCCACCTTCATGGCCGCGTTTCATACGCCCACGGGCCACCTGCGACCAGCGGGGCGCGTGGGGCGGGCCGGTCGGATCTACCGCTCGCCGCTCCTCGGGAGAATCCCGGGTTGACCCTGTCGGCCCGGGACTGCAGTCTCCATGGCGAGGCGGGCCGCCCGCCGCCGCCCGCGCCGCGCACGGAAGCATCCCCATGAACGCCCGCCGAAACGCCGTCGCCCATGCCTTCGCGCTTGCCGCCCTCGGCGCGCTTCTGGCGGTCGCAGCGCCCGCCCAGGCGCTCGACTGCACCTCCGGCGCGAATTGCGTCTGCGGCGACACGATCCGGGGTTCGGTCGTGCTTTCGAGGGACCTCGGACCATGCCCGAGC
>Ga0114969_10001480_pt1 | contig 19952 bp, 27 predicted proteins | sample M_130807_MF_Meta_FD_87316 | JGI IMG/M metagenome (GOLD analysis project Ga0114969, IMG submission 87316) | Freshwater microbial communities from Lake Montjoie, Canada to study carbon cycling - M_130807_MF_MetaG | ecosystem: Environmental > Aquatic > Freshwater > Lake | place: Lake Montjoie...
ACTGCTACCTTACCTTGCATGTCAGGTATTCTAAATTTATTTGCGCCAGCTCCTGATTCATTTCCAGTAAATGTTGTACCGATAACTGCATATAATTTACCATATTTTTCTGAATTTTGTAATAATGAACCATCGCAAATTAACCAACCGGTAGGAGCTTTAGAACCCGCATACATAGTAATTGTACCAGCTGGAGGTACCACTGTACCAACATATGTAGCAATATCTGTTGGTGTGGTTGTTACTGTTGTTTTTTCAACGTATGTGTCTGTAACTGATGAAGGTGATAAGGTTTCATCACCTTGCACGGTAGGAATAGGTTCTAAACCAGTTAATGGATCTGCTGGTGGTAATTTTGAAATAGGAGCATTTTCGGTTGCCATATAATGTATTTATAATAAATTATAGCAAATACAAATTTTTTAAGTTGATTTGTTTAAATTTGCATTTATTATATCACTTATGTCTAATACAAATTTTCAATCAACTAAAGTAATCGAGCTAGGTTCATGTGCATTTCGTCAGTGGCGTGCAACAGATTCACATTGTCGACATATTCATGGATATCAATTAAAAGCGAAAATCTGGTTTGGTTGCAGTACTTTGGATGATCGCAATTGGGTTGTTGATTTTGGTGGTCTCAAAGATTTAAAAGTTATTTTGCATGAGTATTTTGATCATACATTAACCGTAGCTCAAGATGATCCGGAATTAGAGTTGTTCAAACAACTTGCAGTGAAAGATGTTGTGAATTTACGAGTATTTGAAGGTGGAGTTGGTATTGAAAAAACTGCAGAATTTGTTTTCAAGTTAACTCAAAATTATATTGCAGCTGCTTCATCTGGTAGATGCTGGGTAAATGCTGTTGAAGTATTTGAACATGCTGAGAATTCAGCAGTATATACCAACCCGTTAGTTGTTGGAAACATGATGCTTTCAACAACCACACCAACGACAGAACATCCACCAGTAGATAATAACATTACAGTTAAACAACCTGAGTTTGTTTCATCTCTACAACAAACGCCTCCAATTAATCGTGCAGCTCATGTTGGTGCGAATACATCAAGTGGTAAAGGTGATTGGTTTTCGGGCACATCGTGGGGCAATAAATAATCACATACTATGTATGGATTAACAATGGGATTCGGCAATTCAGATACACCTGTTTTTACACCGGATACGAGACCACCTGAAAAAACATTAGAACATAATGTATTCAGCAAATTAAATGAAATTGCAAAAGCAACCGCCCCTGCCAATCCATCTAATAGTAATGGGCCATCATCAAACATTCAATCTGTTTCAGTTGAAGATGCTATCCGTGAACTAATTGAATTGGAAAAAATTGCTAGTCAGCAGAATCAGTCTTAGGTGTATTAATTGTAGCTAATCTCTTTACAATCAACTTCAAGATTTCAGATCTTACTATTTCATTTTCACCAAATTGAAATACATGAATACCATTTGCTTCACATGTATCGTGATTAAATGCTGCTAATACTGGTGTATATCCGGACCTACCATTAATATCACTTTGTAATGAGTCACCAATAATAACGTATTTTGTGTGATCACCAAATCTAGTTAATATAGCTGTTAATTCTGCTTTTGTTAAATTTTGTGATTCATCAACAATTACCAAACTATTTCGGAATGTTAATCCACGTACAAAATTAACTGGTAAGCATTGAATAAAATCATTTTTCATAAGATCAGATGCAGCAGGTTTACCAATAATTTCATCCAATTTTTCTAGCAATGGTAATGACCATGGATGAAACTTCTCTTGTAATTCACCAGGCAAGCTACCCATACTTCTAGAAGCACTTTCAACTATACTTCTAATATAGATAATATTATCAATTTGACCTTTTTGTAGTAATTGTAATGCACCTAAAACAGCTAAGTATGTTTTCCCTGTACCTGCTGGACCGTTAGCAAATACCATTTTAGTGTCTTTATACATGATCAATTCAAGAAATGAATTGTGTACAGCATTTAGTTTGAATAGGTTTTGGATCTTATAATTTGTGACCCACTTTTTAGTTGTATTTTTTTCTATCTTTGTAATAATATCATCTGATTCATTGTTTTGATCTTCATAACGCTTGACCTTGCGGTTACTTATTTTTTTTGACATAAATCATTTTGTCATTTGATTTTTTAATTTCAAATGCTATAATGATATTTATTCAAATCATTATGGATTTAACCGATAAAGATTATCTTTTAATAGCAGGTCAAGACAACATCGAAGAGATATTCTATACCCTTGAAGGTGAAGGCGAATATATCGGTCAACCATCAGTCTTTTTAAGATTATTTGGATGCAATTTAACTTGCAAAGGATTTGCATCTAAAGATTCACCGTTCGGATGCGATAGCTTTATTAGTTGGTCAATTAAAAATAAACGATCATTTGACGAAGTTATAACATACTTCGATAAGAATGGATTTACAGACCGCTTAAATCAAGGTGCAATATTAAAAATAACTGGTGGTGAACCAATGCTTCGGCAAGAACCTTTATTACGCTTTGTAGATTACTTTATTGAAAAGAATAGATTTACACCACGTATCGATTTTGAAACTAACGCAAGTATTATGCCATTACCAAAATGGAGAGCAAAATATAATGCAACGTTCACAACATCACCGAAACTAAGTAATAATGGTGACCCAGAAGAAAAACGATATGTTACAGATGTGTTAATGTATCATAAAGCTGTAAACTCAGGCTTTAAATTTGTTATAAGTAAACAAGAAGACGTGCAAGAAGTATTTGATAAATACATACACAGATTAGGATTACCACTTAATCGTATATGGTTTATGCCTTGTTGTGGATCTAGACAAGAACATCTTGATAAGGCTACGGAAGTAGCTGAATGGGCAAAACAATTTGGAGTAAACTTTAGCCCTAGATTGCATTTATTGCTGTGGGATAAAGCCTTGCGGGTATAATAAATAAAATTTTATGAGAATAGCAATAAGCGGAACAGCCAATATTGGCAAAACTACATTAATCCAAGATTTTTTAAAAACTTGGCCAAAATATAAAACACCATCTCAAACATATAGAGAAGCATTAAAAGCTGGTAATTACCCACACAGTAAAAAATGCACTAAAGACGGTCAATGGGCTATCTTAAACCATATGATTGATGAGATGCAACAGTACACATCTAAAGATCATGTTATATTCGATCGGTGTCCGCTTGATAATTTAATTTACTCATTATGGTCAAACAGTAAAAATGCAACAGATGTTGATGATGAGTTTGTTAATAAATGTATAAACGTTGTAAGAGAATCAATGAAATTCTTAGACATTATATTTTTCATACCAATTACTAAAGCATCTCAAGTAAAGATTGAAGAAAATGGCACGAGAGAGATTGACCCTGAATATATTAGTGAAATTGACAATCTATTTAAAGCTATAATTAGACATTACACTCATGGGTTGACTGTTGATAAATTTTTTCCGAAGGACGACTCACCAGGAATTATTGAAATTTACGGTAATCGTGAAGAACGGATTGCACTAATGAACCAATATCTCAACGTAGATAGTGATATTATCGGCGAAGCAGGGGATACTGTGTTAAACCCACACACGATCAATCAATTAGAACAATTGTTAAAAGATCAAGCTGCTTCATTAAATTCCGAAAAATCAGAAAAACATCAACGTGATTTAATAGCGGACTTTACTAAAAAAGCTGGTAAATTAATATGATTTGATTGCAAAAATATTGAATATTAGTTCATTAGTTGAATTGCCTTTGGCTGCTGTTAATTCAACTTGACCACGATTTGGTGTAATATTTGAATATGTACTCACATATGCACCCGATAATGTAGCATTTTGATTAGCAGGTACCACAATAATATCAGATTTACTTAATGTTAATGTAGTTGGAGGTACAGGAGTTAAAATACCACTTCCGGTTAAATTTCCATTTTTGATTGAAATTGTTGTTTTACCGATGTATGTTTTTTCTGATGTTGTAATAGTACCCGGTACAGTTGTAACTATACCTAATGCAGTGTTAATTGTATTGACTTGAGATTGAAGATCAGCAATATCTGTAGTATTTGTAGAAATTATACTTGAAAAAGTTGTATTTTCAAAACCAACAATAAAATTAGAAAAATCTAAAATAGATGTACCTGCTTCTGTTTCAATAATTAACAAATCTCCAGGATTTATTTGTTCAACTGTAGGTAATTCTTTTATATTAACGTAATAATTTGCAGCCATATATTATTATTTATACGATTGATTTATGTTTAAATGAGATTAAAATAAATATAAATGGATAAAATCGGCGTTGGTATCATAACTTGTAATAGACCTGAGTACTTGAAACAGTTGCTCAATTCAATTATACCCTGCAAATTTGATGAACTTGTTATTGTAAATGATGGTGATCGGGTTAGCACTTTAGATTTTCCGTCCCCATACGTTTATATTAAGAATGAAACAAATTTAGGTGTTGGTAAGTCTAAAAATGTAGCCCTCAAGTGTTTACTCGAAAAAGGGTGTGATTATATTTTTATAATTGAAGATGATATGATAATCAAACGTGAAGACGTTTTTGATCAATATATTAAAGCAAGTAAAATATCAGGGATTCAACATTTTAATTACGGGCCTGGGTCACCATTTAACCGTAAACAGACTATACAAAATTTTGATTTACATAATAGACACCTTTTGGATCAACACTCTACACCAAATCCAAAATTAATTGTTGATTATAAAGATGTAAAAATTGCCCTTTATGAACATACAGTTGCAATGTTTTCATTCTTTACTAAAGAAGTTTTACAAAAAGTCGGTTTAATTGATGAAAATTATTACAATGCATGGGAACATGTAGACCACACATATATGATTATCAAAGCAGGTTACCATCCACCGTTTTGGTGGTTTGCAGATATTGACAACAGTATAGATTATCTTGAGGAAGTTCAAGGTGCCATTGATAATTCTTCAATAGCTAATAAAACAGAGCAGTGGGAAAAGAACGTATATGGTGGCAGAGAAATATACCTCAAAAAACATGGTCATTATCCAAATCAACCACCAACTGTGACGGTTGATGATGTTGTGAAATCATTACAACATATTAAATCAAGCACACACAAATGATTAAAAACTCTTGTATATTTTATTTAGTAAATAATAACCAAATTCATATTAATAGGCTATTTGATAGTTTAGATTGTCTGTTAACTAACTTTATACCTAATAATCCATATAAGGTGGTGTAGTATAATATGAAGATTGCATTACTTTGCCCGACAAAAAATAGAATGAATAAGTTGGTTACACTTATTTCAAGTTTAATTACAACTACCAAAAATCCTTGTGATGTGAATTTAGTGTTGGGTGTGGATGATGATGACCCTGCAAAAAAATATTACGAATACATTAAGTGTAATGTACCAAATGTTACCACTGTTGAATTTAAAAATAATGGTAAGTTCTTAGGGCTATCTACTATGTGGAATAAAATGGCTACAGACGTTGACGCTGATATTTACGCAATGATTGGAGATGATATGACATTTAATACACCAGATTGGGATACTAAAATATCATCAGAATTTCAAACTGGACCAAAAGATAAACTTTTAATGGTTCATTGTAACGATGGTATGAGAGGACCTGGCAATATTTTTAATAATGTGCAACCCCTATGTGTGAACTTTTTTGTTCACAAAAATTATATCAATACAGTCGGTTATTTTGTAGAACCGTTTATGCCTAATACTCACCATGATACCTGGGTGCAAACAATTTTTGATACGATTAAAAGAACAAAATATAGACATGACATTTTAATTAAACATCTGCATTATAGTATTACAGGTGAAAAAGAGGATACAATATCCACTGGATTGGAAAGCTATCGTAAAGGTATATGGGACAATAATGATTGGCGAATAACATATGCAACGCAACTCACGGAGGAATTAAATAAATTAAATAGTATTATTCAACATGGTTAAGATTTATACACATTTTAGTGATAGTCACAAAAAACTTTATAATGATTATTTTAAATTATCGTTAAGAAAATTATACACTTCTGATGAATTGTGCATCAAATATTTATATCACGAACAAACCACAACAAATGGGTATTTTATGGAGCAAGGTTGGTTAGAAGCTATGAATTTTAAATTAGATGTAATACTTTCAGCATTTGATGATACTTCAGAAGACTGGTTTATTTTTTCAGATTGCGATGTGCAATTTTTTGCACCGTTTCTAAATGATTTGAGTAAATATCTGGAAAACGGCGTTGAGCTAGCTTGTCAAGATGATTGTGACACATTATGTGCTGGATTTTTTGCTTGCAGAAAAACAAATAATACACACAATCTGTTTAAAAATGTTAAAGCAAATTTTAAACATATGGGTAATGATCAAGCTGCGCTTAACAATTTTAAACATAGTGTTAACTATAAATTACTAAATAAGAATTTATATTACACAATTGGTAATTTTTTTAATAATATCGATGGCACAAATAACTGGGATGGTGTAAGTAATGTATTTGTACCAGATAATATCTACATTCATCACGCTAATTACGTGAAGGGGGTAGAGCAAAAAATAAAATTAATGGATAAAATCAAAACCACTGCAAATGTATGAAAATATGGTTTGATAAAAATGATGTAAATTTTAATACTTTCACCCAGGAACAATTTTTAATTGCTGGTGAATTCAATCGTGATGTTGTTATTCAAAATAAAGATTTTAATAACGTGGAGTGGATTGAGCAAATATCTAAAAAAGTTAGAATTGTGGAAAATGTGGAAGAAGCTGATTTTATTTTATACCCTAATAAATTAGACAATCAAATACATAAATACACTAAATTAAACAAACCTGTTTTAGCATTTTATAATGATGATAATGATACTCCCATTAAGATTGATAACTTAACATTATTTAGAACATCTATTAGACAAAGTAAAAAAAATCAAAACGAACATAGTATGCCAGCTTGGAGTGCAGACTTCAAACCATACATTAGATATAAGAACAAGCAAACCGTACCAATTATTGGGTTTTGTGGTGCAGTTACACACCCAATTCGACAGGAAGTAATTAATAATTTACAAAATAATCAACACATACGTACAAACTTTATAATAAGAAATCAGTTCTGGGGCGGGAGTATACATAATCATACACTCAGAAACGAATATATTGACAATATGTCAAATAGTGATTTTATAGTTTGTTCAAGAGGTGCTGGAAATTTTTCATATAGGTTATATGAAACACTAAGCATGGGTAAAATCCCAATTATATTGGATACGGATATTTCTTTACCATGTCAAGATGTTGTTGATTATAATAGATTCATCGTTACATCAAATCCATCCGATATTGTGACCATGGTTATAAATTGTTGGAACAGTATGTCTGATGAAATGTACATCGATCTTCAAAAATACAGTAGACACATATATGATAAATATATATCTCCACCTGGATTTACCGATTATATTTTACATAATCATATAATTAAATAATATTATGGTGTATAAATTTTTTGAAGATATATTTGAATATGAAAAATTCCCAGTTGAGTTTGAATGTTTTAAACAGTTAAAAGATATTCAAACTATTAATTATGTTGCTGTGCCTTGGACACAAATATTAAACAGTCACTGGTTAAATTTTCCGAATAAACAACCATCTGAATATTATTTTAGATATTTAAGTAAAATTAACATAACACAAAAACATAATTTCACTGTTTGTCAGCATGATTCGTACATGTTATTGGAAAATTACTTTAAACATTTAAATATTGATACTGTATTTACACCATTACATGATACATCAAACAAACTTAAAGATATAAATATAATACCAATCTCATTTACAAGTATGTGGGAATTTGATAATGTTAAAAAAGATATTTTAGTTTCATTTATCGGTACGCATACTTCCCATCCAATTAGAGAACGTATGCGATATAGACTACATGGTCCAAATATTATTTACCGGTATCAATATCATATACAAGCTCAAACATTTCAAGTTGAGAATTTTAAAAAAACTGAAGAAATTGAATATAAACAAACATTACAAAGAAGTCGATTTTCATTATGTCCTAGAGGAAGTTCACCATCATCTGTAAGATTTTGGGAGAGTATTCACGCCGGAGCAATACCTATACTGATATCGGACAACTGGCATCTTCCAGAATGGGATTGGGATAATACTATAGTAAAAATAAAAGAAAGTGATTTTGAATCTATGGATTACGAAGACGTTACTAACATTCTTTCTAATATTACTTCAAATCAGGAAAATATGATGCGAGATAATTGCAGAAAAGCATTTGAATTTTTTAGGATGTCAAAATATAAAGACTATATTTTCAACAATATAGTGATAAATAAAAATATATGAAAAAATTAACATCTGGCGTTGGATTAATAGAAAAATTGGAAAATTGTGGCAATATAACGGGGCTTGAAATAGGTGTATTTAAAGGAGAAAATGCATCGAACTTATTGGAAAATTTGCCGAATTTGACTCTATATGGTATAGACCCATATAGAGTGTATAAAGATTGGGACGGTAACACCTTAACAGAGGAAAATGCGATTATTGCTGAAGATACCGCAACTGAATTGATCATGCCGTATAAAGAAAGATTTGTGAAATATAAAAATAGTTCAGATGAAATTTTAAACACTTTCGAAGATAATTATTTCGATTTTATATTTATCGATGGGTGCCATGATTATGAACAAGTTTTAAAAGATTGTAGGAATTATTATCCTAAACTTAAAAGCGGAGGAATTTTTTCAGGACATGATTATCTGTCTTATATAGGAGGAGTTAAACAGGCAGTTGATGAATTTGCATCAGAAATAGGAGAAAAAGTGGAAGATATGGACTTAAATGCTTGGTTTTTTGTGAAAAAATGAGCGTAATTATAGAAAAAAATATGGGTCGGTTCGGAAATCAGTTATTTCCATATTTTTTAGGAAGAATTATATCAGAAAATTTAAAATTTAAACTTTATGGGCCAAACATAAAAAGTGAAGGTTTTGCATTAGATGGTATAGATATATGTTACGATAATCCATTTTATAATTATTATGATAATCCAATTCAACGATTAGGGAACCACACATTATCAGATGATTTATGCCATCCCGATTTCGACATATTTGATATTATTAAAGATGAAACACCTAGGAAAATAATACTAGATGGTTACTTTCAAAGAAAGAAATTTTATGTCCCATTCAGAGACAATATTATTAAATGGTTTAATCCTAAAAAATATGAAACCTCACCTAGAGACTTAGCCATACATCTGAGAATTGGAGATTTACGTTTAGGTAACAATACAAAACATCTACTGCCACTCCACTATTACACATATAATATAGAAAACATACCACATGAAAAACTATCTATATGCACGGATTCTCCGAATGATGATTTCGTGAAATTCTTGTGTGAGAAATACAAAGCAGAAATATTCTCAGACAACGAGAAAAATACGATATCTTTTTTATCGTCGCACAATAATTTAGTGCTAAGTCAAGGAACATTTAGCTTTTGGGCAAGTTTCTTATGTAACGGGTGTAATATAATAAATGCCATTCCAAAAACAGGATGGAATAGCTTAAACGAGAGAGGTGAAATAGACTTGATTTTAAAATCTGAAAGACATAAGTATATAAAACTTTAAACATGAAACAGGATATTGTAATATATCAGCCTTGGGGCGGATTAGGAGATAATTTAGCACATACGGTATTACCAGAACATTGTGACAAAAATGGTGTGAAATGTTATCTATCGAAACAGAATGCATACAGAAACGGAGGATTGAAAGATTTTATTTGGGGTAGAAATAAATACCTGAATGGAGAAGTAGATAGCACCGACATGAAGTGGTTGGATGATATAATCCATGTTGAAAAGATTGGAATGAATCACATAGAAGCTGTTCAAGTAAACAAAGGCTTTGACCCAATATTTCACTATCCTAAAATATATTATACACCTAATAAAATAGCGGATTTTACGAATAAGACGTTACTAGATTTGAGTGCATACAGTTCGATTAGATGGTATAATCCAGAAGTAGTGAAAAAAATATTATTTAATTTCGATTTGGACGATAACACACTAATAGTGACACACTCGAACTTAACATATGATTGTGTTTACGACCTTTCTAAAAGGTTTGACACTGTTGATGTCACTAATTTAATTAGATATTCTGATATTTTAGCTTCATGTAAAAGATTTTTAACGTTTCACTCAGGACAAGCAACATTAGCATCTACCATAAAAAACGATACTGGCAGCGAATGTGAAATTGTGGTGATAACACCAGATCGACTGATGCCAGAGAAAGCTGTCACATATTGGTTTAAAAACAGTAAATACGTGAAAGGAGATTAGATGAATACCTTTATATTATTTCATAAAGGTGTTAAATTGCCTGAACATATCTCGTGTTGCATAAAGCAAATAGAAAAAACTCAAACAGATTATAGAATTTTTTTATTGACAGATGCAAAAATTTGCAATACTGAAAATGTTGAAATAATACCACTGGCTTCATTCAACTTGGGAAAACTCGACACCTTAAATTATTATATAAACGATCCTGATCCTTTATGGAGAACATCTTTTGAACGCATGTTTTACATAAACGAATTTTGCGAAAGTTTCGATGTTTATGATTCAATACACTTCGATAACGATGTTTTAATATATCACGATGTAAATTTAATCATAGAAAAATTGAGAAGTAATATCGAAAACGTTGGAATGACTAAACACAAATTAGATGAATACGTTTGCGGGTTTATGTATATAAAAACCCCTAATGGGTTGAATGATGTATGCAAGCATCTATTTGAATTATCTAAACTAGGGGTTAAAAAATTAGAAAACTTGTTGGGGAGTATGCCACACGAGATGAGGCTTTTAGGACATATAAATTCAGAACATGACATCATAACCTCTTTACCCGGACTTCCAGATTCAGAAAATGTTTATGATTTTGTATTCGATCCTAGCACATTTGGTCAATTTTTAGGTGGAAGCGGTGGATGTTCTAAAAATTCTATACATCCTAGCAATGTAGATAGGATAATAGATAAAAAAATTGTAAGTGGGGAGATATTACCATATTTCGATTTAGATTTGAAAATGCCATATATACTTTATAACGGGAAAAAAACTCCAATATTCAATTTACATGTACATTCTAAAAAATTGAACGATTTTAAAAGTTTTTAACTGTATGATTTATAATAATATTTCAATTGGCGTTTTTATGTGTGAAAATTTCAAACAGCATTGTTACATTTTAAAAGACACTTTTTTAAAACATTTTAAAAATTTTCTTTTTTTTGGTGCTTCAGAAGACATATGTTTACCATGTTATACACACCCAAAAGTTGAGGGAGATGACTACAACAGTGCATTGTCTAAACAGTTTTTATGTATGAAAAAACAGTTTGAAAAACATGCAGAGTGTGACTGGTTTTATGTTGGGGGATATGATATTTTTATTCATCCTGATAATTTGGATAAATTGTTAAAAAAATTTGACAGTAATGACGATTTGTATATTGGTGGTCACTACGACTATAGAACAATTGAAAATAAAAATATTCTATTCGCTAGTGGTGGACCGGGGTTTATAATCAGCAGAGGTTTAATGAATAAAATGTATGATAAATTGGAACAATATATAGAAAGGTGGAAAAATCCTAATCTTCACGGTAAGCAGGTAGAATATTCGGGTTGTGATGTTGCGTTAGCATATTTTCTAAAAGAAGATTTTAATATAGACCTAACAGTCTGTGAAGGGTTTTATCACCTCAATTACTATGAATATGTGAACGCTTCTAAAAATAAACATCCTGTAGGGTGCCATTTAAATTATGAACTAATCCAATATCCAATCGCCTTTCATAACATAAAAACTGAAAATCTTTTGGTTGAACTGTATCATAAAGCTTTAAATTGTAATATTCCGTTTGAACACTGTTGTAAATTAGAAAAAATGTGATAAATAAAAACAATATGAAACATTTTAGTGATTATATAGACGGATGGTTTAATTATGCAGACCTTTATGAAGATATAGTAAAGGACTTCAAGGGGGAGCATGGAACTTTTGTCGAAGTTGGTGTATGGTTAGGAAAAAGCCTCTCATATTTGGGGGTCGAAATAATAAATTCTGGAAAGAATATAGATTTGTGGTGTGTAGATACATGGAAGGGCAGTAAAGAGCACAACACACTTGAAAAGGTAGGAAGTCATGAAGCTTTTAATGCTCTTCAAAAGGGTGAGATGTTTGAACTGTTTTTAACTAAAATATCCCCTATAAAACATATTATTAAACCTGTTAAAAGCACATCAATAGAAGCAGCAAAAACGTTTTTGGATGATTCTATTGATTTTTTATTCTTAGATGCTTCACATGAATATTTAGATGTAATCGATGATCTGATTTCATGGTATCCTAAAATTAAAAATGGTGGAGTCCTTGCGGGTCATGACTATGATTGGGAACAGGTTAAAAGTGCAGTAGATGTGTTCTGTAAAATTAAGGAGGTTACAGTTATGCCTAAATCTAATACCAGTTGGATTATAAACAAATGAGTAAAATAGACGTAATATATAGATGCTGTAATTCTGAAGTTGATACCCCCCACCACGATGCCAAGATGGGAAGATATAGACCACCTTGGTATGACAAGATAAAATGTCTAAAATCTTTTATAAATGCTGCAATTTACGCTGAAGATGTTATAGGAAAGTTAATATTTATACATGACGGAAAAAAAGGAAGGCTGTATGAAAATATTCCAACACATTATGATATTTTAGAAATAAATCATAATGACAATAACAGCAGCTTGATAGAAACTTTCAAAATAGCTGACACGTTAACTAATGATGTATATTTTGTGGAAGACGACTACCTTCACTGCAAAACATCAATAATGGACATAAAATACGGGGTCGAGCAATTGGGGCTTGTTACAGGGTATGATCACCTAGACAGATACAAGAACAATGACGATATAACAAACGGAAAAGAACATATAAAATTTATAGACTCTACGAATAAACACTGGAGAACGTGTGAATCTACTTGCTGCACATGGGCAACTACGCGAGAGCTATGGAACGGAACTGTAGGAGAATATGCCAAACACTATAAGTTATACGATAGAGATTTATTTAGAGCGTTATATACAACCAAAGACATTCGCCTTTGGTCACCCATTCCGGGAGTAACAACCCAAGTAGACGCGAACTTATCTCCAGCAGTAGATTGGGAAAACTTAATATGAACATACTCACATTAACATTGACAATTGATACTCCGTTTTATAATTTTTTCGACGATATAAAAAGAGAATATTTGCGTAAAAACGGCGAAGATTTTTTGTTTGTGTATAACGGAAAAAATCGAGCAGAAGATGACAACACTATTATAAATTATAACTCTGAAAGCAACTATGATGGAACAGGAATACCTGTAATGTTTGACAAGTTTATCTATTCGTTAGAACATGAAAACAAGTTAGAAAAATATGATTTTGTGATCAGATGTAACAGTTCAACATTTGTCAATGTTGATGTTATTAGGGATGTTTTAAAGTCATATTCAAGCGAAGAGCATTTATATTTAGGAAACTTTAATGATTCTTGGAATTTTTGCTCTGGTGCTTGTTGTATATTCTCTAGAAAAACTTTAAAACTTCTTATAGATAATAAGAAAAAAGTGAACTATGAAAACATGCCAGATGATGTCGCAATAGGAGAAACATTAAAAGCCTGTGGAGTCGATAAAACATTTATACATAATACTACAAATTATATAAATCTTGTAGAAGTTCCACCACACGAAAATATTTACGAAGCTTTTAAATCTCCTTGGATAAGGGTTAGAAATGACCATAACAGGGAAGTTATCGATAAAGCTGTTTGGAGTCAAATATCCTCTGCTTTAAACCTATAAAATATGAAAGTATATGATTGTATAATTTTCAACGATGAACTGGATTTATTAGAACTTAGATTGAACGTTTTAAATGATGTTGTCGATTTCTTTGTTTTGGTTGAGGGGGAATTAAGCTGGCAGAGTAATGAAAAGGTGTTGATGTTTGAAACCAACGAAAAAAGATTTGAAAAATTTAAAAATAGGATAATAACTGTAACAGTCCCGAAAAGTTCTTTTGTTTCGAATCCTTGGATTAACGAAAGAAATGCGTTTGATGCTACTTTAAAAGGTTTAGTGGATGCTGAAAACGGTGATATTATAATGGTGAGTTGTTGTGACGAAATACCGAACCCTGAATGTGTGAAAAAATTAAAAGATTTTGATATTATAGGGCATACACACTTACAGCAAAAAATGTATTACTATTATATCAATACAGTATTTAATCATTGGGGGTCAATATACTGGAACGGCACTATGGTTACAAAATATGAAAATTTGTTAAAAGCTGGAAATGTTTACGATATGGCGACACAACAGCGAAGCCCAACACCAATACCAAATGGTGGATGGCACTTTTCCTCTTCGGGAGGAGTTGAACGCTTATACAACAAACTCCAAAGTTATTCTCACACAGAATATAAAAATATATCAAAAGATGCTATAAAAGAACGCATATATAATTTAAAAGACACCTTTGATCGAGAAAATGTTAAATTTCATTCCTTAGAACCAGAGGAGAATTGGCCAACTTATATTAGAGACAATCAAGATAAATATTCTGACTATATTTATGAAAGGTGAAACCTTAAATAAGGATATGAAAACATTGATAATAGGGGGGACAGGGTATATAGGAAGCAGATTATATAAAGAAATGATATGTGATTACGAAGTAGATACTGTAGACCTAGAATGGTTTGGTAATAACGTGAACAGTAATAACTATAAAATGGATTTTCGTGAGTTGACGGAGAATTTTTTGTCATGCTATGATGTTGTTATCCTGTTGGCAGGACATTCCAGCGTTGGAATGTGTCAAAAGGATATGATTTCGTCCTTTAACAATAACGTCCTAAACTTCATACACATACTAGAAAAGCTGAGAAAAATATCTAAGCTAAAGCCTTTGAAATTTATTTACGCAAGCAGTTCTAGTGTATATGGGAACAAACATATGCACATCTCTTCTGAGACAGAAGAAGAATTTACACCACACAATTATTACGATCTTACAAAACACGTAATAGACCAGTATGCGAAACTCTCAGAGTCATTGGAATATTACGGACTAAGGTTTGGAACAGTAAATGGTGCTTCTCCAACAATAAGAAATGACATCATGATAAATGCCATGTTCGAATCCGCTAAGAATAATAATTCGGTAAAATATTCAAATCCACAAAACTACAGACCTATTCTAGATATATCAGATTTGGTAAATGCTGTTAAAACCATAATAAAATGTGGAAAATACGAAAAAAGAGGGTTATATAACATAATTTCTTTTAATGAAAGCGTTTTCAATATAGCAAAACGTGTATCGGATATATTAAAGGTCGATATAACAGAAAACGTTTCTAATAATATTTATAGCTTTAGTGCATCTAATGAAAAATTTTCTAAAGTTTTTGATTTCTGTTTTAAGGGGTCTATAGAATCTATTGTAGGAGATATTGATAAATCTGAAGATGCTTATAAATATAGCAATAATAGGTTGATACCATTTAAATATGATTGAATATATCTCTAAATGTAGATTGTGTGAATCGAGTAATATTAAAAATGTGATATCTTTTGGATTATGTGCATTAGCTAACTCGTATCCAGATTCTGAAAACCTAGATAATCAAGACAGATTTTCGCTGTCTGTTGTTAAATGTGATGAATGTGGACACGTTCAACTCAGTTAGACTATAGACCCTATTAGATTATTTAAAAATTATTTTTATGCTAGCTCTGATTCGCCAAGTCTAATAAAACATTTTAGCGATTATGCCATAGATATAAAAAAGAGAATTTTTGGCAATACTGAAAAAAAGATTTTGGAAATAGGGTGCAACGATGGAATATTATTAAACGCCTTTTTCGATATTGGGATGAAGACTTTAATTGGGGTAGACCCCGCTGAAAACGTTATAGGGAAATCAAAAAACAATAACGATATTAATCTGATATCAGATTTTTTCAATGTCAAAACATCCGAAAATATTGTGAACAGATTTGGAAAAATTGATGTTATATGTGCTAATAACGTTATGGCTCATGTGGATAAACTAGACGAGTTAATGCGGGGAGTTGCCAACTGTCTTGACGATAAAGGGATCGTTGTGATAGAAAACGCTTATTTATTAGATACTATAAATAACGTGTATTTCGATCAAGTATATCATGAACATTTGCAGTATTATGGTATAGCCCCATTGGAAAGGTATTTAAAGAAATATGGTTTGGACATTTTTGATATCGTTCATGTCCCAACTCAAGGCGGATCGTTTAGAATTTTTGCTAAAAAAACTGAGAATTTAGACATTAAAATAAAGGAAACAGTTTCCAATTTTAAAAATTTAGAATTTTCTAATGGTTTATATGATGATGAAACATATCTTAATTTCAACAAAAAAATAGAGCTTTTGAAAAATGATATGGAACGATTTATGAAAGATGTAAAATCGAGGGGAAAAACTGTGTCTTGCTATGGGTGTCCTGCTAAATTTGCACTATTCAGCAAAGTTTTTAATTTGAATTCTGAAAATATTAAATACGTGGTTGATGATGCAAAAATAAAACAAGGAAGGTTTTCTCCGGGTAGTAACATTCCAATTGTGAACAAAGAACATTTCGAAAAAAACCCTACAGATTATTGTATAATATCAGTGTGGAATATGGCAAATGCTATAATAGATAAAAACTCTGGATATGTGGGAAAGTTTGTTCTGCCTCTTCCGAGTTTAAAGATTGTTAAATAGTTATGTGTTTTATATCCGGTGAAAAATTTCAAGAGATTGCAGACGTTACAATAGCATTAAATGTTGAAAGTAACTACGATTCTGAATTGGTTAAAACACAGTTAAAGAACATCAATACTAAACTGTTCGTTTTTTCGGAGAATGATATTGTAGATGAATTGCCAGAAGATATTAAAAACGCTAAAATAATTTTTGTATATACTCACATACTAGAATATTTTTTCAGTAAAATTTTTCCAAAAATTGAAACGCCGATTGTTTTAATTAGTCATAATAGTGATCATGGAATAGATGAAAGATTTTTACCTTTTTTATCCTCTGATAAATTGAAAAAATGGTATTGTCAAAACAGGTATATATCACACCCTAAACTGTTTTCTCTCCCAATAGGGTTAGGAAACAAACAATGGGAACATGGAAACACAAATTTGCTGAAAACCGTAATAAACAAAAACAACATTAAAAACAATTTAGTATATAAAAATTTTGATATTGCTACCAACACCGCTAAAAGGGTGGAATGTAACGAAAAAACATATTGGCTACCTCTCTCAAATAGAACATCTATCGGAAACTATTGGGAAGAGGTTTCCCGCAGTGCTTTTTCTTTTGCACCTCATGGAAATGGTGTAGATTGTCATAGGATTTGGGAATGTTTGTATTTAAAAACTGTTCCTATCGTTCAATATAATGAATGTTTTTCGCAGTTTAAACATTTGCCTATATTATATGTTGAAGATTGGAGGGAAATTTCAATCAATTTTCTGAGAGAGAAATATTTAAAATATGAACATTTTAATTTTGATCTTTCGGAGTTGGATGTTTTACATTGGAAAAATGTTATAACGAGTTAAATATAAACATGAAAATTATAGAAAACGAAGACGTTCAGAAAATTTATGACGTTTTCATAAAAATAAATAATACGGGGGAATATAGAGATAGATATACACCTCTTCCGATTCAAAAAAATAATAAAAGGTGGAAATGGGAAGGCAAAGACTTTCCTCGCGTTATCTCTCTTTTAGAATTTGAGAGATATGTTGAAAAATATAAATTTGATATTGACAACCTTTTAATTTTTAATGGGGAAAATGATCCAGAACTTGAATACCTTCAAGGCAAAGTTAAAAACATAGACAATGCATCATATGAAAAAGATGTTATAAATTATGATTTACACCGACTTAATTTAGGTGGTAAAAAATATGATTTTGTGTGCTTACATCAAACTTTGGAACATGTTTACAACCCATATCAATGCTTAGTAAACATTAAAAATCACTTGACTCCAAATGGATATGTTTACATTAATGTTCCAGCAAACAATATCCCACACAGCGAACCTTTTCACTACTATACTGGATACACCCCAATGGGACTCGCTGCATTAGCACATCAATCAGGACTGAAAATTTTAGAAATTGGGCAATGGGGAAATCTGGAATATATTATGAAACTTTTTACCAGACAGCCGGGATGGAGCGATTTTACGCAACTCAATAATCCCGGACTTAATGAATTTCACAACCCTGTTATAACATGGGGATTATTTCAAAATGAACGATGAAACATACTTACCGTGTAGATTTTTATTAGATGTTTGATATAATAGTCACATGCGTAAAGTAATATTCAAATCCTTGTCAATAAGGAATTTCTTATCTGTTGGTGATTCTCCTGTGGTCATAGACTTCAAAGACGGTATAAATCTTATAACAGGGAGAAACTTAGATAAACCAGATGCTAAAAATGGCGCAGGTAAATCTACAATAATTAATGCTTTATACTTTGCATTGTTCGGCACAACTATAAGGGAGTTGAAAAAGGATTTGATTGTCAATTCTATAAATAAAAAGAATTGCGAAGTAGAACTTTCAATGGGAACATGGAAACACAAATTTGCTGAAAACCCGGGGTGGGACGGTCCACATTCCTGGGAATCGCAAAACTTTTTCTTGAATAACTATTTTCAATTATTAAACATCGGTGGAGTACTATTATGTGAAGACATGCATTCATCATATATGCACGAACTTGTGAAATTACGAGACAGTTTACATATATGTATATTCGATTTACGGTCAAATTACACTGAAGATGATAATGATATAATTGCATTAAGATTTAATGATGATATATATTGATTTTTAATTTTTACCATTTAATATATCATATATGATTCTTAATTCAATTAAAGTTTACGACGGCTCAGATATTCATAGCAGGTTTGCTTATAAGTTTTTACGTGATAAAGTTAATCCGCTCGGAGATATTGTAATCTTTCGAGGACCGATGAATGTTACAACTAACTTGATTGATCAAGAAGATTTACTCAATAATGACTACATCTATAGTGATGATGCAATTAATATTATTTGGGAGATTCCAAATCTTTGTCCACTCGGAGCTGTTGCATTTCAACGATTGTTTAATACTCATATTGGCCAAGTATTGTCAGTAAATTATCTTAATAAACCAATTGAAATTAATGGGGATGATTTACTTATTATTGATAAATTTGCAGGATCTGATGGTAAAGAGCAGGAAAAGGGTAAATGCTCTGTGAGTATTACAATTTCAAAAGATAATGTTGCTTTAGGACATACCGGAATTAATATTACTGCTGGAAGAAATGCACCGAGTTTTGCTTATTCAACTAACTTGAATGATGATCAAGTTAAATTATTTTGTGAAAATGTCAATGAAATATTTTATTCAATGTTGCAAGACTTTTTCGTTGCAACGACAAAAGTTATTAGCTAATGTCAACTATATTTGATTTTTTAAATACAATCATATTCGATAAAAACAATGAAATTACCATCGAAGAAAATGATTTTAATTTGTACATGGTCAATCGCTGGTTGTCTATGTATAGCCCGGATATGGCGAACGTTATCAACGAAACGTCAAACAAATACGGACAAAC
>Ga0114969_10001482_pt1 | contig 19950 bp, 20 predicted proteins | sample M_130807_MF_Meta_FD_87316 | JGI IMG/M metagenome (GOLD analysis project Ga0114969, IMG submission 87316) | Freshwater microbial communities from Lake Montjoie, Canada to study carbon cycling - M_130807_MF_MetaG | ecosystem: Environmental > Aquatic > Freshwater > Lake | place: Lake Montjoie...
AATGATTTCAATAATAATGTGAGTGATGGTTTTTATGGCGCATTTACATCGTCTATTTTGAATAAAAACATATTAGCAAGAATCACTCTACAAGGAAGTGTGTTTAATATGATATCCCAAAATAATTTATTATTAGTCACAACTTCACGACAATATTTTGGTCCGGTTGATATCCAAAAAATGCAGATCCAGCTACTTGATGAGTATGGGCGTGTATTAGATATGAATAACATGGATTATAGTTTCTGTTTATCCTTTCAGACTGTTTATGATCTTTAAATCCACTTTTTCCAAAAGTTTTACGAAAATAAGGGAAAAAATAAAGTAAAAATGCCAAGATTTTTTAATTTAAAATAATAAATATATAATGGAAAATGAATGTAAATATATATCTTTAAGAGGATTAAAACGATTATGTACATTTAAATCAAATATTTATATTTCAGACACACAAAATGGAAAGGAGTTTTTACAAAATATGTTGAAAAGTAATAATATGTTTGATGGAATGTCTATTTTTATTGGAAGTGACTATTTACAGTATTTTGTTAATTCAATTCTTGATAGAATAACTAACAAATTCATATTAATTAGTGGAATGTCTATTAAGACATGTCCTGTTGAAGCATTAGATCAAGGCAGTTTTTTTAAACTAATTAATAACAAATATCTTGTTAGATGGTGTTCGCAAAATAATGTGATTAAAAATTATCATTCAATAATTCAAATTCCTTTAGGTTTAGATTACCATTCTGTTTATAACAATCCAAAAAAATGGGAAAAAATTTCTGACGGTAAATCTCCGATTGAACAAGAAAAATATTTGATTGATGTAATTAATAATTCTAAACCATTTTATGAAAGAATTAATAAAATTTATGTAAATTTTGATGTTAGTGCTGATAGATTTGGACAAAGAAAAGATTGTTTAAAAAAAATACACCCCTCTTTACTCGCGATGTACCAAGAAAAACAAAAAAGAACTCAAACTTGGATAAATACTACTAAATATTCATTTGTTGTATCTCCATATGGACAAGGAATGGATTGTCATAGAACTTGGGAGGCATTAATATTAGGATCAGTACCAATATTAAAATCAAAAGAATTTGTAAATATGTTTAAATATTTGCCTGTTTTATTTGTAGAAGATTGGAATAATATAACTCAACAATTATTAGATGATACAATTGAAAGATTCAAAAACATGAATTTTAATTATGATAAACTAACATTAGACTATTGGAAACAACTTGTTTTTAGCAATAATTAGTAGTATTGAACATAAAAAATTGTAGTAATATTTTTAAATAAGATTAAATATATTTTTAAAAATATTTTAAAGATATATGTTAAAAATTGCTCTTATCACAGGAATTACAGGACAAGATGGGTCTTATTTAGCAGAATTGCTATTAGAAAAAGAGTACATTGTTTGGGGGATAATTAGGCGATCATCTTCTATTAATACTAGTAGAATCGATCATATATTTGATAAATTAAATTTAAGATATGGAGATTTAACAGATAGTTCTAATTTATTGAATACTTTAACAGAAATCAAAAATACATACCCTAATTTGGAGCGTTTAGAAGTCTATAATTTAGCAGCGATGAGTCATGTTAAAATTTCATTTGAGCTACCTGAATATACATGCGATGTTGACGCATTAGGAACGCTACGTTTGTTAGAAGCATGTAGAACTTGTGGCATTTTGCTATCTAAAATTCGTTTTTATCAAGCTTCTACATCTGAAATGTATGGCAAAGTCGTAGAAATTCCGCAGACCGAAAAAACCCCATTTTATCCAAGATCACCATATGGTGTAGCCAAATTATATGCGTATTGGATAACGAAAAATTATCGTGAATCGTATGGAATGTATTCCTGTTCAGGAATATTATTTAATCATGAGAGTCCAAGACGGGGTCATAATTTTGTTACCAGAAAAGTGACTATTGCTCTTGGTAATATTTTAAAAGGAAAACAAGATAAATTAGTACTAGGAAATATTAATTCACTCAGAGACTGGGGGCACGCCAAAGATTATGTCAATGGAATGTGGTTAATGTTACAGAAAGACGCAGATAAAGTAGATGATTATGTGTTGGCTACGAATGAATATCATAGTGTTAGAGAATTTGTTGAAAAGGCTTTTTTATTAAAAGGAATAAAAATAGAATGGACCAATGAAGGACTAAAAGAAATTGGATATGATATAAATACAGGAAGAGAGTTAGTATTTATATCCGAAAAATATTTTAGACCCGCAGAAGTTGATGAATTGCTAGGTGATTCAACAAAGGCAAAAGAAGAGCTAGGTTGGATACCATCAGTAAAGTTTGATGATTTAGTTAAAGAAATGGTTGAAGCAGATTGTTGTTAGATTTTATAGTAATTAAAATCACGGATGTTTTTTTATATTATGATGCTTTGTTTCAATAAAATGACTAAATTCAAAAGAAGTTAAATTAAATAATTTTACATATTTACTCCATAAATTAAATAATTTTTCATCATCTGTATCATCCATAATTAAAATAGTTCCCGATTTACATAATTTTAGAGAATTCTGTATATCTTTTTCCGCAATACTTACTAAATGACATCCATCAATATGAATTAAATCATAAGTATTTCCAATCAATGTAGGAACCATATCAACGCTACTTCCTGTAATAAGTGATAATCTATCACCAAATATTTCTTTTAATTTTAAAAAACATAACGATGTATAACGATGTTCACAAATATCAACACAAGTTATTTTAACATGAGCATTTGTTAATAACATTAATAATGTAGAAAATCCTGCATTAAAACCTATTTCTAATATAGAATTTATGTTTTTCCTTTTTGTTGCTAAAATAAAATTAACTTGTTTATCAAAAAATTCATTAGTATATTCCGTTGTATGATGAAACATAAATATATTACCTTCTAAAGGTTCCTCAACACTTTTTATAATAGGCAATAAATCATTAGTTATGATTATTTTTGCGTTATTAATAATTTCTTGTATTTCTTGTTTTAATTTTTCAGGTAAAATACTATATTTTTTAATATGGTCAGTATATTTTTTTATATTAGATTCTGAAACTATAATTTCTCTAGATTTAGGATTGGACATACTAATATATTAAAATATTATTATTATGTATTTTCAAAATATTAAATAATAATATTTATAATCTTCAAATTATTTTTACTATATATAGTCATACAATATATTCAAAATTTATAATCTATAAATCAATTAATGCCTATATTTAATATTGAACCAACACAACGAGGAGGTCTTAATGAAATATATACACAATTATAATATTACATTGGATTTCTAACGTCTATCATCCAATTTTTGTCAAGAAAATTCATAGTTATACCCCATTTTTTACAAAGTAAGCTTAAAATAGTTTGATCATGTCTATTTTCTGTAAAAATAGGGTCATTTGGAGCTATTTTTGTCGGAGAATCAGATGCTATTCTATGATCTTGATTATATGTAAGCCATTCTCCGATAAATCTAATTGGATTAAATGCTTTTCGCAAAAGAATATATCCTGACCATACCTGTGAGGAATTTTTTACATCATTACCAAAATCATTAAATGGTATATTCATTAGTACAAATGCGTCTCCTTTTGTCCATTGTTTTTCAATGTGAGTTCCACTATTTGGTTTATTTAAATATACACCTATATTTTTATTATTTAATAATTGTGTTTCCATATTTCTAACATTTATTAACCAAATATACTTACTATCATTGTAGCATAAAATATCACCATCATCAATTTCTAATAATCTCTTAAATATAATATATGGCTTCCATACAGCATATCCAGCTAATCGTTTATATTTTAATAAATGTGAATTTTTTGCTTTAAAATAATCATCTATGTCATTCATTGTATATATTTTAGCTGTATCAAATCCACCTACTTCTAATGCCGATTTGACATTGGTTTCAGCAAATGACATATGATCTGGTGTAGCAAATGTAATAAAGTGATATTTTACCATTAATATATAAATAATATATTATTTATATTAAATTTAAATTTAAAATAAATTGTAAACGTGTATATTATTAATGATTAAAAAAACAATTTTAGTAACAGGTGGTTCTGGTTTAGTTGGTTCTGCTTTTAAATCTATAAGTACTCATGATAATTTAAAATATAATTTAAAATATAATTTTATTTTTTTATCTAGTTCAGAGTGCGATTTAACCGACTATAATCAAACCCTTGCTTATTTTAAGTTGGCTAAACCAAATTTTATTATTCATCTGGCAGCAAATGTTGGTGGATTATTTAAAAATATGTGTCAACCTGTTGATATGTTAGAAAAAAATGTATTAATTAATTTGAATGTATTAAAAGCTGCGCATGCGGTTTCAGTTGAAAAATTAATAGCATGTTTATCTACTTGTATTTTTCCTGATAAACCATTTTTTGATAAACCATTAATTGAAACCGATTTACATTTAGGACCACCACATGAGTCAAATAGCGCATATGCTTATGCGAAAAGATTATTAGAAACACAATGTGCCGCATATCAAAAACAATATGGAGATAAATTTATATGCGTTGTACCTACAAACATATATGGACCAGAAGATAATTTTAATCTTGATGATGCTCATGTTATTCCAGCATTAATTCATAAATGTTATATAGCAAAACAAAATAATGAATATTTTACTATTTCCGGATCTGGAAAACCACTAAGACAATTTATATATTCAATAGATTTGGCATTAGCGATTATGCTTGTATTAGAGGACTATAAAGAAATGTCATCCATTATTATAGCACCAGATGAGACAAGTGAAGTATCCATTAGCTATGTTGCGAAATTAATAGCAAAGGAATTTGATTATGAACATATGATTAAATTTGATGAAAGTAAATCAGATGGTCAATATAAAAAAACAGTATCAAATAATAAATTTAAAGAATTATTTAATAACTTTTATTTTACAGAGATTGAAGAAGGAATAAAAAGTACAATTAAATGGTTCTTGTTAAAATATCCAAATATTAGAAAGTAACTAACAAATTTAAATGATAAATAGTTTACTACAATATAATAAAATTAAATGGTATTTTATTAATTACTGCGCAATATTTACTAAATCCTGTTACATGCCCATAAACAGAAAAAGCAAATATTGAGTTGCTATAGCTCATTAAATAAAAATCTAATAAGGTATTCATTACGCCATTTGTTTTAGTAGATTTTAAAGATTCCCCTCCTAAATGCTCTATTTGTCTATTTTTTATATAAAAATTTGGATATGTTTTTAAAGCCATTTTTAAAATATTTGAATCGCTAATAATTAAATATTTTTTATTAGGTACAATTAATTTATTGATATGTTTTTTAATTTTATTTATAAAATTAACATTCATTATTTCTGAATTAGTTAAATATTGATCACCGCTTCTTATATGAATTGTGGCATATGTATTACGAGTCAAATTCATTTCATTTAAAGTATTATTTATATAATCTTGCATAAATGTATTTGGTATCAACATACTCTTCATTTTTTCTCTACCGCTATCTAAAAAATTAGTAAATATAGGAAACGCATTAGTAAAAAAGGCAAATGTATCTGATTCCAAATGATTATTTATTTTATTTATTATTTGATTCGCAAAATTTATGTCTAAATGCATATTTGTATCTTGCCACAAATGTGGTGGTCTATTATGACCTTCTATAAATTCAATATTGTCGTAATTAATAGCAGGATTTTTACCCGAATTTTCTATGTATTTTGCGATTGGATGATTAGAAATATCTAATTCAAATTCCAAATTCAATAATTTTGTTAGCTGCATGACAAAAAAACATCCTCTTAGAAAATCACCTATTCCTGGTGAAGGCATATTTACAAATTCTAACTGATAAACACACACTATTTTTTTTATATTTTTGTTAGTTAATTGGATTAAAGGCATATATTATATTATTATAATAATATAATATTTCAATAATATATGGCACACGCATTTAAAACTATTCCGGCAAAACCAACTTTTGGAACTTTAACAAAAGCTGGATACCAAAGCGATTATATTTCCAATAAAAAAGCAAACTTATTATATTGTAACAATTCTTATAAAAAAAACTGTGATAAACTAACAAAAGTATCTAGTTATGATCAATATAATTTATTTTATAAAGGACGTTATATAAATGCCTTGAATAAAGGATGTATTTTGCCTTTTGATAAAACAAACCTCATTGCCGGTCAATATACAAAAATGAATTTAAAAGATGTATGTACTGTTTCAACTGGAAGTCCTTGTTCTTTGATTGATAGTTGTCCTGGTTGTTCATCTGGAGCAATTATTGATGTAAGTGAAACTAAACCATTTTATCAAGTTAATACGATAGATCCAGTTGGGTCATTATTTGGAAGATCTGCTTGTGGAACAAATAATTTTACTAGCTATATGGTTTACAGTCCTTAATTAATTTATTTGAATAGCATGACAAACAATACTAAATGAGCTATATAAATTAGCGAAGTAATAAATGAAGATTTATAGTTACATTGACTATTGGCTGATTGTTTAGTGGTATATTTTTTTAAAGATTGTTTTAACCCACTTTCAATATCAATATTGGGTATATCAGAATTTATTTGCCTTATCTGCCTTATCTGCTTTATTTGATTTATCTGATTTAATATTGTGTGGTTTAAAGGGTTAACCGCATTTATAAGTATTTGCGATTCCATATCATAATGCTGCCCCCAATCATTATTTTGATCATTCATAGCATCTGTATTCAATGATGATAAATATGATTGATATGTTATAGACATTGTTAGTTTAAATAATAATAATAATAATAAATATTATTTAAATAAAAATCAATTTTATTTATAAAGCATTTTATATGCCTTTTTAGCAATCGCAGTATATTTATTTTGCCGTTTACTTCTAGTTCCAGAAAATTCGCGTGCTCTAACATAAGCCGCATGTATGCCTTTTCTATTTATTTTACATGTATTTTTGGTACAAATAGGAAATGATTTTTGAGTACCTAAAAAGCATTTTTTACCGCATTTCTTTAACATAACCGTTCTTTGTTTAAAATTTGGACTAAGTTTAGACCAACCTTTTAAATAAGTACCTCTACCTTTTATGCCTGTTTTTAATTTAGACATGTTAGTATATTATATAATTATATAATATTAAATTAAATTAAATGAATAATGAAAATGAAAATATATCATTAAATATAGACGATAAACTAACAAATTTTATAAATGTTGATAATGAAAATATAAATATTCCGCAATTACTTCATGATAAAGATATATTATCTAAATTAGAAGATAGCAATAGCAATAGTAGTCATAGTAGTAATAACAATAGCAATAATATAAAAAAAGTTCAAAATATACACATTAATCCCGTAACCGTATTGAAAAATTATTTGCCTGAAGATGATGACAATAATTATCACTCAGAAGATGAAAATTTAATTACATTAACTGACAATATACGTTTAAAAGAGATATCTGTCTTCAAAAAATTAGAATATAAGGATGTTGAATACAAAATAGACAAAGCTTATTTTGATATAAATCATAAATATAGTAGTGCGCTTGATATTTTGGCAAGCTATTTAAAAGGCCAAAAAATCATTTATATGGAATCTAAATTTAACTGTGAAACGCATTTAAATTGTTATATGATGCCAGCGATCCTGTTTTCTACAGTAGCAACTGTTTTATCATCATTTGTTGATCAATATTCATGGGGTTCCTTATTTATTGCTTCTTTAAATGGTATTATTGCGTTTTTATTAGCAGTAGTAAATTATCTTAAATTAGATGCCGCATCAGAAGCACATAAGATTTCATCACATCAGTATGATAAATTACAAAGTACGGTTGAATTTACATCTGGGTCTGTTTTGCTATTTAGATACAATGATTTACAGAAAATGGAGTATCAATTAGATCAAATTAATAATATAAATATGAAAAAACTACCAAATGAAAAAGACGATACTAATGAATTAAAAGAAAAAATAGAGACAAAATCACAAGAAATAGAAAAGGAAATGAAACAAAAATTGGATGATGTGGAAAAGAAAATAGCCGAAATTAAAGAAACGAATCAATTTTTAATACCTAGACGTGTACGCTTACGATATCCTGTTATTTACAATACCAATATTTTTTCTGTTATAAAAAGAATAGATGATCAACGCAAAAAAACAATTACAGACCTAACAAATGTGAAAAATGAAATACGATATTTCTGTCATTTAAAATATATTTATGAGAATGAAAGTACATGCGGATCTAATAAAGAAAAAATAAAAATAATAGCAAATATTTTGATAAAATTATTCAAACGAAAACGTTATTTATTAAGAGAAATAATATTACTCAAATCCGCTTTTTCAATAATAGATCAAATGTTTCACAAGGAAATAAAAGACGCGGAAGAAAAACGTAGCAAATTTTGTTTCAGTTTAGTATCCGATAACTACATAAAAGATTATAAAAATCCAGAAGAGATGAATGATTTTATTAAAAATCTAATGGATCCGTTTAATAATTGTATTGTTCAATCGGCCAATGATTTTGACACTTATTATGAAGAATATTATAAACTATATGATATAGAACAACCTGAGCCAATAGATAAACCTAAAATATCTAAATCAGAAATATTATCATCATTCAAAAATCATTTTATAAAAAAATAAATATATTTTAAATATATAATGCCTAATAAAACAAAAAAAAATAGAAAATCCAATAATAGTGAAAAATATAAACCAGTAGATTTCTCATATCTTTTAGGTAAAGTAAAAGGAATTAATGACGATTTAATGAAAATTCATTTTAAATTATATGAAGGATTAGTTGGCGCTACAAATGTAGCACTTGAAACAATAGAAAAAGCTAACTCAAACGGGGTAAAAAATATGGTTGAGTATAGTTCTATACAAAAGCAGTTGTCGTTTTTTTTTAATGGAATGAGATTACATGAATTGTATTTTGGTGTTATGTGTGGAGATAATATGGAAAAAAAAGATAGTGAACTTGTAAAAGCAATAGATCAAAGTTTTGGATCTTTTAATAAATGGAAGGCAAATTTTATGGAAACTGGTGATATTCCTGGTGTAGGATTTGTTGCCTTGTTAAGAGATAAAGTGAATGGAAAAATGCATAATACATGGATTAATGAATTTAATGTGGGAGAATTAATTGGAGTTGATATTTTGTTAGTTATGGATATGTGGGAACACGCATTTTTGTGTGAATTTGGATTAGACACAAAAAAATACCAAGAAACCTTTTTAAATAATGTTAACTGGAGTATTGTTTCTGAACGTTTTAAGAATTCTTCTAGTTCTCAAATATTTTAATTATATTATCTTCTTTTAATAACTGTTACACCTAATAATATAACTCCAATTACACCAACAAACCCTACAGCTAACCATCCATTTTGTTTATCAAATTTTTTTGTGTTTGGGATTCCCATTTCAGTAAACTTTTGTTCCATTTTGACATCAACCGAATCTCTATCTGGGTCTCCAACCTCAGTATAGTATCGGTTATCACCACTTCCTCTTCCCTTTCCTTTTCTTGATCTTCTATTGGGTCGTTTATGTTTTGCTGTCATTTTATATATAAATATATAAAATTTTTAGTGTTTCAATTTTTTAATAAGTTTTTAAAAAAATTGAAATATTATTTTTTTAAGTAATTTGTTAGTATATTCCAACCTTCTTACTTCGTTTAAAACAATGTCTACCTTTCAAATGAATAATAATAATGATGCCAATGAATTTTGGTATGATAAAAATGAATTTTACGCAGAAAATGGATTAGCTAAAGGACACAAAAAGGACCGGAAATCAAGAAGCAAGATAGCATTGGACCAAGCAGAAGAGCGCCAGAAAAAGCAGGACGAGTATATCAGCCAGTTGCCAAGTAAAATGCAGAAATTGTTGCTTAAAGAAAAGGCTATTAAAGCTGTAAAAGCGTTCGCAAAAAAAGAAGATGATACGAAGCCAGGTAAGATACATAAAAAAATTACTAACCATGTTAAAAATACTAGTCAAAATGTGGCCTACGACGATACCGAGTACGGAGAAGAATATTACGACAAAGATACTTTAAGAGACGAAGCTTACGAAGCTGGCTTAGAAATGTACAAAAGGTATGGTCTAACAAAGGAGCAATATGATGCGGATTTGGAGCACCGAGAAGATATTGAAGCACTAGCCGCATACAATGATGATCCAGAGAACTATCATGCTCCTCCAGACTACGGATCCATCTTGGAAGAAAAGATCCAGAAATATGAAGACGCTTTTGAAGCAAAAGCGAAAGCAGAAGAAGAAGAACAAAGATATGTCAATTGGTATTATGACGCAGAGTTAGATCTAAATCCATATGAATGGTCTGCGTTGTCCTATCCTGAAGATGAAGATAAAGCTGAAGAAGAAGAAGAACCTTTAGAGGATTACATAGAGCGAATGCGTGAACAGGATATGGAGTTTGCGATGGAAAATGCTCTTGATACCGAGCGAAACGATTAAATCTAAAATAACTAATAAATAATAATTTATATCTTGTAAAATAAATAAATAAAAAATATGTCTTTATAATAAATAAATTTATATCTTATAAAAGGTAAGTTAATATAATATTATATTTGTATTTATAAACTAACAAGTTGTATTTAGGTTTGGGAAAAGGGTCTTTACTAGAAATAGTAAGGGCCTTTTTTCCTTTTATAATATATGACAACGCCAACAATTTTATCACAATTGAGTGACAATGAGATAGGAAACGTTTATTATCAAACTTATATAGAGCCTAATAGGTCTGGTAATTATCACAAACAAGCATTGAAATACATGGGAGATACTATTAGTGCTTATGATGGAAGTCAATTAAAACATTTTAAACGGTTAAATCCTCCTTTTAGGTCTCTAGATTATAGACCAGAAGACAATACTTTTGATTTAAAAAGAATATCAAACTTACCAGATTCATTACATTTAAAAATTTCTGAATTTGTTGGTAATAGTGGGGGTAAAAAAGGTAAAAGTAAAAAGAAAAGAATAAGAAAAAATAAAAAAAGTAAGAGAATGAGAAAAAGGAACTAACAAAATAAATTAGTTAAATAACAATAATAATAATACGTATATTTAATAAATCATGAATAATTCAGAGCCAAAAATATATATGGTGGATGGAAAAGAATGGATAGTTGGTGAAAAAAAAATAAGTAAATGGTCGCAGGCAAAATGTAATAAGGAAGAAAAAAAAGAAGAAGAAAAAACACATGATAAACATTTCAAAAAAGAAGATGAAAAAATTAAAAATTAAAAATTAAAATTTGATAATAAAATATCTTCTTCTTCATTTATTAATTTCATTATTGTATTTTTTTTAAGCACTTTAGCTCCATCTATACAAAAATGTTTAATATTTGAATTTTGATTTTTTGGATCATATTCTAACATTGCCAATCTTAAATCCCATAAAACATCCCAATTTCCTACCATTGCGTATTTTTGTAACATATATTTTTTGCCTGGTCTTATTTCATAATCAATTTTGGCTCTCCATAATGAAATCATATTATTTTTACATTTATTTTGTATCTCTTTTTTAATTAATTTGGAACAAGGTGTACCATAACTGAAATAATAGATTAGTATTTTTGTTTGAATATCTTGCGGTAATATTGATATGTCCATTGATTATATTATGTATTTTATGATTTTTATTTAAATAATATTTATTATTATTATATTATTTTATTTAAATAAATAATATGGTTTCCGGGCTTTCGAACGCTTTTGGATTCAAACTATCGACCATTATTTATTAGTATTCTATTATTATTTAAATTCATAAATAATAATATGTTTTCCGGGCTTTCGCACGCTTTTGGATTCGAACCACCGACCATTTGATAACTACATAAGTAGTTTGCTTACACTCTACAGTCAAATATAAGTATTAAAATGTCTTTAAGTTGTTTTTCTGATAATATATATTATTTAATTACTAATCTAAAGTTTTATTGAACTTGGGACTTAGAAGCCAAATACCATGCGGGTGGCGCATCAAATGTATTGGATGTATTACATGCGCTTCCTACAGTTGTCACCGATGTTCCACCTGTAAGAATACCCGTACCCGTTTGAACCGCATAAGGAAATGGTTTTTGGTCAGGTCTTTGATTTATGCAGCGTCTTTGAATGCGTAATGTGCGCTGACTTGAATCTTGTGGTATATGTAAAAACTTGGTATAAGCCGCATTAGCTTGCTGAATTCCCATAGTATAACCACGGGCAGGAGTTGATTGACAACCTGTTGAACCGCATGTTTTAATATTACCTACATATTTGGGGGTATCATTTGTATCCACTACACAATCATTTGCCGCACTTAAGTTATGTACATAAAGACCTTGACTTGCTGTATCCGTTTGATTTCCTGTATAATTTGGTTGAACCCAATTATTTGGATATTGACCAGAATTAATCCAGCGATACCTTTTAGCTAACATACCTTTGGTTGATAAAACGGATTGAGCCACATAGGACCCTATTTGTGCGAATCCTATTCCGGGACGATTATTAATTACATAATTATCGGGTCCATCTGGATAACGTCCTTTGGTTCCACCCCATCCTCTTGGATGAATGCCTTTAAATTGAGTGGTTGATTTACTCATATGCATTGTTCTACCAATACCGCCTAAAACCGTGGAACCATTAATAGAAAATCCAGCATTGGAAGCATTATAATTATCTCCAGTTGTACCATCTGGACCAATTATACCCTTTAAAAATATAGTAGATGCTACACTGTTGGGTCTACCATAAGATCCTTGACTAATCCAATATTGATTTGTTGGTTTTCCAGATCTTTTAGTAGCACTTGCTGCGCTATTTAATGATTTTTTTTTAAAAGTTGCCAGAGACATATATCATAAAAAGATATAATTAAATTCAAAGTATTAGATAATTAGATAAATAATAGTATTCTTTTTTTATAATCTTTTAAAAAACATCTTTTAAAAAACCAGTAAGATTTTGTATAGTTAATTGGCTCTAAAATGCTTTTTAAAATTTCATCTTCATTTTCTCCTTCTTTTGTTAGTTCTGAAAAGATATATATATTTGTTAAGCAAAACAAAATTAAAGCACCTAAACTATAGTAGTTTGCCCGATAATCAATTTTTGCTGGTAACTTTGTTAGTTCATTTAATTCTGGACTAGAAAAATATGGTTTATCTATTGGTTTATAAAAATAAATGTTATAATCCTTAGCATTAATTTTAGCTAAGTATTTAGTGTTCACAATAAAAAAAGTATTATCATTTATTACTATTATATCATCTAAATTATAGCCATAAAATGACATCAAATTTATTTCTAAATAAGCAATTTGTTTACTCAGGTCATAAATCATTTTTATTATTTGTTGATTTGTTAGTTTACCTTCTTTTAAAATAACTGATAATGATTTTACTTTTTTAGCTGTAAATATAATCATTTCTACAGTATCTTCCGTATCATCAAAAAAAACATTTGATAATATATTTGTTTCTGAAATTGATTTATATATATCATGGGTTAACCCATTTTGTATACTCAATGTATAGCTATTTGTTTTTGACTTTTGTACTATTTTATATGATTTTGTTTCAAACATTTATTATAACTTATGGAAAAAAATAAAGTATAATATACTTATTTACCCTTTATAAAAGGAAAAAAGGTCCCTACTATTTCTAGTAGAGACCCTTTCCCTTGAAAACCTAAATACAACTTGTTAGTTTATAAATTATAATATAATATTTTAGCTTACCTTATTTTTTAATTTATTTATAATCAATGAATAATGAACGATAAGTAACAATATTTTTTCTAATTTATTTATTATTTATTTCTATTTCTAATTTATTTATTTAGTTGACTCCACAATTTTTCCTCGCTTTCTTTTTGGTGGCTCAGCTGGAACAGTACTGTAATTTAGCGGCTTAATTCCCTTTTCCGCATCTTCGTCTTTTTGCTTGTCCATGTCATCTTGGCGCAAATCTCGTACAAACTGCGCATTGTTTTTGTATTGTTCTTCAGTCACTTCATCGCGTCCAATTCCGAGGTAAGTCGCAACCATGAGTCGGATGTCTGGGTTCATTACATATGTGGACTTCTTCACTTCTACTGGCGCTACAATAACAGGCTTTTCTTCTTGAACAACAGGCTTTGATGGCTTAGGAGTTTTAACGACCGGCTTTTCTTGCGAAAATATTATCGCAGCGTATCCATCTCTGTAGTCTCTAAATTCATGATTTTCTCTTGGCTCGTTCCTTGGTTCGTTCCTTGGTTCGTTCCTTGGCTCGTTCCTTGGCTCGTTCCTTGGTGGTGACCTAGATGGACTTCTGGGTGTAAATCTAGAAGGTTTTCTGTCATCTCTTCGTCTGTCATCTCCTTTTTGGTCATCTCCTCTTCGGTCATCTCCTCTTCTGTCATCTCTTCGTCTGTCATCTCCTCTTCGGTCATCTCTTCTTACAGGTGACCTAGAGCGACTTCTTCGTCTGTCTCTAAAACCTTGCTTTACATCTTGGTCGCAATAAGCTGGATCCGTTCTGCGCTCTGAGTAGGGTCTTCGGTCTCTTTCTTCTAAAGAAATATTGCTAAGCAGGTTTGCTGCTGCGTTCGCATTCTTTGTATCTTGGTCGTCTTCAAAGTCAAGCCGGATTCTGGGTTTCCTATCATTTAATAAAGGTTGTGGCTTTGGTGTCCAGGTGTTTAGCCCAACTTTCCAAAACCACGGTTCATCATATACAATTTTTAATTCCTTACCTGCGATCAGTCGTTCCTTGGCTTTTTGTGCGTCGCTCGTTTGTGCCCAGTCTTTGATATGAACAAAGAACCTTTTATAGGTATCTCCTTTTTCATTCTTACGCAAGACAACATCAACACGATCAATCGTGAATATGCTGAGCTTTTCAAAGACGCTTCTCACACGAGCTTCGCTGATGTTTTCAAAAGCGCGAGGAATACAGATGCTCATTTTTATATCTGAGTTATTAGTTGCGGTGTTCATTATTATAAGTTTGAGAGTTTTAAAACGGGTTTCAACGAAGTAAGAAATTGGAATATACTACTTCATTATAGAAAGTAAAGTATTTCAATTTTTTTAATTTTATATCAAAAACATGTACCACTAAAAATTTGTTATAAAATATATAAAAAATAAATAAAATAAACCAATAAAATTTTTAGTATTTAATAAATTTACATTTAAAAAAAGAAAAATTGAAATACTTTTTCTTTAGTAATTTTGTAGTATATTTCTTTTAAAACCCCGTTTAAAACTCTTACATAATAATTTATAAAATGCCTTGCCAATTGTGTAATTCCCTCCTTCATACTTTAACCAGATGTGACACCCATCTGGATGAACTATGGGCTCCCATTAGAAAACTTATTCAAGATGAGCCATTTGCTCTGCGCAAACAATATGAGTTAATATCCTTTTATACGGTTCCAACATTAAAAATTATGAACCGTAGACTGAATATCATAATCCTAAGAGACGCTAACAAATCAGACTTAATTCACAATATAATTATATACTTCTTTAGGCAAAAACTTACTAAGAAAGAGAATTTAAATCCAGAAAACATCGCAGATGTATCCGAAGTAGTGGAGGCATATGCGAGCTTGCTAATGTGGCGCACAACTTCTGAGAAAAAAATTCAGTTTTGTCAGTCAGCGTATTCTTGGCTTCATATATATTACAGAAACTCATTTTGTCCAGAATATATTCAACTTTGGCAACATAATGCCGCTGCTGATTTGACCTACCACCAATTACTAGTTTTGACGCAGCAAGCAAGAGAAGAATTGCTTGCGATCGCTACTCTTAGAGCAATTGAGCTAGGAATGGTTCCTAAACGAGACCCAGCAAAGGCCCACCTAAAAAAATTAAAAATTAAGGTAAAATTAGACAAACATCTGGAATCCAAAGAGTGCTTTATGTGCTACGATGTGAAGTCACAAATAAAGCTAGGTTGTGATCACGAATACTGTGCGGACTGCCTAGTTGGAACCGCAAAGGTAAGAACTAAAACATTTCTAAATTGTGCTGTATGTAGGTCTGAGATACAAGAAGTCAAGGTGTTGAACAAGGAGCATAAAGCCGAATTGATGAGCCAATTAAAAAATGAATAAAATATTAGTTGTAGTTGTAGTTGTAGTAGATAGATAAATAATTTTGTAAAGGGTTGCTACTAAAGATTGTAAAACTCTATAAATAAAGAGTAATCCCTTTTTTTATTGATTATTTAGAAGAATATATAGTAAAATAAATTACTAGTTATACTAACAAAATTAAAATGGTTTTTACTGTTTATCTGTTTAATTATTTAATTATTTAATTTGTTATTTAATTAAAATATTTTATAAAAAAAAAATAATTACATAAATTATAATGTCTATTAGTTTACATCAAGATTTTGTTTCTTGTAATGAGGCATGTATAAGCTGGACTATTTCTCCTTACTCGATAAATACGAATAGTAAACCTATTTTATGTTTATCGGATATAAATCAATCTGGTGTTAACACATTTTCTACTGTTAAATATTTGATACGTCCTAATGAATATTTTCAGGGAACTCATACATTCACAGATCTAACTGCTGGCGAATATACTGCTGAAATTATTATTATTACCGGAAATTCTTCTGAAAGTTCAGATCCTTTATCTATCACAGTATATCAAGTAGATACACCTATTTTTCAAACAGGTGGTATTATTTCAGGCAATCAACAATTTACATTCATGCTTGAACAACCTACTTCTGTTATGACCGGCGGAACTATTACTTTTATTTTGTATGGTCAATCTTTTTTACAAGGAGATACTCAAAGTACATTTTCCGGTATAATTAATAGTGTTTTCTCTTATTCTTCAAATAATACATACATTATTAATGGTCTTGAAAATAATGTAGAATATGAAGTTACTTGTTTTTATACTAATAGTGTTAACATTTCTGGTCTTTTATCTCTAGCACAAGTAAAAAGACCCACTAATACTCCTAATCAAATTGCCGAATTAGAGCCTTTTTACAATGCTAGTTTGCAAACTTTAACAGTTACACACAATTTACCTAGCAATGCGTCTGATTATGATTTGATTGATTTACGTGCTACTATTAAAAATAGTTCAACAAATGATGTTACTTATTATTATTCTAGTCAGAATTCAGCTTTACTTGTTTCTGCTCCTACTGTAGCAGATCCAGTTGTGTTTAACATGAATAATCAAAATTTGTTACCTGTGGATACAGAATTTACTATTACATTGTCAGCTAAAAATGAAGTTAACTTATGGGGACCTGAGGAGTCTTCTCCTATTAAATGTATCCATACAAATGATTTTTCGGCAGTACCTCTTTCTGTTAGTGATTTATCATTTTCTGTTGGACTAAATAGTATTACCATTGCCGATAATAATACATATGTTAAGAATCAAGCATATGATATTAATTACACCGCGTCTGTTTACAATTCTAATGCTGCTGGTAATATTGTTGGTTCAGCAATTGAAACAAAAACACAAACAAATGATATGAATTTTGAATTTTCTAATCTTGTTACTGGAAACTTACACAAAGTTATTATCAATTTAACATATACTTACACATTTAGTGATAATACAACTGTTACTATTGAGCAACATACTATGGATACATGCTACAAACATTTTATTCCTCACACAATTGCCGAACAACTAACTATTTCTGCGACACCTAGTGATCAAAGTGTTCTTGTTAATTGGTTAGCTATTACTGTTCAAGAACTTAAGGGATTTATATTAGATCATTATGAAGTATCTCATGATAATGCTAATTGGACTAACAAAGGAACTTCGTTGTCTCATAACTTTACTGAATTAACCAATGGATCAACTAATACGTTCTATGTTAGAGCGGTTTCCAATAGCGGAACTACTTTATACTTATCTGGAGAAACAAAAAATGGACAAACGGCCAGTGTGACATCTATTCCTTATGGAAATCCTAGCAATTTAACCAAAGTTAGTCAGTTACCTGGTGATGAAAAATGCACAGTTGTTTGGACTATATCCGAAACAAATCCTTATAATGGAGGGTTATTTGACAGATTTGAAGCATCTGTTAATTCTGGATCTTATGACCCAATTGAGGCTTCTTTTGCCAATGATCAGTACACATATGAATTTCCTGATTTAAATAACTTAGTTTCAAATAGTATATTAATTCGTTTAGTTAATAAGAATCAACCTAATTTAAATAATGTGGATACAATTAAGAGAAGTGATAGTTTATCTATAGGTACTACTCCTTTTTCCTTACCAGCGGTTCCTTCTGATTTTCAAGCCGCTCCTAATACAAATAGTGTATCTTTGTCTTGGACAGGAGTTACACCTTCTTCTATTATAGACAATTCAGTTAAATATGAACTTCATTATAAACTTGATTCAGAAAATGATTTCACGGTTGTGTCTAACATTGCCACTAATTCATATAATGTTACTAGTCTTACAGCTAATTCTATGTATGAGTTTAAGATTCGTTCTACTATACACAATACTGAAGTTGATGACACTTTTTATAGCGAGTTTACATCTATTTTATCTAGTCGTACTTTTGTATATTTGAACGCACCTAATATGGTTTTAGAAGCCGGTAATAACACAATTATAGCAAAGTTGACACCTAATGTCAGCAACTATTTTCAAACAACATTCAAATATCATGCGACTGTTTCTAATTCAGATGGAACTAACTCTAAGACGTTAACATTATCAAATGTTACTAATTCAAATCAGCAAACTATTACATTTACTGTTTTAGGAGATAACTCTGGATTAGTTAATTTAGCTGAATATAAAGTTGAAGCTCGTTATGAAATGCTTAATACAGATAATAATCAATATTATAGTTCTAATACGCTTGACAATGTTATCAGACCTTTTAATGCTAGCTTGGTTCCTGTTTTAAGCTCTGTTTCTGGAAACACTGTAGTTGACTTATCTTGGGACATCAGTGCCTTTAATGGTTATACTATTGCTTATTATGAATTATCAAATAATAATGTATCTTGGTCCACTATAGCAAATGTGACCCAAATATCATCCAATATTTTAAAAACTGTTACAGGATTATCAAATGGACAATCATATGATTTTTATGTTAGAGTTATTTATGAAGTAAATAATGAAACTAAAACAAGTGCTGCTTCTAATAAAGTAACTAATATTCCATTTACAAATGCTTCTTCTTCTACTAATTTAAGTAGTGTTCCTGATTCACAACAAATAACATTTTATTGGGAAGCACCTACTAACTTAAATGGGTTAGGATTAGATCATTATGATGTTAAAATTGAAGACGGTAATTGGTTAAGTGTTGGATTAGCTTTATCGCATGTATTTTCTGATTTAGAAAATGGAACTTTGTATACAATGTATGTTAGAGCAGTTACTCTCAATGTATTGGAAGGCAATGTTTATGTGTACGGCGCTTCTGCTTCTAATTTTAATATTCCTTATACAACTGCTTCTGCTCCTATTTTTGTTAGTTGCGTTGAAGAAAATGAACAACTTACGCTTAGTTGGGATGTTCCATCTTCTTTAGGTGGATTGTTGTTGGCTAGTTATGATGTTCAGCTTGATAATGGTAGCTGGGTAAATGTTGGAACTAATACTTCACATGTATTTTCTGGATTAACTAATGGACAAGGTTACATTTTAAGTGTTAGAGCAAATACAAGTCATTATGTTCTAGGTTTGATAATTGGGGATACTTATACTAGTTCTTATTTTTATCCTTATACAACACCTTCTGCTCCTATTTTTGTTA
>Ga0114969_10001483_pt1 | contig 19948 bp, 28 predicted proteins | sample M_130807_MF_Meta_FD_87316 | JGI IMG/M metagenome (GOLD analysis project Ga0114969, IMG submission 87316) | Freshwater microbial communities from Lake Montjoie, Canada to study carbon cycling - M_130807_MF_MetaG | ecosystem: Environmental > Aquatic > Freshwater > Lake | place: Lake Montjoie...
TATACACAGGATCAGACCAGAAGTCAATCTTTGGTTACCGAGGTGTTAAACAAAAATGAACAAAGTACGGTAATACCCCAGGCTTGCAACCAGGTCACTTCTCGGACACCAGTGACAGCATCAACCAAACAACCGTTCCAAAGCATATAAATGGGCCAACTCATCAAAAAACTCAGAGCCAACATACCTGCGATACCACCTGCGATACCTACGATACCTGCCAAAATTGTCATTGCGATTTTCATTTATTTCTCCTTGATTAATAATCAGCAATCACTGTGCCATCTTTTTTATAAGTCAAAAATACTTTGCCCACAGCCTCACCCGTACCACTCTCATCGTGATACACAACCTTGTAGCAAAACTGACCACTATTGGTGATACCTATAAACTCCGCGCTCTTAAATTGTGCACCAGTATAACCTGAAAAATCTAATACAGTGGCTAATGTCTGTGGAGTATGGGAAATCAGCTCTTGCAGTTTGACTGGTGTAATCATTTGTTTCTCCCGTTATCTAACTGTATGTAGCTATTATAAACGAAATGGATTTATTGGGCAACTAAAATGTAGGTGCTGTAAGTCTATGAATTTACAGTAGAAAATGGGCTAAATTCTTCGTTTGCTGCGTGAGCGTAGATGCTTAGTTTTTTATTGCACTCATCTATGTAGTCCTGCTCCATAGCAGCCATCCATGCTTCACACTCTTGCTCCCACGGGAAAGCAGCATCGTATTCCTCACAAGTGATGTCATCAAAATCATCCATATGCTCTCCTTATTAATTACAGTCAGTATATAGCAGATGTATTTATCGGTCAAGAAAAAGCCCACCGGAGTGGGCTTGTGTAAAAACTAATACTCGAGTATTAACTAAGGGCGGTGACTTACAACCCAGGCGCCATTGGTAAAAATAGCAAATGCCGCTCCACCAATGCCGTTGTTCCCACCAGATAAATTAAACGGTGTCCAAACATAGTTTGTTTGTATGGTGTCGGCGGGTTGGCTATTCGTAATACTATAAGTTGGAATTCGAGCGTTTGCTATAGTAACTGTGATATCAACCCTCTTGGGGATACTGCCTCCACTAGTGTATTGTGTATATGCGAAGTATAAAATCTGAGATTCTACACCATTTGCTAATGTATAATTTTTGGCCGCGCCAGCTGAATTTGAGTCTTCTAACAAAGCCAATTGCTTTGTTAAATCAATAGCAGTGGTTGCCGAGGTTGTAACAGTGAGTACCCGGCCAAGTGCAACACCCCCTGCCGTGATTCCGTTGCTGATTTTTACTGACAGTGTAGATGTGTCATAAAACAATTCTCCAGTTTTACCAATGTAGGTAGAGCTGTCATTTACAATCCGTTTTGTGATAATTTTTCTAGTAGACATATAAACATTATTTATAGAAAAAGCCCACTCCGGTGGGCTTTAAATGTCACGCGATATTACATGTGTGGCATATTGGGCTGTGGGTTATTTGGATCTTTGGGGAGATCAAAAATAGCACAGTCCGTTGTTAACAATAGGCCTGCCACTGATGCGGCATTGATCAACGCAGTCTTTGCCACCTTGGTTGGGTCAATCACTCCAGCTACCAACATATCGCAATATGCCTCTGAAGATGCATCGTACCCATAATTACCAGTGCCCTTAGTAACTTCGTTGAGCACGACGTCTGAGGACTCGCCGGCATTGGCAACGATTTGACGTAGCGGTTCTTCCATGGCACGCAGGACGATACTGATGCCTGCGTTTTGATCTGCGTTCTTGCCAACCAATCCTTTAACCATTTGTTGGGCACGAACCAGAGCAACACCACCGCCGGGAACGATACCATCTTCTACAGCGGCTTTGGTAGCGTGTAGTGCATCGTCGATACGGTCTTTCTTTTCCTTCATTTCAATCTCGCTTGCGGCACCAACTTTGATAACAGCAACACCACCTGCAAGTTTAGCAACACGTTCAGAAAGCTTCTCTTTATCGTATTCACCAGTTGCTTCGTCGAGCTGGGCACGGATCGCTGCCACCCGGGCTTTGATGTTTTCAATATCACCGGCGCCATCAATAACAATGGTGTTTTCTTTGGATATTTCAACACGACCTGCCATACCAAGATCTTCTACAGTGGTCTTTTCCAGTGTGCGGCCAAGTTCTTCTGCTACCACTTTGCCGCCTGTTAATACAGCCAAATCTTCAAGCATGGCTTTACGACGATCTCCAAATCCCGGTGCTTTGATAGCTGCCACTTTAACCGTGCCACGCATATTGTTCACAACCAATGTGGCCAATGCTTCACCTTCTACATCCTCTGCGATGATAAGCAATGGCTTTCCGGACTTGGCTACTTGTTCAAGTACCGGCACCAATTCACGGATGTTGGTAATCTTCTTATCAAACAACAAAATAAATGGTTGTTCAAGTTCGATAGTTTGTTTTTCTTGATTGTTGATAAAGTAAGGACTTAGGTAGCCACGATCAAATTGCATGCCTTCTACGATTTCTAATTCATCATACAGACCTTTACCATTTTCAACAGTGATGACTCCTTCTTTACCGACCTTGGCCATGGCATCGGCGATCATGCGACCAATTTCTTCATCGCCGTTTGCAGAGATCGATCCAACCTGTGCGATCTCTGCATCAGTTTCACAAGGCTTGCTGATAGTGGTTAATGCTTCAACTGCGGCCTTTGTTGCCTTGTCAATACCACGCTTAAGGTCCATTGGGTTAAGCCCAGCAGTAACATACTTCATACCTTCTTTAACGATAGCTTGGGCAAGTACCGTGGCAGTTGTAGTACCATCACCAGCATCTGATGCTGTGCGGTTTGCTACTTCCTTGACCATTTGGGCGCCCATGTTTTGTAACTTGTCTTTGAGTTCAACTTCTTTAGCAACAGTCACACCGTCTTTGGTGATCATTGGACCACCAAAACTACGCTCAATGACTACATTACGTCCCTTGGGGCCAAGTGTTACTTTTACTGCATTAGCCAAGATGTTTACACCCTCGACCATTTTACTACGGGAATCATTCCCAAAAATTACTTCTTTCGCAGCCATGTGTATATCTCCTTAATTAATTACACCAATTATATCTTCTTCTTTGAGGATTAACAATTCCTCGCCTTCAATCTTTACAGTTTGCCCAGCATGTTTCCCAAAAATAACGCGATCGTCTGCGGACAAGTTAATGGTGCTAAACTCACCCTTTTCGTTACGCTTTCCTGGACCCACTGCAATCACTACGCCTTGATCGGCTTTTTCTGCGGCTGCGTCTGGGATAAAAATGCCGCCTTCGGTTACAGTTTCACTGTCAACACGGCGAACTACGACCCTATCTAATAGCGGTGTTAGATTCATTATGATCTCCTTTTAATAAAATAAATGATTTAGTTATTGTACTACAGATATGTGAACATGTCAACAACATCCACGAAAATATTTACCGCTTAAAAGTACTGGCAATTTTTTCTTGGAAAGAAACATTCATTATTCTGCAATGGTTTGATTTTGATAGTTTCCAACACCGTGCTTGTGCCCAATCCCATGGCTAAACTATATACAAAGTTTTGGTTGGCCATTACCAATCCTGCGCCAGCGACTATATTGGCCAATTGCAGGAAATCGATAACTGGATGGTAAGGGATGCGTTTACCGACTGCACGTTCAAAATCTGAATGCTCTGCTTCGGTTCCTAGAAATATCGCATTATTTTCTAGATCAACATCTTTAACCATGTCACACCATATCGCATCTCCATTGGGATCTCTATAACGGAATGTCCTGCTGATCACAACAGGCGCAGCGGCGATAGGATCTGCTTCTAACCACGGAGTATCATAATCCGACATGGCAAATGGTAAGTTGAATGCGATGTGATAGGCTTGTACATAGTTTCCTTCAAATCCGCGGAATAATGTACCACGGAATTTATCGAGATCCACATCGGGCTCGATATCTCCTTTATACCATGCTCCGATTCCTTTAATATAACTCTGTCTTGCTAATAACGGATTTAACCATTCTATGTCTTGTTCTGTGAAGCGTCCTTTGTGTGCTGTATCTACTTCCTCAGGCCTATATCCGTATTGGCTCACACAATTTTCAATATTGTTTAATGCCACTAGAAATTTACCTGGCTCCATTTTCTTTACAATACTTAAACTGTAAATTAAATCTCCAAGGGTACCACTATGTTTATATGTTTTCATGTTAGTTCCTAAAAAGATCTGCTATTGGCTTGCGTGATCTTGCTTGATTTCTCTGACTGCATCGTTGAGCTTTTCTGCTATAGAATTTTTATAACGTACTCGCAAATTGTTTATATCCCGTATATCTAATGCACGTTGTCCAATCTCAGATAAATCTGTGCCATCAATCCGACATTTTTTAAAGTCGTCCTCAAGGGCCCATATCTGTCGATGGATCGATTCTAGTTGATCTAATTCGTGTTGTATAAGAGCTACATCAATTTTGTTAATCTGCTCTGTGTAAAATGTTAATTCCGGGGAATTTGCACCGTTGGTTTTATCATATTTTACAAGGGCAATAGTATATCTATCAACTAGTTCTATAATTGGGAATTGAAATGACATTTTAGATGGTTGCCATAATTGCGTCTGCTATTGCCGTGATATCAAAATTATTGTTACAAGGTGTGTTGCCCTTTTTACAAACTAACTGTCTAATGGGACGTTGTTGCTCATCGTTACATCCAGCACAATCTTCCAATGTTTGTATGGCAGTATGATTACCGGCTGGCATGATACGTTCTGGTTTTAAATGTGTTAGTAGTCCAATAATGTGTGTGCTACTTGCTGCGGCACAATGGAATGGCCCGCTATCAATTCCCACAAAACAAGCGGCATGATCGCATAGGTATTTTTGTTGTTGACTATTGTAGGTTGCCCGTTTATCTATAAACAATGGATGGTCAACATAATGGTCGGTGCTCCCACCAACACAAACTATTTTAAAATCCACACGTTCTTCAAATAACTTACCAAATACTTCTAGCCAAATATCCATGGTAATATTCTTTGCAGTCCAATGCCAGTTACGTAAATGCACCACGATAAATTTATCACCAATATCTTTAAGATCCCTATCTACAACTGTTATATCGTTATCAGTTGGAAATAACTCTACCCTTTTATCTAAATCACATGCGTCTCCAAACACACGATAGAAATAATTATCCACATAATGTTCCGTGGGATTTGTTTCATATGCATCATCTAAGTTGACATACATCTCATAACGATTATTCACCGGAGGGATTTGATCCACTGGAAATATGTTACGTATATGTGGATTATTACGATATGGTTCTGAAAAGTCCGTTGCTATGTCAATATTGGCGTTCGATCCGTATTTACGTTTTAGTTCACGGACAACACCCGTGGTCATAATAACGTCGCCGATTGCAGCACGTCGTTGGATTAAAATATTAATTGGTTGTTCTAGTTTCATTCTGTTGTAATCGACGGAAAGTATCTTAGGAAGATATCAGTTTCGTTATCTCTAAGTGCTTTAATTTTCTTTTTAATTTCTGTATAGAAGTTCCATGCAAGCGGGACAAATACTATCTTATGTGGCCTGTAAGCTGGTAATATAGGTAGAATTAACTACCGGAATATTTGTGCCCGGGCACCACAGGCCTTGCTTCAGTGGATTGTCATCTAATACAACATCTAAGTGTATTCCACTGGAATTAAGTAAGGTCATGCCTTTGGCTGCGGCGCCATACCCAATTACCTTGTATCCATTATTTTGATATTCTGCGATCCGTGTTTTAAGTACATCTAGTAACGTGTACACACCCTTGGCCCATGTATAATACGTATTACCATCCATTAATCCCGCAGATGATTCTACGTTGAGTAGATTTTCTGTTCTATATTTGTTAATGGAATGCTTGGATAACACAAAAATGTAACTCGTTCCGTGTATAGGAGTTTTAATTATATCAACAAGGAATAAGCCAGCACGTTCTGCAAGTATCTTCATTGAGTTGGTGTTGAAGTAACTGATATGTTCATGGTAGATTGTATCAAATTCGCTATTGAGTACCATGTCTGCTTGGCTGGTACTGATAAAAATTTTACCATCATTTGTTAAATATTGTTTGGCAAGGATTAAGTACGATAGCGGGTTTGGGTTATGTGCGAATGCATTTTGTATATTGATAATATCAAATTTGATATTAAGTTGCTCCACAGATTCTTTGTTCCAAAATCCACATATAACTTTATGATTAGCACTGCTAATGGGATACAAGTTCTCGGCTGGGTCTATTCCATATGTTGTATACCCCAACTTTTTAAATGCGTCAAGTTGACTGCCATCATTACACCCAATATCTAAAATATTTGACTGTGCTTGGTTGAAATTTTCCTGTATAAACTTTGCATACCAATCCATATATTGTACGTATGTACCGCTAATACCGCTTACATATAGATAATGCGTATAGATTAATTTAGGATCAACAGCATGTGTTAACTGTAAGTGATTGCAAATTTGACAACGATTAATGACTAGTGGATAACGTGGTTCACCCTCGGTAGATTCCAACTCTCTAAAGTTATTAGCAAGTGGTTGCTCGCCTAAATCTAACGTGGGAATCAGATTAGTATTTCCACAAGCAAGACATTCCGTGATTGGTATACAGTTATTCATTAGTTTTTAATTTCCATTCCATTTGGGGCGATGCATCCTTCTACCCCTAGATTTTCTATTTCGTGTACATGAGCAGGATCTAAAAATCTCGCTAATACGTGTTCGATATCTACATAGCCGCCGGCTGCAAGACGTTCAGCAAAAAATACCAAACTATCCTCATATACTGCAATAGTTTCATCCAAGCGTGATATGGGCCAAGACCACAATCGAGCCATATATTGCCAAGGTTGTGTAGTGATCGCTATGGGAAACTGACTTTGACATTTCGGTCCAATAACAAACTTATCTAAAACTTCCGGACTCTCGTATGTATTGGGGTCAAATTGATCATTCAAAATGTATCTGCCGGACATTTTGTGTATGCGGTCAATGCCATCAAACAATCCATTGTTTTTTAATCGATGTAATACTCTGCCAAAGCACATGATCTCAGTGCCGTTCTTTACTACATCCCAGTTATCGTTATCATACATTTCTATTACGTCGGGATCTGTGCTATAATCAATCAACCCATCGCTTTGTCCTATTAGCTGATTGGCCTGTTGGTTGTTAATTGGCGTACCACAGCATTCCATGACAAAAATTTTAGCATTTGTAATCTTGTGGCGTATACTGTTAATAGTGGAGATTGTTTGTGCCAATCTTTCATCTGGTTTATATATACCAAATTTACTATTAATTGCAGATGTAACTATAAAGACGTGGTTCATCTACCTAACCACCGATGATTTTCTAATGTCCATTTAACTACACCCTCTATTCGCTCGCTTAGTTTAATTTTTGGCTCCCAACCTAACTGTTTAAGTAGACCGCCATCTAATGCATAACGCAGATCGTGTCCCGGACGACTACCATGGAAGTCAATCATTTCGTAATTGAGTCCTTTGCCCACACCCTTAGCGATCCACTGTGCCAATGTTAGGTTATCAATTTCTTCTGTTCCCACTAAATTAAACTTGGGACAATGTGCCCATCCATAATCACCTGTGTGTTTGTAGTCTTTGGGTAATGTGTTTAGAATAAACATCAGCCCTTCAGCCACATCCTTTGCGTGTATATACATACGTGTACCAGCTTGTGTTTTTTCTGGGTTGGCATGGATGATCACTTTCTCACCATCACGTACCTTTTGTATCGTGCCCGGAATAAACTTTTCCGGATGCTGTCTCTCGCCAAACACGTTCATAGTATGGGTTACAATAATAGGCATCTTGTATGTATTTTCGTAAGCAACACAGAATTCCTCTGCGGCAGCTTTGCTTGCGCTATAAGGGTTGGTACTATTGTAACGATCGTACTCTTTGTAACTTACACCAGGGGGAGCTACTCCAAAAATCTCATCTGTTGAAAAGTAAACAAAGCGTTCCACGTTTGGTAAGTTCTTGCGTGTATAGTCCAACATATTGACTGTGCCAATTACATTGTCCTGTACAAATTCCATTGGGTATGTAATGCTACGATCCACGTGTGAGCCAGCGGCCAAATGTAACACAATGTCTATGTGCCCAATATCTTGTATGATTTGACTGTTTAGTTCTGCTTTAAGGTCGTGGAATACAATACGCAACCGGCGTGCCACTTCCTTGGGATCATGATCCTGTAGCATATCGTGCAAACGATTTAAATTGCCCGAAATATCAAGACGATCCAGACATACGATCTTCCAATCTGTTTCGTTGAGCATCTTATCTATAACGTGATGGGCAATGAATCCGGCACCACCTGTAATCAATACGGTCTTTGACATATTATCCTATTTGAATTTAACTATTATACGGATAACTCGGTAATAAATCAAGTGCTTTGGCTACCGGGTTACCCAAAATATATTTTTGATATTTTTCTTGGTTGTTTACTATTTCTTTAGGAAGATAGTTATTTACTTCTACAATTTCATAACGATCATCGCTATCTTGTTTCCAACTTGTGCGTTTGGCTATACTGGCTTCTACATCAATTTGACCCAGAAACTCTGGTGTATTTACTTCGGCAGCATGACTGAAGCTTTGTGCTTTATCACGCAAATGTTGTTCATCACCCAGATACCCGAAATGCCATCCACCGTGCTCAATCACTTCGCATCCCGAATTAGTAAATTTATAAGGTTTATCAAAAAATCCAAATCTTAGCCCACGTAACATGTTTGGACTGGTCGCTGATAACAAATTATAAGTTGTCGCCATGATCCAAATATTGTAACGATCTGGATTAAGTTTCATATAATTAAATTTAAAATTATAAATTGGAACACGGAATGCAAACAGGACTTGTTCGCTGGTACGTAAGTGATCAATCGCTGCCGCACGTGGGATCTCATCAACGTCAGACACAACAATTATGTCCGTTTCCGTGGCATCAGTGAGTCCGCGCATAATTTGATTACGTTGGAAATCTTCGTTAACCCACGGGTCATCATTGCTGGGCATGTCTTCTACTTTAACGTGTATGATTTTATCAAAATATTTTGAGTATCTTTCCTTATTCTCATTAAAGTAAAATGGTTTGGGCCTATTAGTAAATGTTGTGTTGGCTTCAACGATAACAAAATAATCTACGTGGTTGTATAATTCAGCTAATCGAACATCCAACAAATCAAGCTCGTTGTAAAATGTAAAACAATCGTATATTTTCTTCATACACATATTTAACGCTATAAATACTAGACATTAAATTTCAAGGGATATTCAACTATGCATGCCGTGGCCAGCATCAATACCGATAACTATCAAGATTTAGCCGACTTAACAGACAAACCAAAACAAGAATATTGTGACCTGCATGGTTATAAATTTTATGTCCTAAAAGACACAACGTATAGCCCAATTATGGGATTTAACAAAATCCATTTTGTATTAGATTTATTTCGGAAATATCCCGATCTTGAATGGTTGTTGTTTAGCGAATGTGATGCAATGATCACTAACCTAACTATTCGCATCGACGATAAGATTGATAACGATTATCATTTTATCGTGCCAGTGGATAGACTCAATATCAATTCTGGTAATTTTTTAGCTCGTAATTCCAAAGAAGGTCGTGCATACTTACAAATGATCATCGATAAAGAAGCCGAGTATATTGATGTAGAATGGGCAGAACAGCAAGTCATCATTGATACTCTCGAAGAAAACAGCAGTATTGTAAAAGTTGTGGCGCAACGTGAAATGAATAGTTACGAACCACAGATTTATGATTACTGCGATGCCCGCACGGATATATTGGGCAATAGCGGAGCATGGGAACCCGGTGACTGGATCGTGCATTGGCCCGGAACGCATAAACCTATACGCCTTAACAGGGCAGAAACTTTATCTACTCAAATCGTTCGATGAGAATTTTAATTACCGGTACTAGCGGCTTTTTAGGGAAAAGTCTTAAGGAGCATTTTGAAAAAGAACATCAAGTAATTGAATATTCCCGCACCGGTGATTCGCTAGATGTCCTTGTATATTCCGATAGTCTTGACTTAGTCATACATTGTGCCGGCGAAATATACGATGCCACTAAAATGTTTAACTCTAACATCGTATTGGTAAACAAATTGTTGACTGCAATCAAAGAATATAGTCCAAAGACGCGACTGATACAAATTGGATCAAGTGCCGAGTACGGTCCCATGCTACGTGCCAGCGATGAGAAAGACGCCATCAATCCGGTGGATGTATATCAAGCGACCAAAGGTGCCGCTACATTGTTATGCCAAGGATATGCGAGACAGTTTAATATAGATACGTGTGTTGCCCGTATATACAGTGGGTATGGTGCCAACGAACGCCCGCACAGACTATTTCCAACTTTATATCGTGCATTTTTCCTCAATGAGGAAATGACACTCCGCGATGGCTATCATGATTTTATTTACATTGACGATTTTGTACGTGGAATTGAATTGTTAATCAATTCCGCTTGGCCAAAAGGAGAAATCGTAAATTTTGGATCCGGAACACAGCATAGCAATTTAGAAGTATTGAATACATGGCGCACGATTACCGGTAAGACAGGTAATGTCAAATACGAGCCCGGATTGAGTAAAGCATATGAAAGTAAAGTTTGGAAATGTGATACTGCCTATGCTAAAATGCGATATAATTTTGAAACAGAATATTCTCTCGAAGAAGGTATTCGAGATTTTATAAAGGAAATGAAATAATGTCGATACCATTTGGGCAAGATGAGGGAGTTAAAATTGATGTGGAACATGCCCAACTGTTAGCAGGGCTAGTGATGTCTAACAAGCCAAAGACCGTATTGGAGTTTGGACTTGGTGGTGGGCAAAGTACCGACGCTATCCTGGCAGGATTACAGTTTAATCAACAAATGTTTGAATACACCGTAGTGGATAATTGGTTTGATTGGGCTGGTATTAGACCCGTTGGAGTCACAGAAAAATACGGACATCTGATTAACATCGTTGACTCCTCAGAAAAAGATTTTGTATTCTCTACAGATAAAAAGTTTGATTTCATCATGAGTGATGGTGACCATTTTAATACCAATCAATGGTTTGAATATGTTTATGAAACTTTGTTAAACCCCGGGGGTATACTGATTTACCATGATGTCATGTTGCATGATGTACCGGGTGGTTTTCCAAATCTGCGTGAGATTTATTATAAGTGCAAAACGCTTAAGTTGAATCACCATTTGTTTAATGCAACCTCAAGACCCAACGATCGTTGTTGGCGTGGATTTTTAGTAATTTTCAAGGAATAGCATGCCAATAAAAACATTATTACAACGTATCATCGACGTTACATACACAGAAAAAGTTAGCCATCTTAGCAGTACATTGAGTGCTGCACCTATACTGGAAGAGATTTACAATAAACGGGCCGAGGATGAAGTTTTTATCCTCAGCAACGGTCATGCTGGTTTAGCACTCTACTGTATACTGGAACAACGATACGGAATTGATGCTGTTAAGATGCTACATAAGCACGGTATTCATCCAGGTAAGGACCTGGAAAACCATTTATATTGCTCCACAGGAAGCCTGGGATCCGGATTGCCTATTGCTGTGGGTCATGCACTTGCTACACCAAACAAAAAAGTCTACTGCATGATAAGCGATGGCGAATGTGCCGAAGGTAGTATCTGGGAAAGTTTAGCTTTCATCACTAAGCACCCAGTGGATAATTTAGAAGTATATGTGAACATCAATGGCATGGGTGCATATGACAGTATCGATATAGATTACTTGGTATGCCGATTACAGGCATTCATGCCGCGTATCAATATTCGTATTAGCCAACCATATAAGTGGTCTTTTGCCCAAGATCTATTGACACATTACTATGTGCTACAACCTGAGGATTACGAAATCCTCAATCAAAATAAAATACAGGAGAAATAAAATGGCTCTATTAGAGATTAATAATTTTGATAGTGGCAACGGCAATGGTGCCGATGTCATTACTCATATGTATGCCGAACAATGTTTAGATGAGTTTGAAGGTCATCTTTATGGTGTTGAGATGGGTATATGTTTTGGCGGCGGCATTGAGAAGATTGGGCAACAATGGAAAGACCGAGGTGATGTTTGGGGGTTTGATACATTTGAAGGGCATCCAGTTGAACAAATGTTACCACGCGATGAGTGGGCACAACAATCAGGTGGCAGAGACTCTATGGCAGCAGTTTGTATGGACTGTTGGTATACTGACGATCAGCATAGATTTGCTACCCAAGGTGTTGATAAATGCAGTCAAGAATATATACAATCTGAACTTGATAAAGAAGGACTAACCAATGTACATCTTGTCAAAGGGTTGGTTACTGAAAAAACTGATGTATCATTTATTCCATACTTAAACTATGCATTTTTAGACATGGATTGGCCACAAGCACAATGGGATGGTTATAATTTAATCAAACATAAAATAGTTAAAGGTGGATATCTTTGCTTACACGACATGATTAAACCCGGACATATTGCTGGATGTTATGAAAAATATCTTGATATAATGGCTGAAGGTTTGTTTGAACATGAATTTGAACTTATCGAACCATCTGTTATTGTTGTTCTAAAGAAGAAATAATTTATGAGAAAAGAATGTGCCCAATACTTGTTAGATGAAATGAGTGTGAACGATCGTATCCGTGTTGTTACCGCTGATCTGGGATTTGGTATTTTAGATGATATACGTAATACCTACCCAGATCGTTTTTACAATGTGGGTGCCGCGGAACAACTCATGATCGGTGTAGCGATAGGTATGGCCGAAGAAGGCCTTGTTCCAGTATGCTACAGCATGAGCTCATTCTTGCTGTATCGCCCATTTGAGTTTTTACGTAACTATGTAAGTCACGAAAGCATCAATATTAAATTATTGGGAAGTGGTCGCGATAAAGACTACAGCCACGATGGTATCAGCCATTGGGCGCACGATGATTCAGTGGTGTGTGCCGCGCTCCCACATCTTAGGATGTATCGCCCAAATGATTTGGAACAGTTACAGGATTGTTTCTATGATTGGATCAATTGCCCTGATCCCGGCTATTTAAACTTGATGAGAAAAATATGAAACGTGTAGTATATGTCACTGGATGTTTGGGATTCATTGGCGGACATGTCACCAAGGCATGTTTAGAAAAAGGCTGGTATGTGCGGGGAATTGACAAGGGTACCTATGCCGCCAATACCAACTTTGATGAATTGCTTGCCTATAAAAACTTTACGTTCGATGAGCAGGACATCAATGACATAGATCGCTTATATGAATGCGACTACGTGATTAATACTGCCGCAGAAACTCACGTTGATAACAGTATAGCCAGTAGCGAAGTGTTCCTACGCAGCAATATCAATGGCGTTTGGCATTTGCTTGAGCTTATTAAGAATGCCAAGCATAAACCCACGTTGTTGCATTTTAGTACAGATGAAGTATATGGGGATTTGGTAGACGGGTTTCATAAAGAAACAGATCTGTTGAAGCCCAGCAATCCATATTCAGCAACCAAAGCGGCTGCTGATCAATTGGTATTAGCATGGGCGCGGACATTTGATGTGCCGTATGTAATTGTTAGACCAACAAACAATTATGGCATTGGACAGTATGTAGAAAAGTTTATTCCAAAGTCAATTAAAGCATTGAGCCTGGGTAAAACTATCCCACTACATGATGAAGGATTGCCAAAGCGTACTTGGTTGCATGCCTCGGATACTGCTCAAGCGATCATCACATTAATCGAAGCTGGCATGCAAAACGATATCTTTAACATCAGCGGTAATTACGAAGATCAAAATATTGTTGTTGCAAAGAAAATCATTGATATGTATTACCTAGGTGGATGCAAGGGAAAATACGAAGAACACCTTGACACCACGATCAAACGCCAAGGGCAGGATGTAAGATATGCAATTGATGATTCCAAAATAAAAGCCCTGGGGTGGGAGCCCAGAGCTGATTTTGATACCGAGTTAAAACTAATGGTAGATTACTACGCCAAACATTTTGTTTGGTAATTAATCTGCATCTTCTGCTGTAATACGTTCACCGAGATATTGTTTGACAACACGTATAAGTTTACGTTCAGTGTCGTATACAAATTCCTGCGTATCATCTTCTCTATTCACTACTAAAATAAAACCATTTGCGGCTCTACGGATTTCAAGTGATTCAAACATTGTGGATCCTTAATAAGGTTATAAGTAGCTATTATAGCATCTATTATATATACACGTCAAACAAATTGAGTTAACGACTTAAAGTTGTGCAACTACCCCTTGTAAGCATAGATTATGTAATTTAGGATTTTGTAACCATAATTGATTTTTGCGACGTCTTTCGGTTGTGGCAAAAAAGATGTCTTCAATCCTATCATATATGTCGTCTAGTATAGTTAACATCAATTGGGTTCTCTTTTTCCAATCGAGCTCACCATCATATCTATCGTGATCAATATAATCATCGAACACATCAAATCCCATACTGCGTAAAAATTTAATGCTATTGGGTGCGGACTGTACCAAAAACAATTGGCCGGCCCTAATAGGTTTATAAATTTTTTCTGTTAACATACCAACATCGGCTATACGACCTTCGGCAACGATATTTAGGTAACTATCTTCAAATCCGTTACCTAATTTATTTATTAAGTCCCACTCCGATGTGTCATTGTACCCGAGTCTAAGTTTATCTTGTAATACTGTATACTCATCAAATATATCCGCAACATCGTCAACCGACAATCCATCTTCGTTTGTCATTACCTCATGTAGATTTTTATGTCTTGCCATATGGTTTAACATTGTTATATCTAGTTCATTATAATAAGGCTTCTTAGAGAGTTCCACAAGAGCATATATTCTGGGAATTCTAATTTTTCCATATATGTACGATGCACGATATTTTCTACCGGAATGTATATCGACATCTTTTTGTAATGTCATCATATAGGAACTCAACACTAATAAAAAAGGATAATAATGTTCAAGATTAAAATCATAGTTTAGTATGATAGCTGGCTTATTAAAATAACTCGAATCAATATCTATACTCGCTATGTGATCACTATTACTTACAATAATATAATCTATATAGTCGGGCATAGGTTCGCGATGCATAATAGACTTATGTTTAAAAATTAAACAATTTTTATTATTGGGTACGACTGTTGCAAAAGTAGAAATGATTTGACTATACCTTGCCACGGCGTCCATGCCACCTGTAGTGCTCCATTCAATTTCTGTATAGTTAGGTAAAGGATTATAATTATGATCGTAATACATAGTTAAATTTTGGTGCCCTCTGTCTGATTCGAACAGACCACCTACTGATTACAAATCAGTTGCTCTACCAAATGAGCTAAGAGGGCTATATGTTAGTTTCTATTATAAAGTATTATTAGTATACTTGTCAAGTAAATATTGTTCTAATTTAGTATTGGGCCAAAGATTATGTAGTAATAATTTCTGACCGGATTCCGGAGTGTCTTCGAGTATTGAGTATTTACGCTTACGAAATCTTAGATCACTATCCTTAGAAAAATATACGTCCTTAGCGTTTTGAATTGTATTTACTAGTATTTTATCTTTGTAGATAAATTTTGTTGCATGTTTTACATAATTGTCAGTTGGTTGATCATAAAATTGCTCTAATTTACCATTAACGAATAGTGCTTGATAAAACCAGCGCCATGCCAATGATCTGACACCATCTGATGATCTTATGTCATCTGTTTTGTTGTAAATGTTTGCTAGATACTTTATAAAATCTTTATTTGAGTCATTTAATATCGTGAAATTCTCTGTATTAATTGTCTGCGCCAAAGATAATACATGTATACGAGTCGTATACATTTTTATATCATATAAATTTTTATACAATCCACCTACTTCACTGAGATAAGACTGATACTCGCTGATTACGTTTGAAAAGCAATGCGGAGTAGAACAAATTAAAACCCGCTCATTTGCATTAAGTAGATCTTGTAGTGATAATTGCTGTAGCTTATTGTCTTGAAAAATAGAAAAACTAATGTTCTTCATTATTGATTATAAAAATATTACCCTTTGATGATTCCGTCAACCAGCCCAGGGGTAAAAAATTGTGTATACTTGTCATACAGTACCCTGGTACGGAGTTTTAACTTGTCTGATTCTACTGCACTAAGCTCGCGATAAGCAAAACCTAATTTCTGTTGTTTGGCTCCACCGGAAGAAAGTTCAGCCGCTTCGTCGATAGTCCACTGGCGTTCAAGCGTTGCGCTACTCAATGCCGCTTGGGTCATTAAATTTTTATCATCGTTGCTTAAACTATTCCATATCTTTGTACTAATAACAATAGTAGTCAAGAACATGCTATGTTTTGTATTAGTAACAAATTTATGGATAGCTGTGTTTGCTTCAGTTTCATAGCGAGGTAAGGTAGTGTCAACTGTTTCGCTATTCATTCGGATTTGCAATAATGCTGGGTCACATTCATCAACAAGAACCGGAGTCACCACACATCCAAACGCCTTTGCAGTGTCAACTAATACCGGATTTATATCAACTGTCATTGTCAGACCATTTAAATCATCTACTGTGGTAATATCTTTGCTAGATGCAAGACAGCGGAAACCACCAGAGTAAGTAAACGCTAATCCAGTTACCGGAGTAACTTCTGTCAGAGAATCCAATAGACCTTTTCCAATCTTACCTTCAAGTACGCGAGTAGCATGTTCATGACTATCAAACAAGAAAGGTAAATCTAATGCGTAAAAATCTTCAGCATCCCATTTAGCCATACGAGTAGTTTGTACTTGACTTATTTCTGCTATATCGCGATTTATTAATTCAATTACGTCAATCACTGATTTATCGTTTTGTTCACGGAATTCTTCTGCCATACAAATGTCAATTTCAATTCGACCATTGGTTAATTTTGCAATCTCTTTAGCAAAATTTTCCGCTGTTCGACGGAATATTTCAACGGGTTGATGTGATAATACCCAACGTAATTTACGTGTTTGGTTCATATATTTTTCTCCTGGGGGATCGTAATACATTTATTTAGCGTGAATTACTCCAACGCCGGACTTTGATAGGAATCGTACCCCAGACTCGTCCCTGTACTCTGTTTTATACCAAACTCTAGTGATACCACTTTGGAATATAAGTTTAGCACAGTCCAAACACGGAGCATGGGTAATAAACATCGATGCACCTTCCCCGGATTCGTTACTTTTTGCTAGTTTAGCGATGGCATTAGTTTCAGCATGAAGTACTTCTGGTCGTGTTTTTAATTCGCCTGTTTTAACAAGCACCAATCCTCCTCCGTACTCTGTTTGAAATTCTTCTACTTCGTATTCACAATCGTTATCCCAACCTGCGGGCATACCATTGTAACCAATAGAGATAATTCTATCATCCTTGACTACAATGGCACCCACATGTAAGCGGCGCGCATGGCTCAATTCAGCAAATATTTCTGCCGTTTTAATGTAGGCTGTTACTAACTTATCTTTCATTTTTTAACAGTAGGCACTATGAATTCACCGTTCTGCAATTCTAGCAAAGCGGTAACTATGGGATCTACAAACTCTTGTTTGTTATCTGCACGATCTTGTCTCGCTATCTCTCTCGCACGATCTGCTAGAGCTAAAACTAAATTAAACTGATTCCCGCCGACTAGTTCAATACATTTTTGAACATCAACTTCATTTCCACGGCTATTTTTTATATTCATAACATCCTTTGAGGTTGGTTGATAGTTAGTATACTTGAATTTTATATATTTGTCAATTAATTTTTTATTCTGCACATTGGGTGTTTTCAAAACGGTCTGGATGCTCTAAGTTAGAATATAAACTTGTAATATGTGAACTGAATGTCAAGCAATCCCTAAACACCTGAGAATTCTGATCGAGTTGTAATGAACCACTATTTGCTATTTGCAAATAACAACTAATAACATCGATCAATGTTTGTTTCCCAAAGGTATACTGTGTGCTTCGGCATTTCCAAAAATCAATGCCCCCCATTGGCTCAAAGATCGACGAGATATTTTTCTTCCACAATAACTCCAACATACTTACCTGGCCTTCTAACTTTAATAATTCGTGACTAAGATTATAGTTTTTGCGTCGGGCTTGAGTTTTAATTATTGCTATCAGAGATCTAGATGCGGCCCAGTAATTTGTGATTAATCCATAATTGTGGAACCCTAGCGCACTTCGCAATTGTTTAGGAGTAGCATACTCGTCTAATATCCATTCTGCAGGTATTTCTGCGTCGATAGTCATATCATAGGGTTTAGCAATTTGCATGCCAATATTTCCCGAATAATGAGAGGTGAGTGAGTGTTCGACCTGTGTCAGGTCTAGGAAGACCCATCTTCTACGATCGGTATCATCAAATACCCGAAATACATAATAATCAGAATTGTTTAACCCCGATGCTAGATTTTTTCCCCCGGTTAATCGTCGACCATGTAGTCGTATGGTATCAGTGTTTATTTTAGCGAATGAAAATGTGCCTACATGAGTGGCATAGGGTCTTACAAGTGATACTGAGCCGCCGTTGTGGCAGGTTATGTCTATAGCACCGCGTGCCGTTTGATTATGTACAACACAATGCGCTAATCCTAAATTTTGTTGTGCCAACAAACTTAAATTTTCAAACCATTGTAACTGATCCTTTACACTGTCGGTCGCTACATTGATGTTAAAATATTCCGACAATGTGGAAACTGCAGACTTGTTGTAAAGTAGTGTTTGGCTAAAATCAGCATCTAATGGTTTTATCATTTGTCCGACGAGATTGGTTGCGGGTGATGGAATCGCACCACCAACTTGAGCTTATGAGACTCACGAGATTCTGTTTCTCTAACCCGCCATATATTTACTTATTATATATCTGTTGATTAATATTTATGGAGCAGGATACCAGAATCGAACTGGTGACTGGACGTTGGCAACGTGCCGTTTTACCCCTAAACTAATCCTGCGTTATATTTGACACACCAGAAGAACAAGTTTCTTTTTTGTTTTCTAATTCTTTTTCCAGCACAATCATACTATCGTAATAGCTAATACTACGTAAATTACGCATAACCGGCGTGTATGGTTCTTTCATATGCTGTAAATTTACATCATGCACAAATCTGCTGGATACTGCTACAATATTTAGTGGACTATTAATACCACCTTTCCATTCTTGCCAGTACGCAGTATGTGTATCTTCGATTATATAGATACCGTTTACTGCCAGTTTAGGCCATAATGCATGTAAGCTAGTCAATACATCTGACTGATTGTGGCTACCATCATCTATTATAACAGTGGGTGTTCCTACTTGCGTTATTACAGAATCTAAGAAATTAGTATCACTTTGATTACCACAGAAAGTCTGTATCTGTGGTTCGGTGAACATGGTCCTTTGTTCAATATCTATTCCTACTACACCGACTTTAGAACCAAAATACTTTTTCCAAATTTGTAGCGAACCACCTTGTTGAACTCCTATCTCAATGAGAGTGAATTCAGTTCCTATGAATTGCTGTAAGTATCTATCATATATAGTAAAATAGTGTTTCCATTTACCACTTTGTCGGCCGGTGTGCGAATCAAAAACATCTTGCAATGATACCATAATAATATTCATATCCTACAGCATTAATTGGTGCCCCAGGGGAGACTCGAACTCCCACGCCTTTCGACACTAGTTCCTAAGACTAGCGTGTCTACCATTCCACCACCGGGGCAATATATTACTTATAAATTTAACTAGGTTGGGTATATAAAATCTGCTTTTCAACCACGGGTTATTGTCGCGTCACA
>Ga0114969_10001484_pt1 | contig 19937 bp, 18 predicted proteins | sample M_130807_MF_Meta_FD_87316 | JGI IMG/M metagenome (GOLD analysis project Ga0114969, IMG submission 87316) | Freshwater microbial communities from Lake Montjoie, Canada to study carbon cycling - M_130807_MF_MetaG | ecosystem: Environmental > Aquatic > Freshwater > Lake | place: Lake Montjoie...
GCCGACCCCCGAGCCCGGCCTGCGCCGGCACCCGGCCCGCGCCGCCGGCCGCCGCCGGCCGACGCTCAGGTGCTGCGCGGCGCCTTGTCCATCTGGGCCCGCCAGAAAGCCTCGTCGGTGAGCGTCGCCTCGTCCACCGTGAGGGCGGGCCAGGAGCGGAATGGCTCGCGCCGCACCGGGCAATCGGCGACGTCGCACACCGTGCAGAGACGGCGGTGGCACGGATCGGTGTGGAAGACGATGTCGCCTTCGATCCCGGGCTGCTCCATCACGCGCCGCTCGTAGTCCTCGACGAACTCGTGCGCCTCCTCGACCGTCCAGAACTCGGGCACGATCAGGTGCGCGTCGGCGTGGGTGTCGCGCCCGAAGCGAATCGCGCGAAGTCGGTGGATGCGGATCACGCCCGCAACGCGCGTCGCCTCGCAGGCGGCGACCACCCGGGAGAGCAACTCCGTATCCTCCTCGTCGAGGAGCCCGCCCGCCGCATGGCGGACGAGCTTGATGCCGGTCCAGGCGAGGTTCACGGCGACGAGCAGCGCCGCGGCCGGATCGAGCCAGGCGAGCCCGGTGAGCCGGACCAGGATCAGGCCGAGGACGACGCCGACGCTCGTCTTGAAGTCGGAGATCACGTGTTCGCCGTCGGCGACGAGCGTGAGCGAATTCGCCTTCTTGCCGGTCGAGACGAGGAACCAGCCGAGCAGCAGGTTCACGACGCCAGCGGCGACCGTGAGCAGGAGCCCGAGATCGACCGCGCCAATCTTGGGGCCAGCGATCAGGTCCTCGATCGCGTACCAGAGGATCAGGGCGGCGGCGAAGGAAATCAGGCCGCCCTCGAAGACCGCGCTGAAGTACTCGATCTTGCCGTGACCGTAAGGATGCTCGCGGTCGGCCGGACGGGCGGCGAAGGAGAGCCCGCCGAGAGCGAACATCGCGGCCACGACGTTGGCGATCGACTCGAGCGCATCGGAGTAGATGGCGGCCGACCCGGTATGCCAGTAGGCGAAGAACTTGACCCCGAGCAGGAGCGAGCCCACGACGAGCGAGGTCAAGCCGGCGCGCAGGCGCATGCGCTTCTCGGCCTCGAACGCGAGGGAGGCCGATTCGGTCGGCTGCGCCTGATCCGCCATCACGCCCTTGGATGCCGTCTGCGCGGCGGCCACGCAAGCCGCGCCCCCGGCATCGAGCCGTGCTCCACGGAGCCGCGCCGGCCCGGCGGCGGCCCGGTTCGCCTAGGCGAACTCCTCGCGATGGTAGGCGACCCAGAGCGCGCTGCCGACCGATCCGCCGATCGCCACGGCGAAGTACCCGGCTATCACCGCGAGGGGCGGCACTTCCGGCCCGGTCTTGAAGTACCAGAACAGCGCGAGGTTCATCGGCACCCAGAACGCATAAGCGATCGAGAGCGGGATCGCGCCGGCGGAGCGGCGCCAGAGTGCGAGCGCGTAGGCCGCGAGGAACGCCGCGAGCACCCCGCCCAGCAGCAGGTTGGGCACCACGCCCTCGATCCTGCGACCGAGCAGCACGATGCCGCCGAGTGCGGGGTTGCGCAGCCACTGCAGGGCCTTGCTCGCGTTCGAAAGCGCGAGCAGTCCGAAGAGGACGGCCATCGCGTCGGGAACACCGCGCCGCCGCGGGGAGTCGTCACGCTTCATCCGCCAGCTCTCCCGTCCTCGGCGGTGCCCGCCGACGTCGCTCCCTGCGGAAGTCCCGACCAGGAACCGGGATCGGGTGGCCCGCTCGCCCGGCGCACATCGACCGGGAGGCCGGTGAGGTGCGCCATGCCCGAGACCCGCTCGAGGCGATCGGCACCGTCGGCCGCCAGGATGTTCACGTTCACGCCGCGGGTGCGGCTCGCCACGCCGAGTCCCGCGGCGTGCTGGTGTCCCCAGCCGTGCGGCAACGCGACCGTACCGGGCTGCAGGTCGTCGAGCAGGTCGACCGGAAGGCGCACCGTCGCCGTCTCCGAGACCACGTCGGCGTAGTCGCCCGAGGCAAGTCCGAGGCGGGCGGCGTCCGCCGGGTGGACGTAGAGGCGGTTGGTGTCGCGCCCCCCGCTCACGAAGTCCTCGAAGTTGTGCGTCCAGGAATTGTGGGTCGTCACCGCGCGACGGGTGATGAGTCGCAGGCGCGCGTCGCCGGCGCCCTCCAAGGCGAAGTCCGCCTCCAGTTTCCGGGCCTGTTCGAGAAGCACGGGGGGAGCGAGCTGCACCCGGCCGTCGTCTGTGACGCAGCGCTTGCCGAGGAAGTCGCCGCCGGCGTGGTCCGGGCGCAGGCGGCCGTGGCGCTGCCCCAGCAGGGCGTCGAAGCGCCCCTCGCCGCCCAGTCGCAGCAGCGCCGAAAGGATCCACTCCTGCGGCACGCCCGGAGCGCGTTCGGGGTGGAGGCGCGCATGCAGTCGCGAGAGGAGTTCCATCGCGCGACGTGCCACCTTCGAGCCAAACAGGCCGACGTCGCAGGCGCGCGCGAGGTCGAGGTAGATCGTCGCCTCGTCGCGCTGCAGACCGTCGGGCGGGACGACGGCCTCGGTGGCCTGCAGGTAGGGTCGCGCCTGCATGCCGAGAAAGAGCGGGAACACGAACGGCAGGTCGGGGCGCTGGAGCGGCGAGGTCGCCGGCAGGACCCAGTGCGCGAGCGACGCCGTCTCGTTCAGGAAGACGTCGACGCAGACCAGGAGTTCGAGATCTCGCAGCGCGTCGCGCAGGCGCGCCGAGTTCGGCATCGTGATGAGTGGATTGCCGCCGGTCACGAAGAGCGCGCGCACCTGGCGCGGCCCCGGGGTCAGGATCTCGTCGGCCAGCATGCCGCCGGGGAAGGCGTCGTTCACCGAGGTGAAGCCGCCGAGCCGCGAGGCGTGGCGCTTGGTCATGACCCCGTACTTCTTGCCGAAGCGCGCGAAGTCGAAGATGCCGTTGCCGACGAGCGTCCCGCCGCGGCGATCGAGGTTGCCGGAAACCGCGTTGATCACCTCCTGGAGCCAGAAGGCGAGGGATCCGTTGCGGCCCATGTTGACGCCGGTCGAGCAGTAGAGGGCGGCGCCGTCGGCCTCCCGGTAGGAGCGGACCATCTCGCGCAGCGTAGCGGCCGGGATGCGCGTCACGGGCTCGGTGCGCTCAGGCGTCCACGGGCGGGCGAGGGCCGCGATCGCCTCGAAACCGCTCATGTGGCGCGCGACGCGATCGTGGTTCACTCCGCCCGTGGCGATCAGCTCGTTCAGGAACGCGAGGAAAAAGAACGGGTCGGTGTCCGGGCGGATGAAGACGTGGTCGGTCGCGACCCGCGCGGTCTCCGTGCGACGCGGATCGACCACCCAGACCCGCCCGCCACGCGCCGCCACGTCGCGGATCCGCCGCGACGGGTTCGGCACCTGCAGGAAGCTCCACTTCGAGACGACCGGGTTGCCGCCGACGACGATCAGGCACTTCACCCGGTCGATGTCGGGGAACGGCTGGGTAAGCGCGAATCCGTAGACCTCGCGCGCGACCGCGAACTTGTTCGCACAGTCCTGCGTCGCCGAGGCGTACATGCTGCGCGAGCCGATCCCGTCCATGAAGCCCTGGGCGAAGATCGGGTGGAGCACGCTGAAGCCCGCCGCCGTACCGACGTACATCGCGATCGCGTCGGGGTCGTGCTCCCCGACGAGATGCTTCACGCGCGACCCGATGTCGGCGAGCGCCTCCTCCCAGGTGGCCTCGCGCCAGCTCGACCCCTCGCGCTTCATCGGCGTGCGGAGCCGGTCGGGCGACCCCAGGATGCGGTGCTGTTTGAGTCCCTTCGGACAGCCGAAGCCCCCGGTCGCGACATGGGCGGGATCGGGGCGGATGTCGAGCACCCGCCCGTCCGCCACGTCGACTTCGAGTCCGCAGAGCGCTTCGCAGATGCGGCAGAAGGTGGTCTTCGTCTCCATGGTCACGGCCGAGGCCGGCACCATGGCACCACGCGGGCCGGCTGTCCACGAGGTCGGGCGCGGGCCGGATCAGAGCCGCACCGGGATCCCGCGATCCCGGAGATACTCCTTGCACTGGCGGATCGTGAGTTCCCGGTAGTGGAAGATCGAGGCAGCGAGCACGGCGCTTGCATGCCCGCTCGCGAGCCCCTCGTGGAGGTGCTCGACCGTGCCCGCGCCGCCCGAGGCGATGACCGGCACGCCGACCGCATCGGAGACCGCCCGGGTGAGGCCGATGTCGTAGCCCTCCTTCGTGCCGTCGCGGTCCATGCTGGTCAGAAGGACCTCGCCCGCGCCGCCATCGGTCAGGCGACGCGCCCACTCGATCGCGTCGAGCCCGGTCGGCCGGCGACCGCCGTGCGTGAATACCTCCCAGCGGGGCGCGCCGTCGGGCCCGGGGTCGACGCGCTTGGCGTCGATCGCGACGACAATGCACTGCGTGCCGAATTTCGTGGCGGCGCGGCGCACCAGGTCGGGGTCGGCGACGGCGGCTGTGTTGATCGACACTTTGTCGGCCCCGGCGCGCAGCAGCGTGCGGATGTCGTCGAGGGTGCGCACGCCACCTCCCACGGTGAGCGGCATGAAGCAGCGCTCCGCCGTCGCCCGCACGACGTCGAGGATGATCGCGCGCTCCTCGTGCGAGGCGGTGATGTCGAGGAAGCAGAGTTCGTCGGCACCCTCGCGATCGTAGCGCTCGGCGATCTCGACCGGGTCGCCGGCGTCGCGCAGCCCGACGAAACTCACGCCCTTCACGACGCGGCCGTTCTTCACGTCGAGGCAGGGAATGATGCGGCGGGCGAGCACCTCAGGGGCCCCCGCGCCGGGCCGCTCCCGAGGCGAGGGCGACGGCGTCGGGCAGCCGGATCGCGCCCTCGTAGAGAGCCCGCCCGATGATCACGCCGGAGAGGTTCGCGCCGGCGTCGAAGGCGGCGCGCGCACGTCGCACGTCGTCGAGCGTCGCAACGCCGCCGGAGACGATGACCGGCACGGTGGTGGCCATCGCGAAGGCGACCGTCGCGTCGAGGTTCGCCCCTTGGCCGGTGCCGTCGCGGCGGATGTCGGTGTAGACGATCGCCGCCGCGCCGGCCCGGGCCGCCGACTCGGCGACGCGCGCCGACGTGATCTCGGCGTCCTCGAGCCATCCCTCGACCGCGACCTTGCCGTCGCGCTCGTCGATGCCGACCGCGATCCGCCCCGGCCACCGGGCACAGGCGTCCTCGAGCACCGCCGGATCGCGTGCCGCAGCGGTCCCGAGAATCACCCGCTCCGCCCCGGCTTCGAGGACGCGCGCGATCGCATCGCCGTCGCGCAATCCTCCGCCCACCTGCACGGGAATGCGCAACGCCGAGCAGATCGCGGCGATCACCGAACCGTGCGAGCGTTCGCCGCGCGCCGCACCGTCGAGGTCGACCACATGCAGCCGCGTGGCGCCCTCGGACTCCCAGCGACGCGCCATGGCAACCGGGTCGTCGCCGTAGACCTTCTCGGCGGCGAAGTCGCCCTGCACCAGGCGCACGCAGCGCCCCCCGCGCAGGTCGATCGCCGGGATCGCCTCGAAGGACCGCGCGATCACGCCGGGACGGCCACCCGCGACGGGCTCTCGGCCGCGCGGACGAAGTTCCGGAGCAGGCGCAGCCCGGTCGACTGGCTCTTCTCCGGGTGGAACTGGGTAGCGAAGAGGTTGTCGCGTGCGACGGCCGCGGTGAAGTCCTCGCCGCCGTACTCGCAGGTCGCGGCCACGACCGCGGGATCGGCGGGTCGCGCGAAGTAGGAATGGACGAAGTACACCCAGGCGCCGTCCTCGAGCCCGTCGAGGGGGCCGCCGGGGCGGCGGATGCGCAGTGCATTCCATCCCATGTGGGGGATCTTCACCGCGCCCGGCCGGAAGCGCACCACGCGACCGCCGAGCACGCCGAGGCCGGCGACCGGGCCGAACTCGTCGGATTCCTCGAAGAGGATCTGCATCCCGACGCAGATGCCGAGGAAGGGTCGCCCGGAGTCGGCCGACGCGCGCACCACGTCGACGAGGCCGGACGCCTCGAGACTCGCCATGCAGGCGCCGAAGGCGCCCACACCCGGCAGCACGACCGCGCGCGCTCTCTCGATCGCCGCACGCTCGCCGGTGACGCGGACGTCCACGGCGCACCCGGCGTCCGCCGCGGCGCGTTCGAGCCCCTTGGCCGCGCTCCTCAGGTTGCCGACCCCGTAGTCGACGATCGCGATCACAGGACGCCCTTGGTCGACAGCACCCCCGCGACCCGCGGATCGAGCGAGGTCGCCTGGTCCATCGCGCGGCCGAAACCCTTGAACGTCGCCTCGATCATGTGGTGCGGGTTGCGACCACGCACGCAGTCGACGTGGAGGTTCATCTTCAACTCGTTCACGAACGCGAGCAGGAAGTCGTGGACGAGCGAGGTGTCGAAGGTGCCGACGCGCTCGCGCCCCGGATCGAGTTCGTAGACGAGGTAGGGCCGGCCGCTCAGGTCGACCACGACCGAAACCAGCGCCTCGTCGAGCGGAACCGAGGCCTCGCCGAAGCGACGGATTCCCGTCTTCGCCCCGAGCGCGTCGCGGAAGGCCTGCCCGAGCGACAGGCCGACGTCCTCCACGGTGTGGTGCTGGTCGACGTCGAGGTCGCCCTGCGCCTCGACTTGCAGGTCGAAGAAGCCGTGCTTCGCGAAGAGTTCGAGCATGTGGTCGAGAAACGCGACCCCGGTACGGATGCGCGAGGCCCCCGTACCGTCGATCGCGAGTTCGACCGAAACCGTGGTCTCGCGCGTCCGCCGATCGATCGAGCCGCGGCGACTGGCTGCCGCTCCCCGCGCCCGGCCCTTCGCGACCGCCTTCCCCTTGCCCCTTTTCGCCGTCGCCATCGGCGGTTTTTCGCATACCGACGGCGAACGCGCGACCCGGCGCCCGGGGCGGGTCCCGCCTGCTCCGCAGCCGCGCGGATCGCTTCACTGCCCCCCGGAAGGCTGCTAGGAGGGCGGCCATGTCGATGTCGATTCCGACCGTGACGGAGACTTATGGCCACGCCTGGCAGGAGCTGAAGCGCTGCTTCCTCTCGCTGCTCGGCGTGACCGTCGCCTGGTCGCTCGTGCTCGGCATCGGCGGCCGCCTGCCGCGCGGCCCGGTCAACCTCGCGTGGCATTCCCTCGTGGTCGGCCCGGTCGGGATCGGCGCGCTCTGGGCCTACCTCCGGGTCGCACGCGGCGAAACGCCTTCGCTCGACGACCTCCTCGTCGCGGTACGACGCAACTACCTGCAGGCGGTGCTGCTCTCCGTCCTGATGGGCCTCGTGGTCGGTGCGGGCATCCTGCTCTTCGTGATCCCCGGAGTGTGGGCCGGGCTGCGCCTGTCCTGGGCGCCGTTTCTCATGCTGGACGACCACCTCGGCGCCGTCGACGCGATGAGTTCGAGCTGGAACCTGACCTACGGGCACGGACTGCGCCTGTTCGGGATCTGGTCGATCGCGGCACTCCTGGCGATCCTCGGCGCGATGCTCTTCCTGATCGGCACGATCCCCGCTTCGATGTGGTCGCAGGTCGCCGTCGCCTCGTACTACGTGGCGATCAGGGGGCGCTGAGACGACGCTCCACGGTTCCCGGGCGAAGCGACACGCCGCGCCGCGCAGGAGCCGTCGCTAACCGGCGCGCTTGCGCGGGGCACGCGGACGCGGGGGCACCTTCGCGACGACCCGCCTGCCGCGCCCGACCCGGACGCGGGCAGCGGCGGCGGGCCCACCCTCGACGCGCCGCGCGACGGCGGCCGCGTGGGCGGACAAGCCCTCCATCGCGGCGAGTCGCAGGAGCGGCGGCGCGAGTCGTGCCAGGGCACGGGGTGGCGCCTCGATGATGCTCGTCCGCTTCACGAAGTCGTACACGCCGAGCGGCGACGAGAAGCGCGCCGTGCCGCCGGTCGGCAGCACGTGGTTTGGTCCGGCGAGGTAGTCGCCGAAGGCCTCCGGCGTCGAGTGCCCGAGGAAGATCGCACCGGCGTGCCGGATCCGCGGCACGAGCCGGGCCGCGTCGCGCACCGCGAGTTCGAGGTGCTCCGGCGCGATCTCGTTCGCCAGCTCGACCGCTTCGTCGAGGTTGCGGGTGACGATGACGAAGCCGTGGTCGCGGATCGAGCGGCGTGCGATCGCGGCACGCGGCAGGGTCGCGAGTTGCTCCTCGACGGCGCGCTGCAGCGCCGCGGCGAGCGAAGCGCTCGGCGTGAGGCAGAGGGCGCTCGCCTGGGCGTCGTGCTCCGCCTGGGCGAGCAGGTCCGCCGCGACGAGCGACGGGTCGGCCTGGGCGTCGGCGACGACGAGCACCTCGCTTGGACCCGCGATCATGTCGATGCCGACGCTGCCCGAGACGAGCCGCTTCGCGGTCGCCACCCAGGCGTTCCCGGGACCGACGATCTTGTCGACGCGCGGTACCGAGCGGGTACCGAAGGCGAGCGCGCCGATCGCCTGGGCACCGCCGACGCGGACGAGGCGATCGACGCCGGCGACCCAGCAGGCCGCGAGCAGTGCCGGCGACTCCCCGCCGGCGTGCGGGGGCGACACCGCGATCACCTCGTCGACGCCGGCGACCCGGGCCGGGATCGCGTTCATGAGCACCGACGAGGGATAGAAGGCGCTACCGCCGGGCACGTAGAGGCCGACCCGCTCGAGCGGCCGGATCTCCTGGCCCAGCACGACGCCGAGGGGGTCGCGGTAGCGGAAGGAGCGCTCGCGTTGGCGCAAGTGGAACGAGCGGATGCGGGCCGCGGCGAGTCGCAGGGCGCGCAGGTCGGCCGCCGGCAGTTCCCGGCAGGCGTCGCGCATCGGCTCACGTCCGACCACCAGGTCGCGCTGCGCCACGCGAACGCGGTCGAAGCGCAGCGTCGCCGCCGCGAGGGCGCGATCGCCGCGGCGGCGCACGTCGTCGAGGATCTCGCGCACCACCGGCTCGACGCCGGCGTCCATGATCTCGCCACGCCGCGCGAGGCGGCGGCGGAGCGCCGTGAAGCGCGGATCGGTCGTGCGCAGGACGCGGATCACGACCCGGCCGTGGGGCGCCGTCCCGGCGCCTGCACCAGGGCGATCGGCCCGGGCGCCGCGACCGCATGCGCGCCGGCCGGCGCTTCGACCGGGTGGAACCCGGGAGGCCGAGCACCGGCCGGGGCCCGCGCCGGCCGCGCGTCGTCTTCGCCCTGTGCGGCATGGCTCGCCGACGTCGCCTCGGTCGGGCGCTCACGCACCCGCTCGATGTCGGCGCCAAGGCCCGCCAGCTTCTGCTCGAGGCGCTCGTAGCCCCGGTCGAGGTGGTAGACCCGCTGCAACTCGGTCGTGTTGCTGGCGCCGAGCGCCGCGACGACGAGGCAGACGCTCGCGCGGAGGTCGGTCGCCATGACCGGTGCGCCCTCGAGCGGACCACCGCCGTGCACCACCGCGGTGTGGCCGTCGATCCGGATGTCGGCGCCCATGCGGACGAGCTCCTGGACGTGCATGAAGCGGTTCTCGAAGATCGTCTCGGTGATCTTGCTCGCCCCCTCGGCGAAGCACATGAGCGCCATCATCTGCGCCTGCAGATCGGTCGGGAAGCCCGGGTGCGGTGCCGTGCGGACATCGACCGCGCGCAGGCGCCGGTCGCTGCGCACGCGCACGGCCCCGGGGAGTTCGTCGATGCCCACGCCGGCGCGGCGCAGCAGTTCGATCGCCGCGGAGAGGTGCTCCGCCCGGGCCCCGTTCACCACGACGTCCCCACCCGCGGCCGCCACGGCCATGAGGAAGGTCCCGGCCTCGATCCTGTCGGGGACGACGGTGTGGCTGCAGCCCCCGAGCGCCTCGCGCCCCTCGACGGTGATCGTCGAGGTGCCGTCGCCGTGGATGAGCGCGCCCATCGCGCGGAGCATGTCGGCGAGATCGACGATCTCCGGCTCGCGGGCCGCGTTGTCGATGATTGTGGTGCCGCTCGCGAGAGAGGCCGCCATCATGACGTTCTCGGTCGCACCGACCGACGGCATCTCGAAGGTGATGTGCGCCCCGCGCAGCCGCGGGCGACCGTCGGAGCCGCGCGGTGCACGCGCCTCGACGTAGCCGTGCGAGTGGTGGATCGACGCGCCCATCTGCTCGAAGGCCGCGAGGTGGATGTTCACCGGGCGACTGCCGATCGCGCAGCCCCCGGGCGTCGCGACCCGCGCCTCGCCGAAGCGCGCGAGCAGCGGGCCGAGCGCGAGGAAGGAGGCCCGCATCGTCTTCACGAGATCGTAGGGCGCCTCGAAACTGGTGATGTTCCTGGCGGCGAGGACGACGCTGCCGTCATGGTTGGGCTCGACCTCGACCCCGAGTTGCTCGAGCAGCCGCTCGGTCGTGACGCAGTCCACGACCTTCGGCACGTTGCGGATGCGGCAGGTGCCCGGCGTGAGCAGGGATGCGAACAGGATCGGAAGCGCCGCGTTCTTGGCCCCCCCGACCTCGACCTCGCCGGCGAGCCTCAACCCGCCGCGAATCACGATCGCGTCCATGTCGCCCCCTCTCCCGTTCGATTGCCGTCCGCGCGGCGGCCGCTGCCGGTTCGCGCCCTCAGGCGAGCGGATCGCGTCGTGCCACCACGACCCGGTCCCGACCCTCGATGTCCCTCACGACGGCAGGATCCCGCCAGATGTCCGACGAGAAGCATTCGACCGCGGCGGCCCCCTGCCCGGCTCCGATTTCGCAGGCGAGAAATCCCCCCGGCCGCAGAACCCCGGCCGCCTGCCCGACGAGCGCTCGCACTACACCTAGACCGTCGGGATCGCCACCCGCGAGCGCCGCCACGGGCTCGAAAGCGAGTTCCGGCGGAGCGGCGACCATGTCGTCGGGCGAGAGGTAGGGAGGGTTCGAAAGCACCAGGTCGAGCGTCGCGGGCGCCATGGCGGAGAGCAGGTCGGCCCGCAGCGCGACGACCGGCCACTGCAGGGCCGCCCGGTGCCGGGCGACGTTGGCGGCGGCGACCCGGAGCGCGCCCGCAGAGCGATCGGTGGCGAAGACGATCCCGCGGGAACCCGGCGGAGCCGAGGTCGCGAGGGCAAGCGCGATCGCGCCGCTGCCGGTGCCGACGTCGGCGACGCGCCATGGCCGACCTCCCGGCGTCGACGGCGAGCGCACGATCGTCTCGAGGGCCACCTCGACGAGACGCTCGGTCTCGGGCCGGGGAACGAGAACACGGGGATCGACCGCGAGGTCGAGCGACCAGAACTCGCGCTCCCCCAGAAGGTAGGCGACCGGCTCCCGGCGCCGCCGCCTCCCGACGAGCGCCGCAAAGGCCGCGGCGTCCTGCGGCCCGAGGAGCAAGCGTCGCTCGGCTACGATCCGGGCGCGCGAGAAACCGAGCACCGCGCCGAGGAGCAACTCCGCGTCGAGCCGCGGGCTCTCGCTGCCGGCCGCGGAGAGCGTCGCTGCGGCGTCCTCGAGCGCGCTGCCGACGGTCGCGCTCAGCCGGCCGACTCCAGGGCCGCCGCCTGGTGGTGCGCGACGAGCGGTCCGACGACCGGGTCGATGTCGCCGTCGAGCACCCGGTCGAGCGCGTGGACGGTCAGGTTGATGCGGTGGTCGGTCACCCGGTTCTGCGGAAAGTTGTAGGTCCGGATGCGCTCGGAGCGGTCCCCGCTTCCGACCATGCTGCGCCGGCTCTGCGCGATCGCCGAGCGCTGCTCCTCCTGGGCGCGTTCGAGCAGACGCGAGCGCAGGATCTTGAGCGCCTTCGCCTTGTTCTTGTGCTGCGACTTCTCGTCCTGGCAACTCACCACGAGACCGGTCGGCAGGTGCGTCACCCGCACCGCCGAGTCGGTCGTGTTGACGCTCTGCCCGCCGGGACCCGACGAGCGGAAGACGTCGATGCGCAATTCCTTGTCCTCGAGTTCCACGTCGACCTCGTCGGCCTCGGGCAGCACCGCGACCGTGACGGCCGACGTGTGGATGCGGCCCGAGGCCTCCGTCGAGGGAACGCGCTGGACGCGGTGGACGCCGGCCTCGAACTTGAGCAGGCTGTAGGCGCCACGCCCTTCGACCGAGGAGACGATCTCCTTGAAGCCGCCGAGACCCGTTGCGTTGGAACTCAGGATCTCGATGCGCCAGCCGCGCCGCTCGGCGAAGCGCGTGTACATCCGGAAGAGGGCCGCGGCGAAGAGGCTTGCCTCCTCGCCGCCGGTGCCGGCGCGGATCTCCAAGATGACGTTGCGCTCGTCATTGGGATTCTTCGGGATCAGCAGCAGGCGCAGCGCCTGCTCGGTCGCCTCGCGGCGCTTGCGCAGTGCGGGCAACTCGGCGCGCGCCATGTCGCGCAGGTCGGGATCTGGATCCTCAACCAGGGCCTCGAGATCGCGTTCCTCGTCGGCGAGGACTCTCCAGTCGCGGTAGCATGCGACGACGTCCTCGAGCGAAGCGCGCTCACGGGACAGGCGTGCGAAGTCGCGCCGGTTGCCGATTACTGCCGGATCGACGAGCAGGGCCTCCAGCTCGCGGTAGCGGGTCTCGAGCTCGGCAAGCTTGTCGAGCATGGATCAGGCCGACGCGGCGTCGCGCGGGCGCCGACGCGCACGCCGGCGCAGGTGCGGGATCAGGCGCCCGCCGGAGCGGCGGGGTCCTTCTTCTTGCCGTAGCGACGGTTGAAGCGGTCGACGCGGCCCGCGACGTCCATGAGCTTCTGCTTGCCGGTGTAGAACGGGTGGCACTGCGCGCAGACTTCGACGTGCAGATTCTCGGCGGTCGAGCGGGTCTCGATCACATTGCCACAGCTGCAGGAAATCTGCGTGGCCTCGTAGCGGGGATGAATGCCTTCTTTCATGGTCCGCTGCCGCTAGCACCCCCGGCGGGGCCCTTCAAACCACCTTGCGCCGTCGGGCCCGCGGCTTGGCGCCCGTCGGACCCGCCGCCGGCGCCGACGCGGGGCGCAACCGGACCCGCTCGACCGCCGCCTTCCAGCCCGTGTACAGGCAGGCCCGCTCCCCCGGCTTCGCCCGGGGCCGGAAGACCCGGTCGCGCCGGCGCATCCGGTCGAGATCGCCGGGTCGCCAGACCCCGGTGCCGAGACCGGCGAGGTAGGCGGCACCGAGGGCGGTCGTCTCGACGATTTTCGGACGGTCCACCGGCACGCCGATCTGGTCGGCCTGGAACTGCATCAGGAAGTCGTTCGCAGCGGCGCCGCCGTCGACGCGAATCTCGCTCACGCCGCGCGGGAAGCCGGCGGTGCGCATGTCGGCGTCCATCGCCTCGATCACGTCGCGGCTCTGGAAGGCGATCGACTCGAGGGCCGCGCGCACGACATGCGCCCGGGTGGTGCCGCGGGTGAGGCCGACGATCGCACCGCGCGCCTCGGAGTCCCAGTAGGGAGCACCGAGACCGACGAAGGCCGGCACGACGTACACGCCGTCGCTGCCGGTCACGCTCGTGGCGATCTTCTCGGTGTCGGCCGCGCGGGCGACGATGCCGAGTCCGTCGCGCAGCCACTGCACGACGGCGCCGCCGACGAAGACGGAGCCCTCGAGGGCGTAGGCCGGGCCGCCGTCGGGTGCACAGGCGATCGTCGTCAGCAGCCCGTTCTTCGAACGCACCGCGCGGTCGCCGGTCGACGTCAGCACGAAGCAGCCGGTGCCGTAGGTGTTCTTCACCATGCCGGGGCGCACGCACTGCTGGCCGAAGAGCGCCGCCTGCTGGTCGCCGGCGATGCCGGCGATGGGGATCGACGTGCGGCCGAGCACGCCCGGCGCGGTGCGGCCGAAGTCGCCGCTCGAAGGCCGCACCTCGGGCAGGACCTGCGCCGGCACCCCGAGCATCGCGAGCAGCTCGGGATCCCAGCGACGGCGGTGGATGTCGAAGAGCATCGTGCGCGATGCGTTGGTGAAGTCGGTCGCGTGGACCGCGCCGCCGGTCAGCTTCCACACGAGCCAGCTGTCGATCGTACCGAAGGCTAGCTTGCCGCGAGCAGCCCGGGCCGCCGCACCGGGCACGTTGCGCAGCAACCACTCGAGCTTCGTGCCGGAGAAGTACGCGTCGAGCACGAGCCCGGTGCGCGACGCGACGAGCGGCAGACGTCCAGCCGCACGCAGCGCGTCGCAGCGCTCGGCAGTGCGGCGGTCCTGCCAGACGATGGCGCGGTGCAGCGGCCGGCCGGTCTCGCGATCCCACAGGACGGTCGTCTCGCGCTGGTTCGTGATGCCGATGCCCGCGAGCGCGCCGGGCTCGATGCCGGCCCCGCGCACCGCCGCCCGCAGCACGCGGAGCGAGACGCGCCAGATCTCCTCGGCGTCGTGCTCGACCCATCCGGGCCGCGGAAAGTGCTGGCCGAACTCGCTGTAGGCGCGGCCGACGACACGCCCGAGCCGGTCGAGGACGAGCGCCGTGCTCCCTGTGGTTCCCTGATCGATCGCCGCGACGTACGTCATCCGCCCTCCTGCGACGAGGTTCGTGGAACGCCACCCCCGGGAAGTCAATCGAACCGAAGCCCCGACCGGGCCCCCACCCTCCGGGGCGGATCCGGCCCCGTCGCTTGATCCGACCTTCGCGATCGGGATAGCCCTGCGTCGGGAGACTCGGAAGTCCCCCGACGGAGGTACAACGGATGGAGTTCTCGCGCAGAGCATGGCTCGCTGCAGCCGCCCTGGCCGCAGCGACGACGCTGTCCCCCGATACGACCCGCGCCGATCAGGCGGCGTCGAGTGCGCCGGCCGTCGCCCCCGCCGCTTCCGCCGCGACGCTGGGCAAGGAGAACTGGCAGACCGCGGAGGGACTGCTCCCGCCCGAAGTCCTCGAGCATTACAAGAAGGGCGAGTTCCAGAACCGGATCGTCGACTGGCCGATGGGCAAGTATCGGTTCGAGAAGGCCTTCGAGGACGCGACGCAGGCCAACCGCGGCAAGTATGACGTGAACGAGGCCGGCACGATCATCGACAAGGCGACCGGCAAGCAGCCGCCGCTGGTCTACGGCTTCCCCTTTCCCGACGTCGACGCGAAGGATCCGAGGGCGGGCATCAAGATCCTCTGGGACTCGTATTACGCCTACTGGTATCAGGGGAACAGCCACAACGACGTGCGCCTGGTGTGGGTCAATCCGACCGGGATCGACCGCGAGGCCGGCCAGGAGGTGTACTTCCTCTACTACGACGGGCAGTCCGATGCGTATCGCATCCCGAACCCGCAGAACCTGCTCATGCAGTTCATCGCGACCACCACGTCGCCGACCGACCTGCAGGGAACGACCGCCCTCGCCTGGCGCTACCGCGACGCCGACAAGCGCGACTCCACCTGGGCCTACGTGCCGTCGCTGCGCCGCACGCGCGCCGTGTCGCCGACCAACCGCTCCGACGGCTTTCTCGGCTCCGACATGAGTTCCGACGACGGTCCGTTCTTCGACGGCAAGCCCGAGGACTTCGAGTGGAAGGTCGTCGAGGCCAAGGACCAGTTGCGCTACGTCGACCCGTTGAGCCTCGAGGGCAAGGCCAACCAGCGCTGGCTGCCGAACGGCGGCTGGCGGTCGTCCTGGCCGAAGGATCTCCCCTCGGTCGGATTCCAGGACCCCGCCTGGAAGGGTCTGCCGTGGGCGCCGGTCGGTCCGCAGCTCGCTAAGCGACCGATGTGGATCATCGAGGCGACGCCCAAGGACAAGTACTACCTCTACGGCAAGGTCCAGCTCTACATCGACAAGGAGACCTACCAGGGCGCCTTCAACCGCAAGTTTAGTTGGCAGGGCGACCTGATGAACACCTACTACGTGCTCGGCATGATCAACCGGCCCAACACGCGCCCCGACGGCCAGGAAGACTGGATCTGGGCGTCGAACATGGGCTACCAGACGGCCGAGAACGTCAAGATGAATCGCGCCACCGTCAGCGGACTCATGGTCGACACGAAGGACCCGGCGAGCGACCGGCGACTCATGTTCGACCCGGCGTTCTTCGACTTCAACGCGCTGCAGCGCTTCGGCAAATAGATCCCGGGGCGGATCCGCGACCGGGATCCGCCCTCACCGCGTCGGCGGCGTCGAGCGCCGGATCGACTCGATGGCGACCGGTGGATCGATTAGCTGGCCACGCGTCGGCGAGGCCTGGATCGCGCGCACCACGTCCATCCCGGCGACCACGCGACCGAAGGCGGCGAAGCCTTGGCCGTCGGGGTTGCGCGGCCCCCCGAAATCGAGCGCGGGCTGGTCGCCGATGCAGACGAAAAAGTCGGACGTCGCGGTGTCGGGATCGGAACGCGCCATAGAAAGGGTCCCGTCGAGGTGGCGCAGGCCGGTGGCGCTCGTTCGTTCGAGGGCGATCGGGGGAAAGCCCTGCACGGCCCGCGCGGGCGACGGTCCGCCCTGGACGACCTCGATGCGTACGGCGTCGCGTGGCTGGTTTTCCGGGGTGACCGCGCGGTGGAAGCGGCCACCGTCGAAGAGACCGGCGTCCAGATAGCGCAGGAAGTTGGCGACGGTCGCGGGGGCGCGGCCGGGGTCGAGTTCGGCGGTGATCGCGCCGAGCGCGGTCCGGATCTCGATCCGGACGGGAGGAACGGGCCCCGGCCGCGATCGACAGGCGAGCGCGCCGAGCGCGAGCGCGATCCCGAGCACCGCCGGCGGTCGCATGCGCCGAACCCGGAGCCCCAAGGCTTGGAAAAAAGCCATTGCCATCGGCGCTGTAATATGACGGCATCATCGGGCAACGCCAAGTCCAGCCCGGGAGAGAGACGATGGCCCGACGAAAGCCGACCCGCCCGATCCCCGCATCCCGCTCGCTTCCCTCGGGCGACGGGTCGCTGTCGCGCAGGGAGTTCCTCGCGGGAATCGCGGCCGCGACCGGCGCGCTCGCGCTCGGCGGTTGCGGCGACACCGCCTCCTCCGCGGGAGACGATCCCGAGGCGAGGCCCCTGCCCGCGCCCGGCGCCTCCGGCATCGAGCACGTCATCGTCCTGATGATGGAGAACCGCTCCTTCGACCACTTCCTCGGCTGGGTACCGGGTGCCGACGGCGTGCAGGAAGGCCTGCGCTACGCCGACAAGTCGGGCCTCGTGCATTCCACGTTCCCGCTCGCTCCTGACTACCAGAACTGCCGTTTCCGGGATCCCGACCACTCCTATGCGGGAGGACGCGAGCAGTTCGCCGACGGCGCCAACGACGGCTGGCTCCTCGCGGGCACCGACGACGTCTTCCCGATCGGCTACTACGAGCAGGGCGACCTTGCGTTCCTCGGCTCCGCCGTGCCCGCGTGGACCACGCTCGACCGCTACTTCTGCGCGATCCTCGGACCGACCTACCCCAATCGCATCTTCATGCACGCGGCCCAGACCGACCGCAGGCGCAACACCTACGACGTCTCGACGCTGCCGACGATCTGGGATCGGCTCGCCGCGGCCGGCTTGACCGGTCGCTACTACTACAGCGACCTGCCGGTGACCGCGCTGTGGGGCGGGGCCCTCTCCGGCATCTCCACCCCGATCGACGCTTTCTTCGAGGATGCCGCCGCCGGACGGCTGCCGCACGTGTCCTTCGTCGATCCGGAGTTCGTCGGCGAGGGGCAGGGCGTCTCCAACGACGACCACCCGATGGCCGACGTGCGCAACGGCCAGGCGCTCCTGAACCGTATCTACGAAGCGGTCGTCTCGAGCCCGAACTGGCCCGGGACGGTGCTGGTCGTCAACTACGACGAGTGGGGCGGCTTCTACGACCACGTGCCGCCGCCGCTCGCCCCGCGCAGCGCGTGGGACGAGACGATCGACAACGACGGACGCCTCGGATTCCGCGTGCCCTCGCTGATCGTGTCACCTTTCGCGCGGCGCGGTTTCGTGGGCCATGCGCAGTACGACCACACCTCGGTGCTCGCGATGATCGAGTGGCGATGGGGGCTCGAAGCGCTCTCGGCCCGCGACGCGAGCGCGAATAACCTGGCTGCGGTGCTCGACTTCGCCCACCCGGACACGCGGGCCCCCCGCTTCGACGTGCCGAGCGGCCCCTTCGGCAGCGCCTGCGGAACCGGTGGCGCCGAACTTGCCGCGAACGCAGCATTCGCCATCCGCCCGGAACTCGCCGGCCTCGCCGAGCTCGCCGCCCGCTACGGTTTCCGCCGCCGCTGATTGTCCGCACGGCGGACCGCACCGTGGCCGCAGCCGCGCGGTGCACGCGGGTCTTCAGCCCGCCGCGAGGGCCCGCGCGAGCAGCGAGCAGAGCACGAGCACGGTCGTCTCAGCGAGTTCGCCGCCGGCCTCGATCGAGACCCGGCTCGCGCCGCCCCGGCGATGCGCGAGGATGCGCAGCCCGATCGTCTGCGCGGCGACCGCGAAGAGCAGCCCCAGTCCCACCGCGTTGGCGAGCGCGAGCGTCATCGCCATGGCGCTCACGCTCGCGTTGCCGAATTCACGGAAGGTGCAGCCGCGACAAAGCGTCGCGGCGAACCCGTCCCCGGGACGTGGGATCGAGCCGTAGGCCTGCACGACCAGCGCCCAGCGTCCGAGCAGCGCGGCGAGCACGACCGCGATCCCGAGTGCCCGGCCGGCGAGCGCCGCGACGGCCAGCGCCTTGGCGACCAGCAGGAGCGTCGTCGCGAGACTCCCTGCGGCGAGGGCCCCGGCCCCGGGCACACCCCTCGCGTCGGCATCGGCGTCGACGTCCGAGAGCCCGGCTTCCGCGACGAGACCACCGTCGACCGGTCCTTCGTCGGGGGTTTTTCCCGCGTCACCGGAAACCAGGGCCGCGATTCCGAGCAGTACCGCGCGCGGTCCACCTCCCCCCTGCAGGAGGGCAAGCGCGCCCACGACGAGTGGAGCGACCAGCACGGCCGGCAAGAAGGCGCCCGCCCCCCGTTCGATCGCCGCGACCAGCAACCCAAACAGGAGGCCCAGTGCCGGGAAGAAGAGCGTCCCGTGCGCGAGGTCCGCGCTCGCCGACTCGTCGAGTCCGGCGAGCCATCGCACGGCCGCGCGCAGCGCGGGCAGGAACGGAAAAGAGGCCTCGCGCACCGATGCCGATTCCTGCTGCGCCTCGTCGTCCATCGAGCCCAGCGATAGCGTGCCGCGGCGCCGCGGCAAGGCGGTCTCAGGCCCCGAGCGCGTCGAACCAATCGAGGATGCGCACGTTCTCCGAGCGCGGGTAGGTGTGCGAGAGATCCGCGATCTCGCGGTAGACCACGGCGGCCCCGGCCGCGCGCAGCGTCGCATGGGTCTCGCGGGCCATCTCCACCGGGAACAGGAAATCCCTCGCCCCGTGCACCAGGTAGATCGGCGTGCCGCGCGCGCGCGCCAGGTTGCCGAGGGCCTCGTTCACCGGATGCAGCACGCCGCAGAGCGGCGCGATCGCCCGGTAGACGCCGGGGTGGGCGAGGCCGTAGACGAGCGCGAAGGTGGCGCCGTCCGAGAGCCCGGTGAGCAGGATGCGCCGACGATCGATCGGCCAGCGGTTCGCGATCCAGCCGAGGATCGAGAGCAGGCCTTCGTCCTCGATCGCGCCCCAGGTCTGGTCCACCGCGGTGGGTGCGACCAGCATCCAGTCGCGGCTGCGCGCCTCCCGCAGCCAGGTCCAGAGGAAATCGCGACCGTTGCCCGACCCGCCGTGCAGGGCGACGAGCAGCGGACGCGGTCGCTCGGGCGCACACCCCTCCGGCACGTAGAGCGAGAAGCCGCCGTGGTGGCCGCTCGGCCCGACGTGGACGAGTCCGGTCGCGGGCCCCTCGGCGTCGGCACGACGCGGCGCTCGATCCGGCACGATCGCCCCCGGCAGATCCCAGAAGCGGGCGAACGACGGGAGCGTCGCGCGCAAACCGTAGAAGCATTCCTGGGCGCGCGCGGCATGGTGGAGGGCTGCGAGCACACGTTCGATCCGCGCGAGGGGCGGCGCCGACGACAGCGACGACAGGGCTTCGCAGGATCGCTCGGTGTCCGCGAAGCCGGAGTCGAAGCGCTCGGCCCACGGAGCGAGTCCGGCGGGCGTTCGTGCCGCGTCGAGCGCACGCCGGACGCTGCGGAACAGCGGCGCATGGACGGTCTCGGCACGGGAGGCGATTTCGTCGAGGA
>Ga0114969_10001486_pt1 | contig 19933 bp, 17 predicted proteins | sample M_130807_MF_Meta_FD_87316 | JGI IMG/M metagenome (GOLD analysis project Ga0114969, IMG submission 87316) | Freshwater microbial communities from Lake Montjoie, Canada to study carbon cycling - M_130807_MF_MetaG | ecosystem: Environmental > Aquatic > Freshwater > Lake | place: Lake Montjoie...
ACGTGCCCGCCGTGTTCGCGCAGGACGAGTTCGCGGCAACGCCCTCGCTGAAGTTCGCGGGCAGCCTGCGAGTCGACGCGCACAACCAGTACGGCACGTTCGTCAGCCCAAGGGCTTCGGCGCTGTTCCATGCACCACAGAGCGAGTGGAGCGTGCGTGCCTCCATCGGCAGCGGGTTTGCTGCACCAACGCCACTGGTGGATGAGATCGAAGCAACGGGCCTCGGCACCCTGATGCCACTCCATGGCCTGCATGCCGAGCGCGCCGTGACGCAGTCGATTGATTTCAAGTGGGCCGACGATGGTTGGGATGTCAACGCGAGCCTGTTCAATTCAGAGGTCCGCGATCCCTTGCTGGCGCAGTCCGCGGCGGGACAGAAGCTCAATCTCGTCAACGCCCCCGGTCCGTGGCGCGCGCCTGGCGCTGAGTTCCTGACCCGCTATGTGGCCGGTCCGCTGCAGGTGATCGGCTCGTGGACCTATATCGATGCCACGGAGACAGGCGCCTCGGGGGTACGTCGCCGGGCGCCACTGGTGCCGCGCCATTCCGCCGAGATCGCGGGCATTATCGAGAGCGAAAAGCGCGGACGCTTCGGCATCGAACTGGGTTACACCGGCCGGCAGGCCCTGGACGATGATCCTTACCGGACAGAGAGCAAACCTTTCACCGAACTCAACGTGCTCGGTGAAATCCGCTTCGGCGACCTGGCCATCTTCCTCAATGCACTGAATCTCACAGACGTTCGCCAAACGCACTACAGCCCACTGATTCGTCCCGCTGGCGGTCCGGGCGGCAATCCCATTACCGATGCATGGGCGCCGCTGACTGGCCGTACTTTCAACATAGGAATTCGCGCCGAGTTGTAGCACGCTCACGCCGTAGCCGGACAACAACGTCGCCGTTTGAAATGTTTTCCTGAACTGCAAGAGGCAAGGACCATCCAAATGAAGATTCGCAACACCGGAATCGTGTCAGCCGTCTCCGCCTGTTACCTGCTGCTCGCAGCCGCATCCGCCAGCGCCCAATCGAGAGTCCCTCAAGGCGAGCACCAGCGGGCGACCAATGATCCGGTGTTCGTTGCCCAGGAGCTGCTCGGCCGGCCAACTGCCACTGCCATCACCGTCAACGCCGCAGCCCGCAGGAATGTCGAGGCGTACTACGAATATGGAAACCGCCCAGGAAGCTATACCGGCAAGACGCCGGTCACTTGGTTCGCTGCCGACCAGCCGATGAATGTGCTGATCGACAGGCTGCAGCCGGATACGCTGTATTACTACCGCATGCAGTATCGCGAGCCAGGCGCCTCCGGCTTCACGGCGCGCGCGGAACACAGCTTCCACACGCAGCGGAAGCCCGGCAGCGAGTTCACGTTTGTCATGCAGTTCGATCCACATCTGGATGCGGGGTCGGACGAAGAGACCTACAAGCTGACACTGAAGAACATGCTGGCCGACAAGCCGGATTTCATGGTGGACGTCGGCGACAACCTGTTCACCGACCGCTTGCGCCCGCATTCACTCGAAGGCGTGCATGAACGCGCGCTGCTGAACCGCTCCTACTACGACCTGCTCAATCACTCCGCGGCGCTGTTCTTCGGCCTCGGCAATCATGAAGGCGAATGGGGCAGCCCCATGGGACCCAAGGACGACCTGCCCCTCTGGGATTCCGTGGAGCGCAAGCGTTACTTCCCGAATCCGGAGCCCAATGGCTTCTATAGCGGCAGCAGCCGAAACGAGCCCGGCATCGGGCTAAGGCAGGCGAACTTCGCCTGGGAATGGGGCGACGCGCTGTTCGTGATGCTCGATCCTTACTGGAACACGCCTGCCGCGACGGAGCAGGCCGGCGACTGGTTCCTGACCCTCGGCCGCGAGCAATACGACTGGCTGAAGAAAACGCTCGAGACCAGCAAGGCGAAATACAAGTTCGTGTTCGCGCACAACCTCATCGGCGGCAAGGACATGGACGGCATCATGCGCGGCGGCATCGAGGTGGCGAAGTACCTCGAATGGGGTGGCTACAACCTCGACGACACCTGGGGCTTCGACAAGGCCCGCCCGGGCTGGCCCATGCCCATCCACCAGCTGCTGGTGGCCAATCATGTCTCGGCGTTCTTCCATGGTCACGACCACACCTACGCCAAGCAGGATCTGGACGGCATCGTTTACCAGGAAGGTCCGCAACCGAGTGCCAGAGGCACCGAACTGGGTGATCGCGGCACCAAATACAACTACACCCACGGCACTGTGCTGGGAGGCGTGGGCTACATTCGTGCGCGCGTGGGTCCGAACGGCGTGAAGGTGGACTACGTGCAGACCTGGGTTCCGTCAAAGGAAAACGCCAGCCAGAAAAATGGCATGGTCGCGGATTCCTACGTGATCAAGCCCTACGCGGCCAAGCGCTAGGGCGCCGAGAACGGCGGCACCCGCCGCTTGGTGGCCTGCTCGAACGCGAAGGCGATTTTCAGCAGCGTCGGTTCGCTGCAGGCCATGCCGGTGAAGCTCACGCCAAAGGGCGCGGGCTTCGGGTCGAACCCCGATGGAAAGGAATCAGGCGTGGCAGCACTCGCCGCGGTTGTGCTGCCTGAAGCACTGTCCCTGGACACCAGGCCGAACGGCACCATCACTGTCGGATAACCCGGCTTGGCTGCAATCGATGCCCCGTATGGACCGGGGAACAGAATGGCGTCGAGATGCTGCTGCTTCATCACGGCATCGATCCCCTCGGTCCCGGCCAGACGGATGTCCTTGGCGCGATCGGCTTCGTAGCGCTCGCGATCTATCTGCACGTCCATTTCGTCGGAGATGTCGAGTTGGGCCTGCCCATACTTGATGGCACCGGCCTTCTGGTGGGCGACGTTCCACTGCCTTAGCTCGGTCAGCGTCTTGACCGGCGCGGCATTGCCCAGCGACTTGAGCCAGGCGTTGAAATCGCGCTTCATGCCGTACTTGAGGACCACAGAACATTCCGCGTCCCGTCCCTTGGCATTGTCGAGACCGGCACAGGTTCCCCACGCGAGGACATTTGCGCCTGCATCGGGAGCAACAACGCTGGGAATGTCGGCGGGATCCACAATGACAGCACCCTGCTGGCGCAGGATGGCGATCGCGTCGGCCATGATCTTCGCCTGGGCCGGGTTCAGACCGCCCTGCGGATCCTTCTCTCCGGGCACCGGCGTGCGCTCATAGAAGAATGCCCGGGGAATGCCGATGCGCGCACCCCGGAGTCCGTTGCCCTGCAGGAACCGGGTGTAATCGCGCCCCGGCGGCGGCGTGCAGGTCTTGGTGGCGGCATCCTGCGGATCAGGCGCTGCACCCTCGAGCACACCCATCAGCACAGCAACGTCGGTGATGGTCCGGCCCATCGGTCCAGGAGTGTCCTGGTCCGCAGTGATCGGAATGACGCCATAACGACTGATGCGTCCGACTGTTGGCTTGATCGCCGCGAGCATGTTCTGGTTCGCCGGACTGAGGATGGAGCCGGACGTTTCCGTCCCCACGTTTGCGGCCCACAGATTTGCCGCTGTTCCGATGCCGGAACTCGACCCACCCGTGGCCAGCACCGGCCTGCCATCGGCAAAGGCGGCGCGCGGATCGCGTCGCGGATCGTAGGGATCCATGCCGAAGCCCTTGAGGGCGTTGTAGTTGGTGGGCATGCCCGACGCCACCCAGTTCGCCAGCTCGGTCATGCCGGTCTTGGCAATCACGATGGCACCGGCCTCGCGCAGGTTCCTTGCAATCGTGGACTCATACGCCGGTGTAAATCCCTCGAACGCAAGCGCACCGCCGGTGGTGGGCATCTGCGTGGTGTGGATGTTGTCCTTCAGCGCCACCGGAATACCGTGCAAGGGGCCACGAACCTTGCCTGCTGCGCGCTCACGGTCACGCTCATCTGCTTCCTTGAGCGCGTCCTTGTTGATCACGATGGCTGCGTTGAGCTGATCCTCGTACATCGCAATGCGGGTCAGGTACTGCAACACGATCTCGTGCGAAGTCGTGCGCTTCTGCTCCAGCGCCAGGCGCATCTGCGGAATGGTGGCCTCCACGACACTGAAGGTCTGCCGTACCGGCCCGGTCTTTTCTGCGGCAGAGCCCATCGAGGACGCCGCCAGCACAAGAGCGATCAGTATCAGGAACTGTGGCTTCATGATTGTCCCAATGGGTAGGCGTGTGGCTGCAGGCTAACGGTGCGCGGCCACTTCCTGAACAATGCTCCAGACGAACTGCACGAAGGGATAGAGTGACGACTCGGCCAGTCGCTCGACATCGCCATGAGCGCCATAAGAAAGACTGTCCAGCTCGGTTGACGCCGGTCCGACACCGTAGGCCTGGATGCCCTTCACGCGCAGCTGCGCCTTGTCGGTAGCGGCCGTGGACATCGACGGCAGCACCGTTGCTCCCGGATACATGCCCTTCGCAACCTTCTCGATGGCGCGGTACATGTCCGTATCGAGCGCCGAAGCCGGAGACTGCGGCCGGGTGGCGGGCAGCGGAACGATCTTCACCGCCGGGTCGTCGATCACTTTCGCCATGTCGGCATAAAACTTTTCCAGGTCTTCACCGGGCAGCGCGCGGATGTCCAGCGTGGCCTCGGCCTCGGACGGGATGACGTTGACGCCCACTCCGGCCTTGAGCATCGTCGGCACGACCGAGGTCCGCAACATGGAATACTCATGCTGCGAATGTTCCCGGAGGAAGGCCTGCGCGCCGGCAGCCGTTTCGGGATTCAGCAGCTTCCGGTACAGCGCCGCCTGGTCCGGAGTGCTGATCGTGGCCAGCTTCTCGAAGTAATTGCGCGTCGTCTCGTTCAGACGCATCGGCGTCTCCCACCGACCCACCTTCTCGACGGCGGCGCCCAGATGTATCAGTGCATTGTCCAGACGGGGCACAGAGCCATGACCGGCAACACCGGTGGCGACCAGCCGCACGCGGGCCGGCACTTTTTCAGCCGTATCGATGGACACGCGCGTGATGCTCGAGCCGTTGATGTTCGCGCTGCCCCCTTCGGTCATCGCAAATTCAGCGTCTATTTCGTCGAAGTGCTCACGCACCATGTAGTTGATGCCAACACCGGTCGTGTCTGCCTCCTCTGCCGATTCAGCAAGGAAGATGACATCGCGGTCCAGCTGCACCCCCGACCGCTTCAGCAGCAGCATGGTCATGAGGTTGGCGGCCAGCAATGCCTTGTCGTCCCGGCTGCCCCGCCCCCAGACATAGCCATCCTTGAGGACCGCGCCAAACGGATCCACAGGCCACTTCTCGCGCTGCACGCCCACCACATCGGTGTGGGCCAGGATCAGCAGCGGACGCTTGGAGCCGTTGCCCTTGATGCGCGCGACGAGGTTCGCGCGCGCGGGATCCAGGGCAAAGGTACGGGTCGGAATGCCTTCGGCCTCGAGGACTTTCTTCAGATAGTCGACGGCCAGGGTTTCGTGGCCTGCCGTGGTGTCGATGCGGATCAGGTCGCGATAGCGCTCAAGGATCTCCGGGCTGAGTTGCTTCCAGTCCGGTCCCGGGGTGCCTTTTTGCGATGGCACCTGTGCCGCTGCAGCGCCCATGGAAACCACCGCAAGCGCGAATGCTGGCAACCACTTCATTCAGGAATCCTTTTGGGGACCAGAGCAGCCCAGAGGATAGGCAGCGCGCAGCCTCCATTGCAAATCCGTCTGGCAGTCGCCGCGCGGATGCGCCGTAGTAGCCTCAGCGCTCGGCACGGGCTCAAAGCCGGGATGGCACGGCGCCCGCATGTGCGGCAGGCCGCATATTTCGCAGGCGGGGCCACCCCTGTAGTCACACCCTCCCCAATTGGGTATATAGGCAGGACCACAGGCGGCCCAACAATAATGACATTCGTGAGATAGGCGATAAACAAAGATGATGCCGCCCCGGTCAATAAGGCTTTTTTTTGCTTGCGCACTCGCCTTGATCAGTGCCGCAGCGGAGGCTCAGATCGCCTCCTCTGCCCGAGTCGACTTTGACGGCGACGGCAAGAACGACATCCTTTGGCGCAACACCAGCGGTTCGGTCTCGCTGTGGTTGATGAATGGCGGCACCATCAAGGGCGGCGCAGGACTCGGCACGGTGGGGTCGGACTGGACCATTTCCGGAATCGCCGACTTTGATGGCGATGTGAAGAGTGACATCCTCTGGCGCAATACCAGTGGCGCTGTGTCGCTCTGGCTGATGAATGGCGGCACCATCAAGGGCGGCGCAGGACTCGGCACCGTGGGCTCAGACTGGACCATCGCCGGCCTCGGCGACTTCGACGGCGACGGCAAGAACGACATCCTCTGGCGCAACACCAGCGGTTCAGTATCGCTCTGGCTGATGAACGGCGGCGTGATCAAGGGCGGTGCAGGACTTGGCACGGTGGGGTCGGACTGGCAGATCGCAGCGGCTTCGCCGACGCGCACCTCAATGAACTGGGACTGGGGTACCTGGGACAACACGAACTGGAACTGACGAAAGACTCGATCAGGAAGGAGCAGGCCCATGGGACATCGGTACAAGTCATTGGCAGCAGCACTGGTTCTATTGGCTGCTGTATTCGATAGCCATGCGGCCGGTGTGACCATTCCAAACACATTCACGCCGGGGACGCCGGCGCGCGCCGCCGATGTCAACGCCAACTTCAGCGCAGTCTCGTCGGCGGTGAACGGGATAGACACGCGATTGTCATCCGTGGAAGCCCAGCTTCCCGCGTCCACCACCCTGACCATCACCCAGACCAGCCTGACGGTGGGCTCCACCGTGGTGGTGGGAGGCACTACTTACCTGATTGTACAAATGGAAGTGCCGCAATTCGGAACCGATACGGTGTACTTGTTCAGATGGCCGGTCGTTCAGTCCGATTTCAACAGCGGACGCAGCGTTTACATACGAGCCGACGGTTCCTTCTCTCCACAGAACCCCTGGCCGAGCTGCTCCACCTACAACAAGACAACCCTCAGCGGGTTTCCGGCCGTGCTTTGCGACAACGACTTTTCATTCTATGCGTACTTTGAGCGCCCATACACGAGCGGCGGATACAGCGGACGACAAGTCACGAACACGTACTACCAGACTGCCTACGTCAACGTTGACCTGGATAGCTATACGCGGATCTGGCTGAACCTGGACCTGCCCAATCTCACCAACACGGGCAGCAGCACAATCAGCTCAGCCGATGGCACGAGCCTGACGACGGTCTATCCACCAACGCCCAATGCCGCGGCACGAGAGACGCGGCGCCAACTCCTGCGAACCCTTGCCTCGTATATTTCAATCAGCAAGAAGCCGTAGGTCGATTTCGACAAGGCGCCGGTATAACTACTGGCGCGTGATCCTCAGATTGGCAAAGTGCGCGACGGTCTTCGGACCGATCCACAATGCGACCGGACCGCGCGACTGCCCATGCTTCAGGTCATTGACGACCAGTGTTGGCTGCTCGGCGCCATTGACGTACAGGCGCGCCTTGTCGCCATGTACTTCGATTTTCACTTTCACCCACTCGCCGGGAACCAGATCTACATACCCCTCGTATTTTCCCGGCGTCTCCTGGCGTAACCGGGCCCAGCCAAAGTCCGGCGGCGCATCGTATTGCACGGAATGATTCCGCTGCAGCTGGTCCTCGGAGCGGCCGTTCTTTGGGCGCAGGTAGAACGTCTCGTACCGCGCTCCGTCGGCAGACATGCGAAACGCCAAGCCGGTGAAGCCGCGAAATTCCGGAGCCGCTCCGGGGTAGGTATCGCCCGCGAGCTCCAGTTCGATCACGCCGTCCTGAAAGTCCGTCCCGGCAATGGCTGCGAAGCGCAACCCGTCCGGCGTATCTGCGGATGCAGTGTCGGAAATGCGTACGGCCTCACGGCCTTTGAACACGACAGCTTCGGCCTTGACGTTCCTGACCTGCAATTTCGCCGGATCGATAGGCACGGCAGCCGACTGGCCGCGGGCTGCAGGAGCCCCGGCGAGAACTGCGAAGGCAATGACGGCGATCACCGAGTAATTGTTCATCACCGATTCTCCTGAAGCTTGTCGCAACGTGTGGACCATCATAGACTCAAGCGAGTAAAACGACCATTCATCAGGGGGGTACTGATAGTGGCAACGCTGCACGATCTGCTGAAAGGGGCTTCGGCTGTCTCGCTGCGGGCTCTGGGCCTGGCCTGCTGTGCGCTGGTTTTCAGCGGCTGCAGACCGCCACAGCCTGTGGACACCACGGCAGCGCTGCCGGACTGGTCTGGCGCTTGGTCGGCAGATGCCGACGACATGGATCCGAAGACCAATACTCCGGCCAGCATCTTTCATGCGGTCCGCGACAGCCTCGGCTTGCCGGGCAGCGCCGTACCACTCACCCCCAAGTACGTGGCTCTTCGTACCGCCGCCCTTTCAGGCCAAGGCGGGCCACCGGGCGGCGCCATGCATCACTGTCTGCCCAGCGGCATGCCGTCGCTGATGAGCCACGGCGTCCAATTCGAGTTCGTCTTCAGCCCTGGGCGCATCACGATGATCTTCGAGGATGGCGAGATACGCCGCATCTACACCGATGGACGCCCGCATCCCGACAAGTCGGAGCTGTACGTCAACGAGGTGGGGCATTCGACCGGCCGCTGGGAAGGCAACGTCCTCATCGTCGACACGGTGGGCATGCATCCGCGGGCAGAGCTGTTCCTCGAGAATGGCCTGACCGTCACGCCGAATACGCACATCGTTGAACGCATCTATCGCACCGCCGAAGGGCCGCTGCAGATCGACACGGAAGTGACCGATCCGGAGATATTCTCGGAGCCTTATCGGTACACGCGCCGCTATCCAAACGTCGGTGAGGCAAACTTCGTCGTCGGCTGCACCCGGAACAATCGCGACACCGACGATCACATCAACCTGACACCGCCGCCTGCAGAGGGTTGAAGATGAACACACGCATACACATCACTGCCGCGCTGACGCTGTGCACGGCGCTGGGCCTGATCTCCACCAGGTCGTTTGCCCACCATTCCTACTCGCAGTTCGACGCATCGAAATGCCTGTCGATCGTTGGCACCGTGCGCACGATGGAGATGACCTACCCTCACGCCTGGCTGTGGCTGAACGTCACCGACGCAAAAGGTGCGACGGAAGCCTGGGGATTCGAGGGGGCCTCTCCTGTGATCCTGCAGCGACTGGGCTGGAGCAGGAGCTCACTGAAGAGCGGCGACAAGGTGACGCTGCGCTACAGCCCGCTGAAAGACGGACGCCATGGCGGGGCATTCGCCGTCGTGCAGCTGCCGGACGGACGCGAACTGAAAGGCGGATCGCCGGCTGCCTGCAAGGAAAGACCCTAAGCCCTCAGACGGATTTCCGAGGGCGCCCTCGCCGACTTTTACCGCGGCTTCACGTCGTAGCTAAAGGCAACGCCACCCTGCTGGTGTTCAGGCGAGACGTCCTTCGGCATCCATGACCAGACGTAGTCGACCTTCGCCACTTGCGGGGATACCGTCACGCGAAGATGTCCTGACGCGGGCAGATAGTCGCCGGTCTTGTAGTACTTGCGGAAGTCGGTCTGTTCCTTGCCATTGTTCGGATTCGCCGGATTGGGCACTTCCTGATAGACGATTCCATCCTTGTCCTGACGGACAAAGATGTGGTCATGCCCCTGGAAGAACACCGACACTCCGTACTTCACCATCAGCTGATGGATGGGCAGCTCCCAGCCCGGGCGCTTCTTGTCGAACTCCCAGACACCCTGGGCATTCTTGCCGCCCCATTCGTACAAATCCGCCATCTCGACTGCACCACGGCCGGTACCCAGCACATGATGGGAAAAGATGAACTTGTACTTGGCCTTGCTCTCCTTGAGCGTCTGCTGCAGCCAGCGGTACTGGGCTTCACCAAGGGTGATTTCCCACTGGTCTCTGCCACCTTCACCAGCCCCGTCGGAGTCGCCGACAAAACCACCGTCGCTGGCAGCGCTCATGCTCGACGGAGCGAGCTTCACGCCAGACTCTGGCTGAAAGCCGGGACCAATGGGAATCCTGGAATGCCAGTACGGATCGATGGTGATGAACAGCGCATCACCCCAGGTCCATGCGAAGTAGTCACGCAGCAGACCGATGTGCTCGATGGACTCCTTGTCGCCGGTGTAAAAGCCATCGGGTGCCGGCTGTGAGTAGTAAATGTTCCGCGCCCTGCCCGCCCAGACCGCAGGATTGTTGGGCGTGCCGTCCAGCAGGTGGCGCTGGCCCTGCTCATGACTCCCGTTCACGAGGAAGATCGGCGTCGAGGCACCTCCCATTCCCATGTACGGGCGCTGATTGATGTAGACCTGATTGACCTTCTCCGCGGTCAAGGGCCACGGCATCCCGCGATCGATGCTGAAGTCATCGCCCAGGGACACAAAGAAGTCAGGGCGGTCCTGCTTCACATTGGCCATGGTGCGGGCATACAGCTCGCCGATGAACATGCGATCCACGCGCTCCGGATGTGAATCGGCCTGCACGTCGAAAACAAACTTGCTGCCGGGCGGCCGCTGCGTGTGGAAGCTGTATTCGTCACTGGCCAGATATTCGCCCTTGCCGGGCTCGCGGTGGCGCAGCCGGTAGTAATAGGCGGTGTTTGAGGCCAGCTTCCCCACTTCGATCTGCAATGGAACCTTGGCGCCGGACTTCAGGACCTGTGTCTTGCTGGTGTACTTGCCGGGAGCGGTCCCGTATTCGACGTAGGCCTCGACATCCGTCGGCGCCAGCACGTTCACCCCGATTGAACGATCAGTGGGACGACTCAGCACCTGCGTTATAGCCGAGACCGTGGTGCCGGCCGTGGCGAAGTCCTGCTGCAGTTGCGCACCAGACAGACCCGCCCACAGGCCAGCCGCCAGGATCGTCGCGGCGGCAAGGCGCCAGCGGGTAATGGAGCTGAGTTCGATCATCGGTTTCCCCATCGGCAATGGCTTTGATGCGCCATTCTAAGTGCTTGCCAGAGCCGATTGCAGCAGCCGTCTGGATCGAGCCGAAAGGGGGCCATCCAAGATAGAGAGGCGGTCTTAGTGCTTGATGAGGCAACATGCGCCGTACGCGCGCAGAGGCCTTTGCTATATTCGACCAAGGGGACCCACAACAAGGAGACTAACGATGGGCAGTCGTCGCAATCTGATCAAGCAGGCATCTGCTGCATTTATTGGCCTCGGCCTGTGCCTCGGCCTGGCTGTCAGCGCGAGTGCTGCGGCACCCACGCCGCTGGAGGCCAACAAGGCCGTAGTGAAGCGCTACCTCGAAGCCTTGGGAACCAAGCAGTTTTCTTCAGTCGCGAAGTCGGTCCAGGCGCGTGACCACAAGCAGCTGCGCAATGAATTCCAGAACCTGAAGTACAACGCCGACGGCTCCGAACTGGCGCGCATGGGCAAGCCGGACGCCACTGCCATGCCGGACCGCAGCAACACGATCACGCGCCTGCTGGCCGAGGGAGATATTGTCGCCGCAACCATCCACGTGACCGGCACGCACAAGGCAAACTTCTACGGCATCCCGGCCACCGGCAAGTCATTCGACTTCGATGAAGTCGCGATCTTCAAGCTGGCCAACGGCAAGATCACCGAAACCTTCCTGATGGCCGATGAAGCCCGCTTCCTGCGGCAGATCGGTTCGCGCCTGCCCGCGCGCAAGGATGGCAAGCTGATCGCCCCGCCAATCCCGAACGACACGCGCCTCGGCGACGAGGTAGTGGCTGAACTGCTGGCACATCCCCAGGATACGGCCGAGTACCGTCACAAGCTGCTGATGGCCTCGTACAAGGTCAAGACCAAGCCGCCTGGCTACACCCCCGCCTCAAGTGGCAGGGCTTACAGTGATCCTTCGCTCCGTGCAGGCAACCAGAACACGGTGGAGCTGCTCAAGGAGATCAAGGCTGCAACCGGCAAGGATGTTCCCGGTTCGTTTGGCGCCGCATGGAGCGGTCGCGAGGACCGCATCGGCACCCTCATCGCCGAAGGCAACCAGGGCATGATGCAGTTCCGCCTCAACGCGCTCAACTCAGGCCCGCTGTACACCATCCCGGCTTCCAACAAGCAGATCCTGTCGTGGGAAATCTGCTTCGCCGAATTCGTCGGCGATAGCTGGAAGACAGCCTGGTTCATCGGTGACGAGATGGGTATGTTCCTGCAGATCGGCGGCCAGGCGCCCCAGGACTTCTACTTCAACGACGTGAAGACACCGCGCTGAACCTGCCCTGATATCCGGCAGTCATCCCGGGCCTGCCTGGTCAGAATCATCTGGCCAGGCAGGCCTTTTTGATTTCAGCGCCCCGACGACGCCGTTGTGCGGCTGCGCAGCGGCGGGCGGCATTCATTCGGGATGAACTGGTAATTGTCCGAGTATCGCTTGGTCTTGCTGATGACGAAGGGCTCTTTCAGGTACACCGGATCCGTGGCCACCAGCTGTATCGACAGCATGGGGCCATTCTTCGGATCATCGACGCGCCGATAGGTCTCGACAATCGTGGTCTGGTCGCTCAATTGGTCGCCATGCGGACTGATCCAATTCCCTGCCAGGTTTCTGGTTTCGATGATCAGTGCGTCGCCTTCGTAGCGCGCGACCGAAGTGCCGAGATTGGTCTTCACGCCAGAAGCACTCTTGTTTGCCGCAAACGGAATTTCGCGGCGACCGCCGTATTCTTCGTACTCGAGCAGCACCCGGTCCTTCATCTGCGTGATGCGGATGGCGTGCGGCGTAGACCCTGCCTGCCTGACCAGGCCGGGAGGCTCGCAGAAAATCTGCGGATCATCGGCAATCCTTGCCGACGCCTGCAGCGCTTTGCCCGCCTCGTTGTAAGGCACCGGTGGATAACGCAGGCGCTCACCCTCAGTCCAGGCGGCGGAGAGATTGGGATGGCCATCACCGAGTTTCAGGGGAAGTTCCTGCTGCGCTGATCGCTGTGCCACCGCTGGCGTCATACCGGACTGCTGCTCAGTCAGCACGCGCGCCACGCTCAGGTCCCTGGCGTTCAACAATTCCACCTTGGCCATCGTGACCATCGGCGAACCGTCGCGGGTGGCATCGCCGCTGATGCGGACGGTGTCGCCTTTCCGGAGCGTCTCGGGGGTCCACCCCAGTCGCCGGTAGCCGGAGGCGGCGTTGCCCTCACTCATCCACTTGGTGACCGAGCCATCGGCATTGGTCACATTGAAGTAGATGGCTACATGCGGATTGAAGAAATGGAATTCACTGACGACGCCGGTGACCTGAATGGTCTTGCCGTCCTGGAACGTGCCGAGAAACGAGTGATGCGCATGAGCCAATGCCAGCGGCATTGCAAGACTGGCCAGGACCATGGACCTGATGACCCACTTCATTGGGTGCCCCTCCGGATTCGAATGTTGTCGGAGAATAGTGTACATCCGGCACCTGGCCAGAAAGCGCCGCACATCCCGTCGGGACCTATCGACCCTGGGACTGGGATGGCTGGCCGCCGGTCTCAAGCAGGCGCAGCCATTCGCCACCGGCAGCGCCATCCTTGCGAGGCGCGATCAGCAGCCTGACCTTCATGCCGGGAACCAGCGTCCTGCTGTTCCAGCCCTGGCGCACTACCATGTTCACGGGTGCACCCTCCAGCTCCCAGAGCGTCTCGCCACCGTTGGCGTCCGGGACCATGAGCAGGATCCAGGTGTGAGGATTTGATAACCTGAATTCCTTGACCGTCCCGGCAAGCGAGACTGGGTTCTGCCGATCGACCACGGCCACGATAGCCGCAGTGGAATGGTGCGCCTGGGCGTCAGAAACAAACCCATTGACCACCATCACAGCAGCGGCGAGGAGGAGCCTCGCTTTGGTCGGGATCATCGTTTCATCTTCCGCTCGCGGCACGGCACGCGCCCCCGCTCACATAATGCCAAATAACACCCGCCAATGACTGGAGTGTTGCATTGCCATCAACCATGCCCAAGAATCCACCGTATCAAAAAACGCTGCATTGCAGGCGAGGGGAAGATGAAACATTCATTCGTTGCCTTGGGACTGGCTGTATTCGTCATGGCATCGGCGTCGGCGCACCACAGCTGGACTACCGCCTACCGCAGCAGTGAACCGGATATCGAAATCGCCGGCGTCATCACGCAGCTGGAGTGGAAGAACCCGCATGTCCGGATGCAGGTAACGGCCGATGCCGGCAAGCCGACCGCCAAGGTATGGCTTATCGAAAGCACTTCCGTGGCGCAGCTGGCGCGAATGGATGTCACGCCTGACCTGGTCAAGGTTGGACTGTCCGTCAGGATTTCCGGCTTCGCCGGGTTCGACAACAACAGCATCTACATGAATCACCTGCTGCTGCCAGACAACCGCGAGGTCATTTTCCTGGCGGACGCAGCGCCCCGCTGGCCCGGCGTGCACATCGGCAACAGCAACAAGCTGGGGGGCGCCATCGTCGAGGCTGATATCAACAAGCGCCCGGCATCGATATTTGCAGTCTGGAACACCGTCTATGGCGACCCCAAGAGCCATGCTTTCGCCGCGCAACAGGCTGCGGCCAAGGCAGCCGCCGCCAAGGAGGGGCCGAAGCCGGCGCCTGTATCGGCCCCTGCTCCATCCAGCGCCGCCTACTGCGCAGCCAAAGCGCTGCCTATGGCAATGACCAATCCGTATCCCATCCAGTTCATCAAGAAGGGACAGGACGTGGTGCTGAAGCTGGAGGAGTACGACCAGGTACGGACCATTCACATCGGCAAGAGCCATGAAGACAGCGGTGCCGCGTCGAGCCTCATGGGATATTCAAGCGGCGTATGGCAGGGTGCAGGCGAAAGGAAGCTGGTGGTGACGACCACGAAAATCGACAACAAGGCGCTGGGGTCACGCGCCAAACTCATCGAAACCTTCGAGCTGAGCGCCGATCGGAACCATCTGGATTACACATCCACCGTGTCAGATCCGGACAAGCCAGGCGAACCGGTGACCACCTCGAAGTACTGGCAGTACCGTCCAGGCGCAACGGTGCAGCCTTACAACTGCACCCTGTAGCCCGGCGGCCCAGCCAGAGGCGCGCATAAAACCCATAAAAAAAGGGGCGGAGGCACATGGCCTCCGCCCCTTTCGCATTCTGCGCTGCTACTTTTTCGCGCGCAGCCAACTCTCCGGAACCTTTGCAGCACGGAACACCGTGCTGTCCGTGCTCTTGCCGTCAGACTTGGAGTACGGATTCACAAACTCCCAGACAATCTCACCGGCCGGCGTGACTTCGAAGATCCGTCCGTTTGCGCCTTCGCAGATCAGCGTGTTGCCATTCGGCTGGCGCTCGGCGCCGCTGATGTAATGGCTGAAGAAGGTCCAGAACGGCCGGCCGCTCTTGTCCGCCGTGTACTGCCAGACGATCTTGTCGGTCAGCGGGTCGATCTCCAGGATCCGTGAATTCGGCCGGCTGCTGATCCGCATCGGATTGGTGTTCTCATCGACGTTGCCGTTGTCGAACACCAGGATATGACCCGCACCGGGCAAGCCGCCCGGGATGAAATGCGTGTTGTGCTGGCCGATGCTGACGCCCGTCATCTTCCACACAATCTTTCCGGAGGTGCGGTCGACAACCGCGATTGTGTTGATATAACGATAACTGACGACGATGTTTCCGGCACGGAAGCGCGGATCCGTGTGCCCGGCGCTGGCCGGGATCGGGCTGGCGGCATTCATGTGCAGGTAGTCGAACGCGCTGGTGGCAGGCGGCGCACCGAGGCCCGTGCGATTGCCACCGTAGCCGTTCATGATCGCATCCCTGGCTTCCTTGGGAAGGCCGAGCTCATCCAGATGATCGACGGTCTTCCATTCCCAGACGACCTTGCCCGATTTGTCCACTTCGATCAGGCAGTCATCCCGCAGCTTGCGCTTGGAAATCTCGGGGCGATCCAGATCATTGGAGCAGACAAACAGCGTATTGCCGTTTTCCATGCGTTCGAGATCGTGATGCAGGCCGCGAACGTTATCGGTGTACTTCCAGACCAGCTTGCCATCCTGACTGAACTCGACGGAACTGGGTACGGCAGTGGCTTCACCGTATCCACCGGTCTCCGCTGCGGCAGCCGGTTTGGTCGGCGCGGTGCGCGCCAACAGATTGCCGTTCGCCAGAGGCCGGGTGTAGCCCATCACCGAATTGGGCTCTGGTGCTGGCCACTTCGATGCCACCTGTCCCTTCACGTCGATTGCGTAGGCGAACCCGTCCGGAGCAGCAAACACGACGTAACCCGGCTGCACTCCCGGCTTTGAGATCGTCATGCCGGTCGGGAAGACCGAGGGCGCAGCGAACGCCGTCGCTGCAGCGACCGAACAAGCGAGAGCGCCCGCAAGGATGTTGCGGCGAATGCGACTGGAATTCATGACCCCCCCCCCTCTCTTTTTCAATTGTTCTGTTGATCAGCCGCTGCGCACTGGTTACTTTTTCGCGTGCAGCCAGCTCTCTGGAACCTTCGCAGCACGGAAAACGGTGTTGTCCGTGATCTTGCCGTTGAGCTTCGAATAGGGGTTCACGAACTCCCAGACGATCTCGCCCGCTGGCGTCACCTCGAAGATGCGGCCGTTGGAGCCTTCAGTGATCAGCGTGTTGCCATTCGGCTGGCGCTCAGCGGCGCTGATGTAGTGGCTTACAAACGTCCACATGGGACGATCGCTCTTTTCAGCGTTGTATTCCCATACGATCTTGTTGTCGATCGGGTTGATTTCCACCACGCGTGAATTCGGGCGGCTCTGCAGATGGCGCGGGTTCCTGCCAACGTCATTGTTGCCGTTATCGAACACCATGATGTGTCCGGCGCCCGGCAGGCCACCGGCGATCATATGCGTGTGGTGCTGACCCAGCGTCGTGCCGATGGCGGTCCAGACGATCTTCTTTGATTCCTTGTCGACGACCGCAACGGTGCTGAGGTGGCGATAGCTGACGACGATGTTGCCGGCCTTGAAGCGCGGATCGGTATTGCCGGTATTCTCCGGGATCGGACTGGCTGCGTTCATGTGAGCCCAGTCGAACGCGCTGTCGGGAACCGTCTTCGCCGCTGTGCCATAGGCGTTCATGATTTCAGCCTTGGCGGTATCGTCCAGATTCAGTTCGTTGAAATGATCCGCGGTCTGCCACTCCCAAACCACTTTGCCCTTGGGGTCGACCTCGATAAGGCAGTCGTCCTGCAACGCGCGCTTCGAAATCTCCGGGCGCTTGAGAGTCTTGCTGCAGACGAGCACCGTATTGCCGTTGGCCATGCGCTCTTCATCGTGGTGCAGGCCGCGCTCGTTGTCGGTGTACTTCCAGACCAGCTTTCCTTCCTGGTTGAATTCCACCACGCTGGGCACGGCGGTGTTCTCGCCGTAGCCACCGGCAGCAGCGGCTTCGGCTGCTGCCGTCGGCAACCGCAGCGGGCCGGTGCGCGCCAGCAGGTTGCCGTTCGCCAGGGGACGGGTATAGCCCATCACTGAATTGGCTTCTGGGGCGGCCCACTTGGCGGCCACCTGGCCTTTCACATCGATCGCATAGGCAAAGCCGTCCGGCGAAGCGAAGACCACGTAACCGGGCTGCACGCCAGGCTTGGAAATGGTCAGCCCGTTCGGAAAGACCGAGGGCGCCGCGAACACGCTGGCGGCTGCCACGGCGAAGATGGCGGTGGCGGCGAACACACGGCCGCGAATGCTCTGTGAAATCATTGTTTCCCCCTGGTTAACTAAGACTGGATGAGATGGCCATGTGGCCCCCCTGGGCGTGAACGCCCCGGGGTCGCCACCGCTTATTCGTGACCTTCGGTTGCCTCGGCCGCATTCGTCCGCGGCACCCCGATCGGGTTGTAGTGGTCGGCCATCTGTGCGGGGCCGAAGCTGTAGGAAGCCTTGACCCGGTTCTCCGCCAGCATGGTGGCATTCCACTGGTCGTATTCCTCTGCCATGCGGTTGAAGACTTCCGGCTGCTTGTAACGCAGGTTGGCCCGTTCCAGCGGATCCTTCACGACGTTGAAGAGAAACTGGTTGTCGTTGATCTTCAGCCATTTCAGGTCGCCATCGCGCATGGCCCGTTGGGCGTTGGCCCGATACCGCCAATAGACCTTGCGCGATACCGGCGCCGCGTTCCGGGTCAGAACGCCGCTGAGGTCCATGCCATCGGTGGGATACGCCGGATCGATCTGGCCGCCGGCCAGCGAGACGAACGTCGGCATCCAGTCCATGTTCATGCAAACCTGCGCGCTCGTGCTGCCAGCGCGGATGTGTCCCGGCCACCGAACGATGGCCGGAACGCGCAGGCCACCTTCGAGCAACTCGGTTTTCTTCCCGGTGAACGGCCAGGTGTCCGAAAAACGCTCGCCGCCGTTGTCGCTCGTGAACACCACGACCGTGTTCCTGGAGATTCCAAGCCGATCGAGTTCCTTGACGATCCTGCCGATGTTCAGATCCATCTGCCGGACCATCGCGCCATAAGTGGCGATATCGCCTGACTGGTAGCTGGACAAACCACCCTGCTGGGCCAGCGCCTCATCCTCCGGCCCTTCCCACGGCCAGTGCGGCGCATTGAAGTGGACGCTCAGCAGAAACGGCTGTTTTGCCTTTGCATAGTCGCGCATCAAACCAATGGTCTTGTCGGCGATGAGGTCGGTGAGATAACCGTGCTCATCCTTCTTCGTGTCGCCATCCCACAGCCCGAGCGCGCTGCTGGGCTCGCCCACCTTGTGGGTGAAGTAATCGAGTGCTCCGCCCGCGAATCCCCAGAAGTGGTCGTAGCCACACTTGAGCGGGCTGAACAGCGGCACATCGCCCACATGCCACTTGCCGATGAGTGCGGTTCCATAACCGGACTTCTTCAGCGTTGAGGCAATGGTCGGGTGGCCTTCAGGAAGTCCGACGTTCTCCGATCCGGCGAGCGGCTCGTAGAGCCCGACATCCGTCCGGTATTGGTAGCGCCCCGTCACGAGCGCGGTGCGGCTGGCCGTGCAGACGGGCGAATTGGCGTAGGCATGCGTGAGCTTCATGCCCTCGGCGGCCAGCCGATCGATGTTCGGGGTGGTGTAGTCGCGGCGTCCGTAGCAGGACACATCCGCATAACCCATGTCGTCGGCCATCAGGAAAACGAAATTCGGCTTTTCGGCAGGAGCCGCACTCTGTGCTCGCAAGACGACGGCGAACGGCGCAACGGCTGCAGCGCCGACAAAGGTCCGGCGAGTGATGTTCCGGGTGGACTGGGCTTTTGATTTGGATTTATTCATGGGCCTGTCATTGCGATGAATGATGGCTTTCCAGAATACCCTGCAGTGTCAGTCCGGACCAGCCGCAACTTGAGCTGAATGCGCGAGGAATTGGTGGGCCCGGTAGCCACCATAAATACAACACAACCTATTGTTTTATATAGAGTTCTAATAGCTGATGTGGGGCACTTACCCCCAGACATACCCCCGCCCGCTTCCGTTTCGCGGGCTTAGCGTAGTTGTCGGCCTTGCTACATTTCGCCACCCAGCCGCTCCCGCTCCAGCCATTCCAGCTCGTCCGCGATCCGGCGCAGTACGTCGGGTGCGTCAGGGCCATAGACAGCGATCAGGCGGGCTAGGAACACGCTGGCCAGGCGTCGGAACTTATCCAGTTGTGTCATCGGGACATGGTGCCGAAGTCAAAGCAACTCCCGTTACGGGAATTTCTGGTGCGTTTGACCAGAAATGACGGTGGTCTGTTCGCCCGTCCGCCACGCCCAGCCCAACGCCGCGGTCGGTGACTCCTGCCGCTGGCGCACTTCAACAACGTAGTCCGGTCCCTCTTCAATGCGCAGCGTCTTAAAGTGCCCGCGGCGACGATGCAGGCGTGTAGTCCTTGTACGTAGTGATGCCGACAACTATGCCGCTGCGCAGCCAGATAGCGCTGTAGTCGTGGCGACGTCCCCCCGCTTTTGAGTAGCAGAAAGGTCTAGAGTCTGACCCCGGCCCGGAGGTTGGACGTGAAGAAGCGGTATACGGAAGAGCAGATCATTGGGTTTCTGAAGGAAGCCGAGCGGGG
>Ga0114969_10001491_pt1 | contig 19883 bp, 15 predicted proteins | sample M_130807_MF_Meta_FD_87316 | JGI IMG/M metagenome (GOLD analysis project Ga0114969, IMG submission 87316) | Freshwater microbial communities from Lake Montjoie, Canada to study carbon cycling - M_130807_MF_MetaG | ecosystem: Environmental > Aquatic > Freshwater > Lake | place: Lake Montjoie...
CGACAATACATTGTCGAGTTCAAGCAACATGGCATCGGCCATTCCAGCATCGGCCTTCCCTTTCAAAAATTCAGGAATGGTTAGTTCTGCAATTTGCGAAGAGGTAGTTTTCTCCATCATCAAATAACAAACACCGCGCAAATCGCCCAGCATTTTGGTTTCAAGCACGGTGTACTGCCCTTCATGGTAAATGGCCAAAACATCTTCCAAATCGGTAGCTGTATCAAAACGCTCCAAATGAAAATGATGGTCGATCTTCTTTTTGATCATCACCGAAAAAGCTTGCGCAGAATTGTCTAAAGCATTTTTCATCAATGCCTCCAACACTTCGTTCTCCTTATTTAATTCTTCGTTGCTCATTCTTTATCTTAATCAATTAATACGGTTCTTGTTGAGGGCATAAACACATGCTGTACTATCGTCATCACGTTCAACACCAAGCATACTTTTCCATTTCCTAAAATGGTAACACCACTTACAAAAGGCACATCACTTACGGGCTTCATCAATGGCTTCTCCACAATTTCTTTTTGCTGTAAAAGCTTGTCCACCACAAATCCCACGTTTCTGCCACCATAGGCTACAATGACTACATCAAGTTGTTTCGCTTCATCAAGCTCATCAAAACTTTTGTGCAAGCGATTTCTGTTGCCCGCTAGGTGCGCATTGAAAATATCGTGTAAGAAAACAATGGAAATATTTTTTTTCAAATAAGTCGCCATCAAACCTTGACTCACCTTGTGGAAATCACTTTTCTTAAACGACACTACAGCCTCTGTATACGCCAGTGGCATTGCGTATTCCTGATCGCCAAGTTCAAACAAAAGAGTTCCTTTCACAGCCATTGAACTTGGCAAGAATAAAGTGATGGTAGTACCTTTTCCAACCACTGAATCCACTTCAACATTACCACCTATAGAGTCAATAGATTTGCGCACCACATCCATACCAACACCTCGTCCTGAAATGGCCGTTACCGTGTCCATGCTCGAGAAACCAGGTTCAAAAATATACATGATAATTTCCTTGTCGGTCAAGCTTTTTAAACCCTCAGCACTGATCAATCCTTTTTCCACGGCCTTTCTACCAATCACCGCTGGATTGATGCCTTTTCCATCGTCAATAATTTGAATGATCACATTGTCGCTTTCATTTTTAGCGTTCAATGTCAGCGTACCCACTTCACTTTTACCAGCCGCTTTTCTTTCTTCAGGAGTTTCAATACCGTGTCCCACGCAGTTTCTAACGAGATGAATCATCGAATCAGAAATCACCGATATCACGTTTCTGTCAATTTCAGTTTCAGTTCCTTTCAGTTCCAATTGCACTTTCTTTTTTTCAATAGCTCCTGCATCGCGCACAACGCGGTGGAACTTATTGAACAAGAAAGATATTTGCACCAAGCGCACATCCATCACCGAGTATTGCAAGTCGGAGGTAATGCGCACAAAGCGCGAAAAATCAACTTTTTTATTGCCCGCATCGTCTTTCACCATGGATATCAAGCGGTCTCTTTCGATCACCAGCTCACCCACAAGATTCATCAGGTCGTCTAATTTCTTTACCGGAACCTGCACAGAGTCGGCAAACACCATTTTACTGTCGTCTTCGCCTTTTTCTTCCTCTTCCACCAATTTACTTTCGTCGAATTCGCCTTTCAAAATAGAATGCAACACACCTTTAATGCCTTTGTATTCCACTACTGCATTGGTTTTTAAAGCTTGTATTTGAGCGGTTAGCGTATCTAAGCCTTTGAACAATTGCTTGAATATCGCGTCGGTCAATTCCAACTTACCTTCACGCACTTCACCAAATACGTCTTCTAAAACGTGGGCCATTCCCCCCACCGACTTAAGACCAATACCCAAAGCATTTCCTTTCAGGGTATGCGTAATGCGAAAGATAGCATCAACTGCCGATTTGTTCTTTTTATTTTGTTCCAGTTTGGTAAACAAACGGTTCAGCTCTTCCTGATTTTCGTTGGCTTCTGAATAAAATATTTCTTTGTATTCTTCTTTAACATCGTCGTCGCTCGCCTCTTCAAAACCGGCGGGTGTTGACGATGATCCGCCCTCATTTGCTTTTGAGGCAACCGCAGCGGGTACCACCACTTTTGGCGCTTCCACTTTCACGGCTTCTACCTTTGGTGCTTCAACAGCAGGCGCGCCAGAATTGGCATTCGCCGCATTTTCTTCCTTCAGCTTGCGCAATACAACGCCCAACTTGGCTTTCATTGCTACATACTTCACTTTCTCACCTGTTTTTAAAGCAGCGCCCACTTCTTCAAAGATGGCCACCACAGGATCAATGTTTTCAGAATGCTCGTCATTTAAAAGCAAATTTTCCGCATTCAGCTCTTTAAAAAAACTGATAAATGCTGCACTCATTTGCTCAACGCCTTTTTCTTCTGCTTGCTTTCCAGCGGCTTCTACTGCAGCAAGTGCTGTGCTCAAAGCTGAAAAGTCGCGCAAGGTATTGATATTCACAAAGGCAGCTTTTAAGTCGGCCACCATCTGTTTTACTTGATTTTCCAAGGCACTTTTATCTGCTGCCGGCGCAGCTACTTTCACTTCAGCTGCAGCAACTTTTACTTCTTCTACCTTTGCTTCCACAACAGGCACCACCTCTACTTTCACCACTTCCGCCTTCACTTCTTCAACAACAGCAACAGGGGCTGGCGCATCGCTGCTGACCAAACCATCACCTTGTTTTAATTTTTTAAGCACAATGCCCAAACGTGTTTTAATGGGCAAGAATTTTACTTTTTCTCCTTTATCTATAGCATGAATCTGTTCTGACATTTTTTCAATCCCCTTCACTACATCACCAAGCAGCATTGCATCCAAAGGAGCATCGGCACTTTTAATGACCGCAAAAATTCCTTCAATAATTTCACCCAAATCTCCAATATCTGAAAAACCCAAAGCATTGGCATTGCCTTTAAGAGTATGCACCAATCTAAAAATCTCCGACACCGCCTTTTTATCTGACGCATTGCTTTTTAAAGCAGCAACATACATTTGCAAATCGGCATCCAGTCCTTTGGCCTCAGCTAAAAAAACTTGTTGGTATTCTTCTTCTTTCGACATACTCCCTTAGTTAAAAATTAAGCAAAACAACTCACTACAAAACTTGATATATCCACCAGTCGAACCGACTGTGTTACACCGCCCATTTCAACTGCCGCAGCAGGCATACCGTAAACCACACAAGAATTTTTGTCTTGCGCAATGGTGTATCCTCCTGCATCTTTCATCATTTTCATTCCTCTTGCACCATCTTTGCCCATTCCGGTTAAGATGACAGAGATCGATTTATTTTTATACACGTTGGCCACCGACTCGAACAAACAGTTTACGGACGGATTGTTAAAATCCGTATAGGTTCTGTTGTTCAACGTTACAATGACTTTTCCTGCTACTTTTTGCACTTCCATATTTGCTGTTCCGGGAGCGATGTAGATGTTGCCCGGACGCAAAGTTTCTCCTTCTTCAGCCACCTTCACATTCAAAGGCGTTAGCGTATTGATGCGCGCTGCGAATGAGGTGATAAAACTCGCTGGCATGTGTTGTGCCAACACCACAGGCACCGGAAAGTTACCCGGCAATTTGCGCACTACTTCTTCAATGGCACCAGGCCCACCAGTAGAGGCGCCAATGGCAAAAACATCGTAGGGCAAACTTACACCAAAACTGTGCAGCTGCGAATTTTGATTGGTTGTCAATACCTTTGCGGCATTGACTTTTGTTTTTGAAATGGCTTTCACCATAGCGATCAATTCTTTGTCAACTCCACGTACGCCACCAGCTCCTTTTTGCGTTGGTTTTTCTAAAAAATCACAAGCGCCAGCCTGCATGGCTTCAAACACCACCTGCGAACTTTCATCGCCGGCTCCACTCAATACCATAATGGGCATTGGGTTTTTTCGCATGATATTTCTGATGGCATACAAACCGTCGTATTCAGGCATCATAAGGTCGGTAATAACAACATGGGGACGGGTTTTTTCAACCATCTCCACGCCATCTTTTCCATTGCCGGCCATGCCCACTACTTCCAGTTCGGGATCTGACTTTAAAATATCAGAAACCACCAGTCGCATCAAAGCAGAGTCTTCGATTACTACTATTCTTATTCTTTCCAAAATTGAAAGGGATTATCTATTGACAAATCTTATTCACCCTGTCAATCAATTGTTCAGGGGTAAAGGGTTTAACGATATAGTCGTCGGCACCTAAAGCCATTCCTTGATCAATCACCGATTGCTGTCCAACGGCAGAAATCATAATGACTTTTGAAGACAATCCTTCTTCTTTGTACACCGCCAAAATATCAGTACCGATCATGTCGGGCAAGATATTGTCGAGGGTAATTAAATCAGGCTGTAAGTCCATCGCCAAATCAATGGCTTGTTCGCCGTTGGCTGCTTGACCTACAATTTCGTAGCCTGCGCCTTCCAAGGCATCTTTGATTACTGTACGCATGTATAGCGAGTCATCAACAATTAAAACTTTTTTCGACATATTTTAAATATTACTGGTTTTCAATGTTACTTTTTTGAATGTACTATAGCCCATTACGTAAAATAAGCCGGCAAAGGTTATCTTTTTACCGACTTATTTTACAATAATTTTATGCTTTTTTTGTCGCCTTGTCAATCAGCTCTTCCTTAATGACTTTGAAAATATCAATAAGAATGATCAATCGCTTGTCTGACTTAACAATTCCTTTGATGTAATTGTCGTCCAAAGAACTGTCGTGTACCACGTTTGGAGAATCGTCAATTTCATCATCCGATGCAGCCAATGTATTTGGAACCGATTTCACCAAAATACCAATTTTAAAGGCATCTGATTCAATCACCAAAGTATACATCCCAATTTTATTGCGTTCTTCTTCGTCGGTATTGGGCGTTACGCCAAACTTTTCTTCCAAATCGGCAATGGCAATGATGTTTCCTCTGATGTTGGCCACACCCTTTATAAAATCGGGGGTTTGCGGCAACTTCGTTATAGGAGGCGTCAATACAATTTCCTTTATTTGGTCAATCGGCAGTGCGTATTCCTCGTTGCCTAATTTGAAAACAATCAGTTGGTGTCGTCGGTAACCTCTATCGTTACTTACCGTTTTCACACTTTCCTTATTGATTGCCTTCAATAACTCATCGTTAATATCGCTCATAATGCAAATCTTTTAAGTGTGATTATCTTCTGTTACCTCTTGCCGGAACACCTCCTCTGTTTGGCGCTGTCATTGCAGTGCTGTCAGCCAATCTGAATTGCGAAACACCGGCTTGTAACTCGGCAGCAATTTGAGACAAACTGTTACTTGCATTTTTAACGTCAATCATGGCATTGTTCAACTCGTTTGATGAAGTAGCAACTTCCTCAGTACCAGCGGCAGTTTCTTCAGCAACCACAACAATTTGCTCTATGTTTTTCACTACGTTGTCTATGGTTTTTTTCTGATCTGTCGACGCATCCTGAATCTCTTTAGAGTAGCTCAGCGTTTGATCACTTTGAATGTTGATTTGTTGGAAAATATCTTCCGCCGATTTCGACGCAGCATTACCGCTTTTCACAGCGCCTGTCATTTGATCAATTGCTTTTCCAGCAGCCTGCGTGTCTTTGGTAACGTTGTTGATGATCATGTTGATATTCACCGCAGCGTTTTTAGAATCTTCGGCCAATTTTCTGATTTCTTCAGCAACCACCGCAAAACCTCTACCCGCTTCACCTGCACGCGCCGCTTCAATTGCCGCGTTCAAAGCCAACAAGTTGGTTTGTGCTGCAATGTCAGTAATGACGTTTAAGGTTCTACCAATTTCTTCGGCTCTTTCGGTCAACACTTTAATAGAGTTGGCAGTCAAACCAGCCGATCCTTCAATGTCACCCATATTGGCGATCAAAGTGGTCATGATTTTCAAACCATCTGTACATTTTGTTTTTCCTTCTTCAGCAGCTTTGTTGATTACATTCGCTTTGTCGCTCATGTCGTTTGCTGAACGCATTACTTGCTCAATCATACGAGAAGACTCGTCGGTTTTTGCCGCTTGGTCTTGCGCACCTTTTGACATTTGTGAAATCGCCGAAGCTACTTCAGTGGTTGTAGCAGCCATGGCATCTGCCTGACTTTCCAACGATACTGAACTATCGGCTACCAATGCTGCACTTTCAACAATGTTCGCCAAAGTGGCATTCATATTTTCAATGGCTGCATTCAACGCATCGCCCATCATTTGCAAATCTTTGTCGGCTGTTTGCATTACAAACTTAGCCGTTAAATCGCCTTGCGCCATTTTACCAGCCAATTCTCCAATTTCCAGGGTTACTACTTTTTGCTCCGTGATATCTGTAGCAATTTTAACCACACCCGTGATTCTTCCCATTTCGTCTTTCACCGGAGAATAAACTGCTTGAATCCAAAGATCAGTACCGTCTTTTCTGATTCGACGAAACTGTCCGCCTTGTGGTTTTCCAGCACTTAAATCTTCCCAAAAACGAACATAATCTTGTGAGTTGGCATATGCCCCATCAACAAACATGCGGTGGTGACGCCCTTTCATTTCCGATAAAGAATAACCCAATCCTTTTTGAAAGTTTTCATTTGCCGTAATGATGTTTCCTTTGATGTCAAACTCAATAAAAGCAAAAGAAGCATCAATAGCATCAATGATACCTTTCATTCTTTGCTGCTCAATAGTTGTTTCAGTGATGTCAAAACGGATACCGATGTATTTTACCGGTTTTCCATTTTCACCCAATACTGGTGTAAAAATACCATCAACGTAATAAGGTGTTCCGTCTTTTCTTCTGTTTTTTACTTTACCTCTAAATATTTTACCACGACCAATCGTTGCCCACATTTCTTTAAACACTTCCTTCGGCATGTCGGGGTGACGTACTATGTTTTGGTTTTGACCCATCAACTCTTCACGCGTATACTGAGACACCTCGCAGTGCTTGTCATTCACGTAAGTGATAAAACCTTTCAAATCAACTTCCGACACGATACAGGCTTGGTCAACCGATAACATGCGCGCTTCAACTTCACGCTGAATCTCTGCTTTTTCCAATTCTAGCTCGGCAATTTTTTGCTTCAATTCCGCTACTTCGTTGTTTCCTTTTTGTTCCATAACTTCTTTAGTTTGATTAGTATTGATGTGATTATTTTGATTTTCGTTTGTTACTTTTTTACTTACTTCTTTATTTTTTTCTTTCGCCATAGCTCGTTTCGCATTATATTTTCAATTGAATACTTTTTAAACACTTGATTTCATTGATGTTTCAGATCTCACCATTTAAAAACAAACGGAATTACGTAGGTTAAACAACCTATTTACGGACGAATGTTTCCAGGGTTTCACATTCTGTCAAATAAATATTTAAAGCTGTCAAAAATCATTTCCAACGAAAAAACAAAAGAGGATCCTCGCCCAATTTTTTGAAAAATAAAAGTAGCGCATCACACTTATTTTTATATTTTTACCCAAAGCTCCGCACTCTATGGCACTATCTGTATTAATTGTTGACGACTCTGAACCAGTGGTATTGGTACTCAAGCACATTCTCGCCGCGTCGGGATTCAATGTCGTTGGCAGCGCAGGAACTTGCGAAGAAGCACTGCAAAAAGCTTTGGCATTGCAACCCGACGTCATCACCCTTGACACCATATTGCCCGACGAATTGGGAGTTGACCTTATCAAAAGATTTAATAGCGAAGGCGTGCGCTCAAAGGTTATTTTTATCAGCGGCACCGGCTCCGACGACATCGTTAAAAAAGCAATGGACAACGGCGCTGTAGATTATATACTCAAACCCATTCAAACCGAAGTGCTTGTTTCAGCCTTAAACAAGTTGCAAAAGAACAATTAACACCCGTATTTACAGCGCTAAATATAGCAACTGGTCTCTCCTTCGCAGCCACAACATCAAAACGCACAGTTTTCAGCTAATTCATTTGACCTTCAAAAAGCAATCGTTCACCGAACAACGCAACTATTTGCTTAACGAAGCGTAAGACCCACTTTGTAAAAAGACTACATAGACAGAATGATGAATTTTAAAAATCTTCCACTTCGGCTCAAAATATTTTTGGTTTCACTTTGTACCGTTGTGTTTTTACTGATCTCCTACTTTTTCAATTTTAATCAACAACAAAAAAGAAGCATACTCAGCGCGCGAAGTGCAAACAATGCACAGCTGATGCGTTACCACCTCACTGCCGATATGATGCACGACGCCGTGCGCGCCGATTGCTATACCATGATATATGTTGACGGTGCCGAAGAATATGAACTCGCTGCCCTCAATTTAAAATTACACCTCAGCATACTCCAACAAAATTTCGCACTCGCACAAAAACAAAGCCCCCTTCCTGAAATAGCTAAGGCCATTGAAAAAGCCAACATTAACATGCAGCGCTACAAGGCCATAGCACTGCTAATCAGCGGCGAACGAGCGCAGCACCTTAGCGCCAACCCAAAACACTTTGAACAAATCAGCACCGAATTCAACCGCCTCTTCACCTCGGTAGAAAGCGAAATGAGTACCATCAGTGCTGCAATAGACGATGACAACAAAAACATATGGACTGAAAAAGCTGAACAAGCCAGCCATTACAACACAATGGAGCTGACTTTATTATTGATCTTCCTCAGTATTATTGCGCTTTCATTGTGGCTGCTGCAACGCACCATAATAAAACCCGTTGAACAAATGCAGCGCACCATTCAAAGTATTGAAGAGGGCGAAAGTGTGTCTTACCAAGAAATTCAGCAAAGCGATGAAATTGGCGCCATGAGCTCGTCGTTGAGCGGTGTTGTCGCCAGCCTTAACAACATTAAAAAACTCGCCGAACAAATCAGTGAAGTGCGCGACAACAGCAGTAGTGACTTTCATATTTTCAACAATAAAGGAGAGATTCATGGAGCGCTGATGTATATGAAAGAATTGTTAGCGCAGCGTGGCGAACAAACTGCCTCCGCCTTAAAAGATGCCAAAGAAAAAAACGATGAAGCCATCGCCATCAACGAAGAATTGCAGAAATTTTTCGACCTTGCCCTCGACTTCATGTGCCTCGCCAATGTCAATGGCAATTTCGAAAAAGTGAACTCCATGTTCTCAAAGGCCTTGGGCTATGCTCCTAATGAACTCCAAGGACAAGCCTTTGCGCAATACATTCACCCCGATGACTTGGAAGCAACTTTCAAAGTAGTCGAAAGCTTGAGCACAGGCGCCTTGCTCATCAATTTCACCAACCGCTACCGATGCAAAAACGGAGAATACATCAGCTTACTGTGGTCGGCTGCGCCCGACATTTCAACCGGAAAACTGTACGCCACTGCGCGCGATGTCACCGAGCAAATAGAAAACGAACGCATATTACTGCAAAACAACCAAGAACTTTCTACCCTGCGCTATGCCCTTGACCAACTCGCTATCGTAGCCACCACTGATGTAAAAGGAAACATCACTGCTGTCAACGATAAATTTTCAGAAATATCAAAATACAGCAAAGAAGAACTGCTTGGCAAAAACCACCGCATATTGAATTCGGGCCATCACCCCAAAGAATTTTTTATTGATTTATGGAAAACCATTTCCAACGGAGAAATATGGCGAAACGAGCTGTGTAACCGCGATAAATTTGGAAAGCTGTATTGGGTTGACACCATCATTGTTCCTATTATGAACAAAGACAAAAAACCCGAGCAATACATCGCCATTCGCCACGACATCACCGCCCGAAAAAAATCGGAAAAACTGATGTACATCAACCTTGAGCTACAAAAAGAAAAAGACGTGGCCGAAAATTCAGCGCGTGTCAAAAGCGAATTCCTCGCCAACATGAGCCACGAAATTCGCACACCTATGAATGGCGTGGTAGGAATGATAGACTTGCTTGAAAAAACAACTTCACCCACACCGCAACAACTGGAGTACTTACACACCATTAAGTCGTCGTCAAAAACGCTACTCAACATCATCAACGACGTGCTCGACCTGTCGAAACTTGAAGCAGGAAAAATGGAACTGCGCACAGAAAACACCAACGTTATTGGTTTGATGAACGACATTGTGCAGTTGTACCAAAGCAAAGCCGATGAAAAGAATATTGCACTCGTGGGCAGTTTCGGCAAAAACATTCCACAAAACATTAGTACAGATGGCACGCGCATCAAACAGGTTTTGTCAAACTTTGTGAGCAATGCCATTAAGTTCACCGAACATGGAGAAGTCAACATTCATCTTGAAGTACTGGAGCAAAACGGAAGCGAAGTTACTTTGAAATTTGCGGTGAGCGACAGCGGTATTGGCATCGCCAAAAATGACATCAAGCACCTCTTTGGCGCCTTCAATCAGTTGGATTCATCATCGTCAAAAATATACGAAGGCACCGGACTCGGACTCGCGATCAGTAAAAAAATTGTGAAGTTATTTAACGGCGAAGTCGGCATTGACAGTGAAGAAGGAAAAGGCTCTACCTTTTGGTTTACCTTGAAGAGCAACATCGCCGAAAGTATTGCCCAAATAGAAATTTCTGCAACGCAAAATGCGCAAAGCGACGAAAAAATAAATTTAAAAGTATTGCTCGTCGACGATAAAAAAGTAAACCTCATTGTAGCAAAAACCATGTTGCTCAGCTTCGGCTGCAGGGTGACCACAGCCAATGATGGAATCGATGCCATTGAGAAATTCAAAATCGATAAATTCGACTTGGTGTTGATGGACATTCAAATGCCAAAACTCGATGGCGTGCAAGCTACCCAGCAAATCAAAGCCGAGCACAGCATCACGCCGCCAATCATCGCGCTTACCGCCAATGCGATGGAGGGTGACAAAGAAAAATACCTTGTGCAAGGTTTTGACGACTACCTCGCCAAACCAATTGAAATGGACGGATTGAGAGACATGTTGCTGAAATGGAAAAAATAACACAACCTTAGTGAAGGCGTTGACGAGAAGACTTAAGAGTGGCTGTCGTCCTGTGATTTGAGATGAAGAGGAGAAACGAAGTTTCGGTCTTTGTAGAATCTATCGCCCCGTTTCACACTAATATTCTTTTAAGTGTGGCTGTCGTCCCGAGATTTGGTATTAAGAGGAGAAACGAAGTTTCGGTCTTTGAAGGATCTATCGCCCTGTTTGTAAATGCATACGGGCTATAGCACCTCTTATGGACTAAGTACTGTTGATCAGAAATCTTGTAAAAGCCTGAAAACACATAAGCACCAAATGCGAACGATTTCCTGCAATCGCAATACTTGATGCACGTGCAGGGCGATAGGTTCTTCGGGGTACCTCAGAATGACAAATGTGCCCCGTTTCACACTAATATTCTTTTAAGTGTGGCTGTCGTCCTGAGATTTGATATTAAGAGGAGAAACGAAGTTTCGGTCTTTGAAGGATCTATCGCCCTGTTTGTAAAAGCATACGGGCAATAGCACACCTGTTATGGACTAAGTATTGTTGATCAGAAATCTTGTAAAAGCCTGAAAACACATAAGCACCAAATGCGAACGATTTCCTGCAATCGCAACAATTGATGCACGTGCAGGGCGATAGCACACCTCTTATGCACTAAGTATTGTTGTACAAAAATGATGAGAAATCTTGTGAAAAATCCTGAAAAGAAAAAAGCGTTAAATGATCCCCATCGCCATTGCTTTCACCACCAACTCTACTGCATTTTTAGCTTGCAGCTTTGCCAAAACATTGGTGCGGTGCGCATTTACTGTGCGGTCACTGATAGAGAGCTTATCGCCAATTTCTTTGTTGGTCAAACCCTTTGCAATTTCCTGCAAAATTTCAATTTCGCGCGCACTCAATGTTTCGCAGGCAGGGTCCTCTTTGGCATATTCTTTATTGAGCACCTTTTGCACCGTTGTTGCTGCAAGTTCTTTGCTGTAATATTTTTCACCTGCTGCGACCTTTTCAATAGCAAGCACAAGTTCTTCTTTGCCTAAAGTTTTGATTAAATATCCAGAAGCTCCAGCCTCATCAGCCATGGAGACATAGCGCTCTTCATGGTGCATAGACAGCATAATGATTTTAACGGCACTATGGGATTTAACAATTTTTTTTGCTGCCGCAATACCATTCAACGATGGCATGTTGATGTCCATCATCAACACATCAGGCTTGCGGTTGATGGCCAAAAACACAGCTTGTTCACCGTCCATCGCCTCACCTACTATTTCAATATGCTCCGCGCTTTTCAGCAATTTTTTAAATCCCTCTAAAACCAAAAGATGGTCATCGGCCAAAACTATTCTTATTTTTTCTTTCCCCATCTTCCTTAGTTTTGCTTAAACCCAATGATACCCACTCCACAACCAGCGCCACCACTTTCAAATTCATATTTGAAATAATACACACCTGTTGCGGTGCATTTGTAATTGATAGACGGGTAAAATTTGCGGTTTTGTTTGTTGAAATTGGTCATGATCAGTTTTCTATTTCTATCGTACAATGTAACGATCATACTTTGACCACCGCCACAGGCGGTTAAGGTATAAGTACTTCCGTTGGAGAACACCGACGACAATTCCACAGCTTGTCCTGACTTACCGCCAGTGATGGAAACCTTGTTGGCTTTTAAAAATTTGTAGCCCGCAATTTGTCCGGCGCAATCGTCGAGAAAAGCCTCGTCATCGCAATCAACGGCCTGCGCACTAAGCGCTGTGCTGAAGAGCAGCAACATGCCGGAGATCAAAAATATTTTAGAGAAAATCGTATTCATAGCTCGTGTTGTTTAAAAAGTTGTACCAAAGTCTGCACTGACTTATTGCATGTTCACCAAGTTGTTGCGTATTCTGCCCACCGCCACTGAAATATTCACCACATCGGTTTGACTCACTTTTATTTCACTGGTAGACGTATCTTCCGACACCAAATTACCCTGCGCATCTTCGTGCTGCGTCACCACACCTTCGTGGTAAATAATTTGAACGTTGGTAAAGGCCTCCACCAATTTATCGAAATCGCTTTTAAACTCCACAAAATACTTGTCGCTTGAATACAATTTCAACAATGAAGTGATGGTTTCCAAAGCCAATTTTTGCTGTCCAATAGATTCATACAAAGCTTGCTCTTTAGGATGTTTACTGGAGATTTGACAACAAATATTCAAACCTTCCACCCAGCCGCCGAGGATCATCGCTACCGATACTTTACCCCTGTCTTGCTTTTGCAGATAGTTGTTCATTTTTTGAAAATTCATTTGCGAAGAGTTGATCAATTTTTCCAAATTGTCTTTGTTTTCTGCCAACTCTTTAATGGTTGCGAAGTCAAAAAACTGTCCCACTTTTAGCTTGTCGGCCAAATCGCGAATGCCTGAAATGTAATCCATTGATTTTTTAGTCTCCCCATAAATATTGGCATAGCCCATATCGGCACCAAACACACCAAGGTTTGCTGCTTGCCCAAACCAGGATGTGGCATTGGCTCCTTCGTCGGGATTTTTTAAAATACTTTCGTTGTATTCAATACCCAAGGCTTGTATCAAAGCCGTAGTTTGCAAAGGCGTTGGAATCGCCTGCACGTGGGCGTAAAATTCTTCATCACTCATGGCGACTTCGGCCTTTTGCACCTGCTCCTTCAACTGTGTTTTTGTGAGTTCTGCCAAGGGATCCACATTGGAATCCGATACGCAAGAAAAAAGTGTCAAACCCAATCCAAATACTAATAAATTCTTCATTCGCATAATTTTAATGTGCCGTCTTTACGCGACCATTTTGAATTGGTTGCAGCGAGCACCCAAATTTGCTGTTTTTTTTAATTATTTTTTAACCTGGAGCTGTAAATATGACCACAATCAACATTTAAGTTGAGCCAAAACGTAGCGCAAAAAAAAGAAAAGTAGTAGCATTGAATTCCATGCTAGAAACAAAAAAAGAAAAACAAATCGGCCTGACCGACGCAGAAATATTGCGCAGCAGAGCAAATTCAGGGTACAACGAACTACCCTCCTCAAAAGAAAAATCATCCATAACCATCATTGTTCAAGTTTTCAAAGAACCCATGTTTATCCTGCTGCTGTGCTGCGGTATTTTGTACTTTATTTTAGGAGACAGCGGCGAAGCAATGATGCTACTGGCATCGGTTGCATTGGTAATTGGCATCACCTACTACCAAGAACGAAAAACGGCGCGCGCACTAGAAGCCCTGCGCGCACTATCGAGTCCGCGTGCACTAGTGATCCGCAACGCCAGCAAACAGCGCATTGCATCACGCGACGTGGTGCCTGGCGACCTGCTGATTTTACAAGAAGGCGACAGAATTTGCGCCGATGCCATTGTGCTAGAAGCTCTGAATTTAAAGGTAGACGAATCACTGCTTACCGGCGAAGCAATGACGGTGCATAAAATTGCTGGCAGGGCCGATCAGAAATTTATTTTTCCTTCAGAAGGCGATTCCCCCTTTGTGTATTCAGGAACTTTGGTCATTCAGGGACACGGCGTTGCCATTGTAGTTGCTACAGGAAGTCAAAGTCAATTTGGAAAAATAGGACAATCACTCAGCACCCTCCCAGAAGAAACCAGTCCGCTTCAAAAGGAAAGTAAACGCATCATCAAAACATTTTCAATACTTGGCTTCAGTGTGTCATTGCTCGTGATTTTACTGTATGGACTTATGCGCCACGATTGGCTACACGCCGTGCTTGAAGGACTGTCGCTGGCAATGGCCATGTTACCAGAAGAATTCGCTGTAGTACTTACTCTTTTTATGGCCTTAGGTGCCTGGCGCATGTCGAAAAAAAATGTACTCACCCGCAAGCCGGCAGCCATAGAAACGCTCGGTGCTGTTACCGTGTTGTGCGCCGACAAAACGGGCACACTCACGCAAAATAAAATGACGGTACGTACCTTACTTGTCAACGACAAAATTTTCAAATGCGAAAACAACAACAACAACAACAACAACAACAACAACAACAACAACAACAACAACAACAACAACAACAACAAGCAAAATCTCCCGCCTGAATACCACGAAGTAATCAAAGTAGCCATTCTTGCCAGTCAGCACCACCCATTTGATCCCATGGAACAAGCATTTTTAACGCTGGGCCAACAACAGTTTCAAGATGCCGATCAACTGCATTCCGATCGTATTTTAGAAAAAGAATATGCCTTATCACCAGCCCTCGCTGCCATGACACACGTTTTTAAAACAAATAACGACAGCACAGCGCGTGTCGCTTGTAAAGGGTCACCCGAAGCCATTGCTGAACTCTGTTATTTCACCAACGAACAAAAAGAAAAACTCATACAACAAACCGCGACCTTAGCCGCACAAGGACTGCGCGTACTTGCAGTGGCAAGCGCCGATTTCCCCAACAACAGCACACTTCCTGAAAAGCAAAATGGTTTTTCTTTTGAATTTCTCGGCTTGATCGGACTTGAAGACCCACTGCGCGACAGCATTGCAGGCGACCTGCAACTTTGCTACAGCGCAGGTATTCGAGTGATCATGATTACAGGTGACTACCCTGCAACAGCGCAAAACATCGCCCAGCAAATGGGCTTGAAAAATTTCACAAAGGTCATCACCGGCAATGCGCTCAGCACGATGAGTGATGATGAACTGCGTAATGAAATAAAAAACTGCAATGTATTTGCACGTGTTATTCCGCAACAAAAACTGCGCTTGGTCAACGCGCTAAAAGACAATGGCGAAATTGTTGCGATGACTGGCGATGGCGTGAACGATGCGCCAGCGCTGAAAGCAGCGCACGTTGGCATAGCAATGGGACAGCGCGGCACCGATGTTGCGCGAGAAGCATCGGCAATGGTGCTGCTCGACGATAATTTTTCTTCCATCATTTCCGCCATCAGAATGGGCAGAAGTATTTATACCAACTTACAAAAAGCAATGGCATACATTTTCTCGGTGCACATTCCCATTGCAGGACTCACGCTTTTACCCGTGCTTTTTTCCAACTTACCCATCATTCTTTTTCCGCTGCACATTGCCTTTTTAGAGTTGATCATTGACCCAGTATGCTCCTTGATTTTTGAAGGTGAAGGCGAAGAAAAAAACACGATGACCGTCCCTCCCCGCGACGCCACTAAAGTTGCTTTTGGTAAGAAACGTGTGCTAATCAGCTTTCTTCAAGGTTTCTCTGTCCTCATCATTTCACTTTGCGTATATTTTATCGCCCTCTATTTAGATCGAACAGAAGAAGAAACAAGAGCCTTGACATTCACCACATTGGTGGTTGGCAACATAGGACTCATTCTCATCAATCGTTCGTGGACGCGCACCATTCTTGAAACCATCAAAGAAAAAAATGCTTCCCTAAAATGGGTTATTGGTGGCGCTGTGCTCTTTCTTTTTACAGTATTGTATGTACCCACCTTCCGCAAACTATTTCACTTTGACATATTACATCCTGACGATTTACTGATTTGCCTGGCAGCAGGCGTCATCAGTATCTTGTGGTTTGAATTTCTTAAAGTTTTACAGCGACGGAAATAAAAATTATAGTGCATTGCTGTTCGCTTCTCCGCTTGCAAAACAGTCGATATTGCGCAGCGTTGCAACAGCAATATTTTGCAGTGCTTCCTTAGTCAAAAAAGCCTGATGTCCTGTCAATAACACATTTGAAAAAGTCAACAATTCTGCAAGCACAGGATCACTGCCTTGAGCTGCCGAATGGTCATCAAAAAAAAGCGCTTGCTCGGCCTCATACACATCGATACCGAGCGCACCTATGTGCCCGCTGCGCAATGCCTCTATCGCTGCACGCGTATCGATCAATGCGCCTCTACTGGTATTGATGAGCATCACCCCTTTTTTCATTTTAGCAATACTATTTTTGTTGACCATATATTTGGTATCGGGCAATAAAGGAAGGTGCAAAGACACAATATCAGACTCGGCACAAAGCTGGTCAAAAGACACATAACGCAAAGCGAATCGGGAGATCAATTCTTGATTTTCAATTTTATCACAAGCCACCACCTTACATCCAAAGCCATGCAGTATCTGCACTGCCACAGCACCTATGGTACCCGTACCAACAACACCAACCGTTTTATGGTGCATATCAAAACCAACCAATCCATCCAAAGCAAAATTGAAACGATGCACTCGTTCATTCGCAACAATAAGTTTTCGGTTCAAGGCCAGCATCAATGCCACAGCATGCTCAGCCACCGCATAGGGCGAATAGGCTGCCACACGCGCAGCCGACATTTTTAAGGCACGCAAAGCCGCCACATCAACGTTGTTGTAGCCTGCACAACGCAGCGCCACAAAACGCACACCCAAATCCGATAAGCCTCGTAAATTTTCGGCCGACACTTCGTCGTTTACAAACACCGACACAGCCTCACAACCATAGGCCAAATGCAAGGTTGACGCTTGCATTTTTTGATCAATAAAAAGCAAATCATGCTCTTGCGCATTGGCATTTTGCAAAGCTTCTTTTTCGTAAGCGCGCGCGCTGTATACTGCTACTTTCATTTTGATGATTTTATAAATCGCATACTGACTTTCACAAAAGTGAAGCTAAAAAAAGAATAAACAATAGTCTTGCGACAGATTTTATAATGAGTCCTATCAGTTCGTGGTGGAACACTTTTATAGTACAAAGAAATATAAATCTACCACATGCTTTACTTTTCTGAGGTGCTCATACCAGTTTACATATGGGTTGTAGCTGCCATTGCAATTATTTGCATACTGTTGTATAAACTGGAACAAAACAATGATGCTTCAAAAAGAAAGGGAAAATATTCACCAAAAGAAACACTACAACGCAAATATGCAGAAGGACTCATTAGCCGTAGCGAATACGAAGAAGAAGTGAGAAAATTAAAATAAACAAAATGATTATCCGGAATCGCACGAGTAGATCTATGTCAAGGGCGATAGATCCTTCAAAAACCGAAACTTCGTTTCTCCTCTTAATCTCAAATCTCAGGAAGACAAATGCGCATTGTTTCCCGCAAATATTTTCGGAGCGAGTCTGTACTCCCCAGAATCTGCAGCCAGTACAGTCACCAACAATATCATTGCAAACAATCCAGAAGCAATTTTATTTCGCTTCAATTTTTGTCCAATGCTATGAAAAAAATCCTTTAACGTAGTCTTGCGTCAACTTTTCTTTGGGATGCAACAGCAGTTCCTCAGTAGGTCCAAATTCCACAATTTCACCATTGTATACAAAAGCAACATAATCAGATACGCGGCGTGCTTGGCGCAAAATATGCGTCACCAAAACGATGGTGTATTTTTCTTTCAACTCTAAAAAAAGCTCTTCAATTTTTTGCGTCGACTTTGGATCAAGCGCCGATGTTGGTTCGTCACCCAAAATAATTTCGGGCTCCACAGCCAAACCTCTAGCGAGACACAAACGCTGCTGCTGCCCGATGGACAAACGTGACGCAGGACTTTTCAATCGGTCTTTTACTTCGGGCCACAGCGCTACATCTTTCAAATAACGCTCTACAATTTCGTCGAGTTTGTGACGGTCTTTTTCACCGTGAATTCTTGGGCCATAAGCAATGTTATCGTAAATCGACATCGGCAAAGGAAAGGGACGCTGCGATAGCAAACCCATTTTTTTGCGTATCGAAGTTACTTCCGCATTTTTATCGTAAATATTTTCCCCATCGAGCAAAACCTTTCCCTCCACTCTCACTTCCAAAGAAGAGTCGTGCAAACGGTTGAAAGTTTTTAGCAAAGTTGTTTTTCCGCAGCCCGAGGGCCCGATAAACGACGTTACTTTTTTGTCGGGAATATCAATATTGATATTCTTCAAAGTATGGTGATCGCCATAGTACAGATTCAAATTTTGAACGCTGATATGCGGAGTTGCTATAGTCATATTTTGTTTTTTGAAAGTCGTTTGCTCATCATCCGTGCGCTGATGCTAATCAACAGCACAACAATAGTCAATATCAATGCAGCACCATATGCACGGGCTTGTACTTCTTCAACTGGACTGCTCAATTGGTTGAACACAGCGAGCGGTAAAGTTGATGCAGGATCTTGCAAACTTTGCGGTAAATCGTTGCTGAATCCAGCTGTAAACATCACGGAAGCAACATCGCCGATCCCACGACCAAAGGCCAACAAAATGGCCGTAAATATACCGGGAGCTACTTGTTTCAAAAGCACAAAAGCAGTTTCGTAACGCGTTGCACCCAGAGAATAAGAAGCTTCAAACAATTCTTTGGGAACGCTGCGCACCACCTCATCCATAGTGCGCACCATAATTGGAATAATGAGCAAAGTAACGGCTATGATACCGCCAAGAAGAGAGGCTTTCATTCCTAAATAAATCATCAATGTAAATCCAAAAGCACCATAAACAATAGAAGGCATGCCAAACAACACGTCGTATCCTAAACGCGTAAGATTACCCATCCACGAACTTTTTTTCAAATACAAATTGATATAAATAACGACGGGCAAAGAGATCAGCAAGGCCAATAAAGAAGAACCAACGGCAATATACATTGAACCTACAATAGAATTTAAAATTCCACCTTCACCACCCATGTAAAAATCTCCGGTGGGAATTTCACTGAGCATCTCCCAACTTAAGGATGGCAAGCCTTTTGAAACAATGGTTCCCACGATGAGAAAAAAACTCGCAACGATCACCACTGTAGACAAAATCATCAGCGCTTTAAAAAACTGTTCTTCTATTTTTTTCCACTTCATATACTACTATTCTATTCTATTTTTGATGCGACCGAGCACAATTCGTGACGCCGCATTGAAAAGAAAAATGATTACAAAAAGCAAAAAGGCAGCAAATAACAATGCCGATTCATATTCAGGTGCCGACAGCATTTCGCCATAATTATTAGCGATCAAAGCCGGCAAAGGATAACCTGAATCAAAAACAGATTGAGGCAAAATGGC
>Ga0114969_10001492_pt1 | contig 19857 bp, 15 predicted proteins | sample M_130807_MF_Meta_FD_87316 | JGI IMG/M metagenome (GOLD analysis project Ga0114969, IMG submission 87316) | Freshwater microbial communities from Lake Montjoie, Canada to study carbon cycling - M_130807_MF_MetaG | ecosystem: Environmental > Aquatic > Freshwater > Lake | place: Lake Montjoie...
ACGTCGATCACCCCACGCAGCGTCCGGAAGAACGCGATTCTGGTCTCGCGGTCGGCGAGCCCGGCGTAGGCGCGCCACGACTCCATGGCGCCGGGCGCCGGACGCAGGCCGACGCCGTCGAGCCAGGCGAGCATGCGCTCGCCGGCCGAGCGCAGCGCAGGCGAGCAGACGAACGGGAAGACGTGGTCCACGCCTGGGGCGCTCAGGGCGCGCAGGAGCCAGCCGACCTCGCGGCCGAGGCCGCCGCTCGAGACCAGCACCAGACGCTCGCACTGCGACGGATACTGGTAGGCGAATTGCATCGCGACGCCGCCGCCGAAGGAATGGCCGACGATGCTTGCTCGCCGGTGCCCGAGAGCCGCGAGCAGGTCGCGGAGGACGTTGGCGTGGCCGCTGATCGAGTACTCGCCGCGCGGCTTGGCGGATTCACCGTGACCGAGCAGGTCGGGCGCGACGACCGTGAAGCGCGCGCCGAGCGCCGCTCCGACCTCGTTCCACGCCGAGGAAGAGCCGGCCATGCCGTGCAGCAGCACCAGCACCGGGCCGCTGCCCTGCGTGCGGTAGGCGAGTCGATGGCCATGGACCGAAACGTGTCGCAGTTCCATGTCGAGAACTCCTTTCAACCTCGGGCGCGGGGACGTTTCGGTCGCGCCCCGTGCGGCTTGCCACTCCCGGTCGGGCGCGCGGGGTCGGCCGGAGCGCGCCGCGCGGGTCCGGCCACCGCGTTCGAGGCGGGGCCGCTCGCGGCGCCCTCGGCAAGTGCATCGAGGCATGCGCCGCAGCGGATCGCGCCCGCGTGGGCACCGTCGCGCCGGAGGCCGAGGCCCGCCTGCGTGCCGCGCGGCAGGATCGCGTTGCACGACTCGCAGACCGCGTTCAGGTTCAGGATCGCCACCTGCCACGCGAGCACCATGTCGGCGTCGGGCTCGGACGACCGGGCGGCACCCCGCTCGGGCACGTCGTGTCCCGCGATCGCGAGCGCGATCCCGGCACTGTCGCTCACGATGTCCTCGACCAGGCCGAAGGTGCGCACGAGCACGTTGCGCACCACGCCGGAGACCGAGATCCCGTTGCGCCGCGCACGCTGGCGGAGTTCGCGCTCGAGGGCCTCCGGCACCCGCGTGTGAAGCACCTTCTCCTTGCGCTCCGCGTCCACCTTGCGCTCGGGGGCGGGAAGGGTCGCGGCGCGGCGCGGATCGTCCGTCTCGATCGCCATGTCATCGGATGTACTCGTATGTGATACATGGGTCAACATGCTTCCGGCACCGGCCCCGCGCGCGAGGTGCGCAGCAGGAGCGGGAGTTCGCCGCGGCGGCCCAAAGCACTTCGCTTGACGCCCCATGAGACGGGCATACCCTCCAATTATGAACGATTTGAACGATTCACTGCTTCGTGTCGACGACACTCTTCTCCCCGTGGCGGCCGCAGCCGGAGAAGGCACGGTCCTCGACTGGACCACCGCGATGCAACGGCGGTTGCGCACCCGCGGCGAGGCCCTGCCCGGCGAACCCGCCGGGGCTGAAGCCGCGACGGCCGGCGCATCGCCCGGAGTGGACATCCCCCGGATCGAGCGCGCCTTCCGCGAGATCCTGCTGGCGATCGGCGAAGACCCGGACCGCAATGGTCTCCTCGATACGCCGCGACGGGTCGCCAAGGCCTATGGTGAAATGTTTGCAGGACTTGCCGAGGACCCCTCGCGCCACCTCGCAACCGCCTTCGAGCAGACCACGCAGCAGGCGGTCGTCGTGAGCGGAATCGAGTTCCACAGCACCTGCGAGCACCACTTCCTGCCCTTTTTCGGCAGGGCCCACGTCGCCTACCTGCCGGCCGGCGACCGGGTCGTGGGGCTCTCGAAACTCGCGCGCACGGTGGACGTTTTCGCCCGTCGGCCGCAACTCCAGGAGCGCCTGACGGAGCAGGTCTGCGACGCCCTGGACCAGCACCTCTCCCCGCGCGGCATCTGCGTCGTGGTCGAAGCCGAGCACCTGTGCATGCGGCTGCGCGGCGCGAGGAAGCCGGGAGCCATCACCCGCACTCTCGGGCTGCGCGGCCACTACCGCCGCGACGGCGACGCGCGCCGGGAAGTCATGTCGCTCATGGACATCCGCCAGGCCTGAGCCGAGCCGCGTGCGCTCCCGGCGCACGGCTCGATTCCCTCCCCGAGGCGGCTGCTGCGGGCCTTCGAGGGGCCCCTTGTGTCTCCTCGGGAGGTGGCGCATTCTCAGAATGACTTCCCACCGCGATCGTCGGGCGTGACGACCGCGAGCGGATTCCTTCCTCCGCGCGCTCAACGAAAAGGCGCACGATTGGAAGACATCCGCACGATCGCACTGCTCGGAAACCACACACCCCGCCAGTGTGGCATAGCCACCTTCACGGCGGACCTGGCCACGGCCCTCTCGGAAACCTCCGCCGAGATCGACTGCCTCGTCCTGGCCATGAACGATCACGGGGCGAGCCACTCCTACCCGCCGCGCGTGCGCTTCGAGATCGAGGAGAGCGACCCGGCCTCCTATCGACGAGCGGCCGACTTCCTGAACGTGAACGACGTCGAGGTCGCCTCCGTCCAGCACGAGTACGGCATCTTCGGCGGAAAGGCGGGGAGCCACCTGCTCCCGCTCCTGCGCGACCTGCGGATGCCGATCGTCACCACGCTGCACACGGTCGTGAAGGAACCTTCATCGGCGCAGCGCGCCGCGATGGACGAGATCACGCGCCTCTCCGAGCGCCTGGTCGTCATGAGCGCCCACGGCGCCGACCTTCTGCAAGATGTCCACGGCGTCCCGCGGGAGAAGATCGACCTGATCCCGCACGGCATCCCGGAGACCCCGGCGATCGCGTGCAGCAAGCCCCAGCTCGGCGTGGAAGGCCGCAACGTCCTGCTGACCTTCGGGCTGCTTTCCCCCGACAAGGGGATCGAATACGTCATCGACGCGCTTCCGGAGATCGTCGCGGCGCACCCGGAGACCGTCTACGTCGTCCTCGGCGCGACCCATCCCCACGTGCGCCAGCGAGAGGGCGAGGCCTATCGCCTCATGCTCGAGTTGCGCGCGCAGAAACTCGGCGTGGACGCGAACGTCATCTTCCACGACCGCTTCGTCAGCCAACGCGAACTGTCCGACTTCCTCTCCGCGGCCGACATCTACGTGACGCCGTATCTCAACCCGGCGCAGATCACCTCGGGAACGCTGGCCTACGCGGTCGGCGCCGGCAAGGCCGTGATCTCCACCCCCTATCTCTACGCGAGCGAACTGCTGGCGGAGCGGCGCGGCATCCTCGTGCCCTGGCGCGACCCCGGGGCCATCGCGAAGGAGGTCGTCGGCCTGCTCGGCGACGACGAGGAGCGCCGTGCTCTCGGGGCGCGGGCGGCGGCCCACGGTCGGCAGATGCGCTGGCCCGCCGTGGCGAGCCGCTACATGGAGAGCTTCGCGAGGGCGCGCGCCGATCATTCCGAGCGGCGCCGGACGGTGTTCCACGCACGGACCCTGGCCGGACGCCCGACGGCCCTCCCCGAGGTCAAGCTCGACCACATCCGCCAGATGACCGACGGGACGGGGATTCTGCAGCACGCGATCTACGGCGTGCCGCGCTACGAGGACGGCTACTGCATCGACGACAACGCGCGCGCCTTGCTGCTGATGGCTCTGATCGAGGACGCGGGGACGAGCGAGGCGGCGACCGTGCGCGCGCTCGCCACGCGCTACCTCGCCTTCGTCAGCCACGCCTTCAACCAGCCCCGCGGACGCTTTCGCAACTTCATGTCGTACTCGCGCGAGTGGCTCGAGGACTGCGGATCCGAGGACAGCCATGGCCGCACCCTCTGGGCCCTCGGGACGGTCGTCGGTCGCTCGGAGGGCCCCGGCAAGCAGAGTCTCGCCGGCCGCCTGTTCCAGGAAGCCCTGCCCGCCGTCGGCCGTTTCACCAGCCCGCGCGCCTGGGCCTTCACGCTGCTCGGGATCGACGAATACCTGCGCGCGTTCCAGGGCGACAGCAACGTGCAGGCGATCGGGGCGGACCTGAGCCAACGGCTGCTCGAACTCCACCGCAAGACGAGCGACGACTCCTGGCCGTGGTTCGAGAACGTCCTCGCCTACTCGAACGCACGCCTGTGTCAGGCGTTGCTGGTTTCCGGCACCTGGCTCGCCAACGAGGAGATGGTGTCGACCGGTCTGCGCTCGCTGCGCTGGCTGGTCGGCCTCCAGATCTCCGAGTCCGGCGACTTCGAACCCGTCGGCTCGGACGGATTCTACCCGCGCGGCGGCGCGAAGGCGCGGTTCGATCAGCAACCGATCGAGGCGGGTGCGATGGTGGCCGGCTGCCTAGCGGCCGCGCGCATCACATCGGATCCGGCCTGGGAACGCGACGCGCGGTGCGCCTTCGCTTGGTTCCTTGGTCGCAACCACCTCCAGCAGGCGGTCTACGACCCCGTGACCGGCGGCTGCCGGGACGGGATCCACGCAGACCGGCTGAACCAGAACCAGGGCGCGGAGTCGACGCTCGCCTTCTTGCTCGCGCTTTGCGAGATGCGCGCGGCGTCCCCGGCGGCGCCCGCGGGAGTCACACGATCATGACGACGTCCGGAGGTCATCGCGAGTTGTTCCTTCGCAATCCGCTCAATCCCATCCTGCAGGCGAGCGACTGGCCCTACCCCGTCCACAGCGTGTTCAACCCGGGCGCCACGCGGCTGCGCGACGGAACGACGCTGCTGCTCTGCCGGGTCGAGGACCGGCGCGGCATGTCGCACCTGTGCGCTGCGCGCTCCGCGAACGGGGTCGACGGCTGGGTCATCGACCCCGAGCCGACGCTGATGCCCGACCCGGAGTTCCGGCCGGAGGAGCTCTGGGGAATCGAGGATCCGCGCATCACGTTCCTCGACGAACTCGGCATGTACGCCGTCACGTACACGGCCTTTGGCAAGGCCGGACCCGCCGTGGCGCTCGCGCTCACCGAGGACTTCCGCCATTTCGAGAGATACGGCGTCATCATGCAGGCCGACGACAAGGACGCCGCCATGATGCCGCGCCGGATCGACGGCCGGTTCGCGTTGCTGCACCGCCCGATGGCGGACGCGGCCGCGCACGTCTGGATCTCCTTCTCGCCCGATCTCCGCCACTGGGGCGGCCACACGCTCGTCCTGCCCGCACGCAGGGGAGGCTGGTGGGACGCGAACAAGGTCGGGCTGTCACCCCCGCTGATCGAGACGCCACGCGGCTGGCTGATGATCTACCACGGTGTCCGGCGGACGGCGTCGGGCAGCATCTATCGCGTGGGCCTGGCACTCATGGCGCTCGACCGGCCCGACCAGTGCCTGCTGCGCGGCGACGCGTGGGTCTTCGGACCGGAGGCCCCGTACGAGTGCATGGGCGACGTCCCCAACGTCACCTTTCCCTGCGGCTCGACGCTCGCCGACGATGGCGACACGATCAATCTCTACTACGGGGCCGCCGACACGACGATCGCCCTCGCGACGGGGAGCCTGCGCGGGGCCCTTGATTGGCTTGACGAGCACGGGCAATGACCGCAGGCGGCACGGCGAAGATGGCGCCGGCGCGACGCGGTCGAGAAGGAGAACACCATGGGTGACAAGTCACCGAAGTCGAAGCAGCGCGACCAGAAACAGAAGAGCACCCACAAGGCGACGGAGGGGGCCGCCGCGCAGAGGAAGCAGGCCGGCCAGAGCCGGGCACCCGTGGGCGGCTCCAAGTCCGCGCGCTGAACCGGGGCGGCCCGCTCAATAGGGCTGATGCTGACCGAAGTCTGCCGAAAGCACCGAGCGCCGGGCGAGAAACTGCTCAGCGCACGACGGCGTCCGCAAAACGCCGCAGGGCGTCCTCTGCCTCGCGGGGCCGCGTCCACGGCAGGGCGACCACCCGGTGCACGCCCGCTTCCGCGAAGCGCACGAGCGCTTCGCGGTCGAGGGCTGCGGCACTCGTGCTGACCGTGATCTCGAAGGGCGCATCGGCCCGCCCGGCCTCGGCGAGAAGTTCGCGCAGCCTTGCGACCTGCGGCGCGACCGTGCCAGGCGCGTGGCCGACGCCGTACCAGCCGTCGCCGATCGTCGCCGCGCGCCGCAGGGCCGCGTCGGTCTCGCCGCCGACGAGGATCGGCGGGTGCGGCTTCTGCACCGGCTTGGGTTCGAAGCGGACCGGCCCGAACGCGAAGGTCTTGCCGCGGAACGACGGCACCTCCTCGGTCCAGAGCGCCTTCATCGCACGAACGCACTCGCGCGTGAGCGCGCCACGACGCGCGAAGTCCACTCCGACCGCCGCGAACTCCTCCTCGAGCCAGCCCGCGCCGATCCCGAAGCTGAAGCGGCCGCCGGAGAGAACGTCGAGGGTGGTCGCAAGCCGGGCGGTCGCGAGCGGGTGGCGCAGCGGCAGCACGTAGACGTTCGTTCCGAGCCGCAGGCGCGAGGTCCGCGCCGCGATCTGCGCGAGCACGATGAGCGGATCGAGCAGCGGCGTCTCCGGGCGGATCGGCGCGATGCCGTCGACCGCGTAGGGGTAGCGGCTGCGGATCTCCGCCGGAAACACCAGGTGCTCCGGCATCCACACCGATTCCAGGCCCACCTCCTCGGCGACCTCGGCGATCGGCACGAGCTGTTCGTGGCGCAGCAGGAAGAGCGGGATGCCGACCTTCACGTCAGTTCCGCCGGGCGAGGTCGACGAGCAGGGCACGGGTGCGCTCGACCGAGGCCTTCGCATCGCCGTCGGCGGGGAAGATCGCGGCGAGGAAGTCGGTGACGCCGACCGACTCGAGCGTCGCGAGCTGCTCGGTCACCGACTTCTCGTCGCCGACCACCGCCAGCTGGGCCGGACCATCGACGCCCTCGCGGTCCATCATCGCGCGGTAGGACGGCAGCATGCCGTAGACCTGGAAGGCGCGGCCTGCCTTCTCCCGCGCGCCCGCCGCATCGTCGCATACGGCGATCGGAAGCCCGCAGACGACGCGCGGCGCGGGGCGGCCCGCCGCGGCGGCAGCCTCGCTGATGCGCGGGATCGTGTGCTCGCGCAAGGTGCGCGGCCCGGTCATCCAGGTGATCGTACCGGCGGACTCGGCGCCGGCGAGCGCGAGCATCTTCGGCGCGAGTGCCGCGATGAGCACCGGGGGCGGAGTGGCGCCGGTCACCGCCGTGTTCGCGTTCACCCGGAACTCGCTGCCGGCGAAGCTCACATTGCCCTGCTCGAGGAGCGGACGGAGCACCGCCATGTACTCCCGCATGTGGGTGAAGGGCCTCGCGAACGAAAGGCCGAGCATGCTCTCGATCACGACCTGGTGGGAGAGCCCGATGCCGAGCGTGAAGCGGCCGCCACAAGCGGCGTTCGCGGTGAGGGCCTGCTGCGCCATCGCGGTCGGGTGGCGCGGGAAGGTGGGCACGACGCCCGTGCCGAGCTCGATCCGGCTGGTCTCCCGCCCGGCGAGCGCGCAGGCCATGATCGCATCGACGCCGAAGATGTTCGCGAACCAGGCCGACGCGAAGCCGTCGCGCTCAGCCTGCCGAACCTGCCCGACGAGGTCGTCGATCGTCGCCGGGTTGCCCGCGATCTCGCCAATGCCGATGCCGATCTTCATCTTCTTCATGGTCGCTCCTCGCGCGGCGGCGCGCGTCGTCTCGGGAGTGGAATCCGGTGCGTCCCGCGCGCGGCCGGAGTGAAGCCGATCGTCAGGCGGGCGCGATCTCGACCGGGATGCCGCAGAGGACCGCGTTGCCCGAGAGCGGATCGACGATGCCCTCGTCGGCGAGGCGGTTGCTGTTCACGCCGGCGTGCGCGCGCGCCACGCCGAGCCGGGTGCCCTCGACGTCGTGCCCCCAGCCGTGCGGCAGGCTCGCGACGCCCGGCATGATCGCGTCGGTGAGTTCGACCGGCGCCTCGACGTCGCCCGCCCGCGAGCGCACGCGGGCCCGGCCGCCGTCGGCCAGGCCGAGCCGGGCCGCGTCGTCGGGGTGCACCTGCAACGTGCAGCGCGGCCGACCCGCGACGAGCGTCTCCAGGTTGTGCATCCACGAGTTGTTCGAGCGCAGGTCGCGGCGCCCGACCAGCACCATGCCGTCGCGCGACGACGACTCGCGCAGGAACGCGCGCAGCCGCTCCAGGTCGCCGACGAGCGGCTCCGGTGCGAGTTCGATGCGCCCCGACGGCGTGCGCAGCACCTCGGGAATGCGCGGTTCGAGCGGGCCCAGGTCCACGCCGTGCGGGCTCGCAAGCAGCTTCGCGATCGAGAGGCCTTCGGGCCGCGCACCGTAGGCGTCGCCCCACGGCCCGGTGCGGATCGCCAGGTCGAGCAGTCGCTCCGGCCCGCGCACCGGGGCGGTCGCGGCACGGATCTCCGACGGGTCGCGGCCGTGGATCGGCGAGTGCGGACTCGACAGCGACTTGCCGAGCTGCTGCTCGAAGACGAAGTCGTCGAGCGCATCCACGTCGGCCGCCGCTCCCTGCCCCGAGGCGATCGCGGCGAGACGCAGCAGGCTGCGCCACTCCGGCATCGCGCCGGGCGCGGGCTCGATCGCCGGGCGCGAGTAGCGTGCGAAATTCCGCACCGCGAGCGAGGTGAAAGCGAACGGGAAATGCGGCTGCTCGAGTCCCGATGCGCCCGGCAGGATCACGTGCGCATGCCGGGTGGTCTCGTTCAGATAGATGTCGAGGCTCACCATGCACTCGAGCGAGGCGAGCGCCCGGGTGAGGCGAGCGCCGTTGGGCGTCGAGAGCGCCGGGTTGCCGGCGACCGTGAAGAGCGCGCGGATCCGGCCCTCGCCCGGGGTCTCGATCTCCTCGGCCATGCAGGCCGAGGGCAGTTCGCCGAAGGCCTCGGGCAGCCCGCGCACGCGGCTCTTCCAGCGCCCGAGGCGGACGCCCTTGCCGCGCCCCGGCGCGCCCTGGGTGTTCGCCGGCCCGACCGCCGAGCGCGCGAACATCGCGCCGCCCGGCCGGTCGAGATTCCCGGTGAGCACGTTCAGGACGTCGACGAGCCAGCTCGCGATGCTGCCGAACTCCTGGGTACAGGTGCCGATGCGGCCGTAGACGGCGGCGGTACGCGCCGCCGCGAGTTCGCGCGCGAGCCGGCGGATCGTCGCGGCGTCCACGCCGCAGGCGTGCGCTACGGCCTCGGGCGGGAACCCGGCGGCGATCCGCTCGATCTCGTCGAGGCCCGAGAGGTGCTCGGCGAGGCGTCCCGGGCGCACGAGCTTCTCCGCGCAGAGCACGTGCACCATCGCCGCGAGCAGCAGTGCGTCGGTGCCCGGCCGGAGGAAGACATGCTCGTTCGCCTCCTCCGCGGTGCGGGTGCGGCGCGGATCGACGACGACGATCCGGCCGCCGCGCGCGCGGATCGCACGCAGCCGGCCCTTCACGTCGGGCGCGGTCATCAGGCTGCCGTTCGAGACCATCGGGTTGCCACCGAGGATGACCAGGTGGTCGGTGCGGTCGAGATCCGGAAGCGGCACGCTCAGGGCCGTGCCGAACATGAGCCCCGCGGAGACCTGCTTCGGCATCTGGTCGACGGTGCTCGCCGAGAAGATGCCGTGGGTGCCGAGCGCGTGCAGCAGTACGCGGGTGTAGAGACCGAGCGACACGTGGTGCGCGGAGGGATTGCCCAGGTAGACGCCGACCGACTGCCGACCGTGGCGCTCCAGGATCGGGAGCAGGCGGCGCTCGACCTCGGCGAAGGCCTCGTCCCAGCCGACCTCGCGAAACGAGTCGCCCTCGCGGATCATCGGCGAGCGCAGCCGGTCGGGATCGTCGTGGAGCTGCGCCAGCGCCGGCGCCTTCGGGCACATGTAGCCGTGGCTGAAGACGTCGGCATCGTCGCCGCGGATCGAGACGATCTCGCGATCGTGGACGCGGATCTCGAGATTGCAGTTCGCCTCGCAGAGCGGGCAGGTGTGAAAGCGCGAGACGGTTCCGGGAGGCTCGGCGTGGGTGCTCATGGGTCGCGTCTATCGGCGGACCGGCGCAGGCGCAATCGCCGCGCCTGCCGGTACCGTCTCAGGCGCGCAGGGCGGCGCTCACCCGGTCGACGCCCTCGACGTCGGTCATGAAGAGCATCGTCATGCCCGGCTCGAGGATCGTCGCGGGGTCGGGCTTGAAGGTGAACCGGTTCGTCGTCGCCGAGAGCACGGCGAGCAGCATCACGTTGCCGAGCCGGTCGACGTCGAGGTCGCCGATCGGGCGGCCGACGCGCGGCGAGTCAGGCGACACGACGACCTCCTCGACGCGCAGGACGGGTTCGCTCGCGCGCAACATCGTGTCGAGGAAGGTCACGACGGCCGGGCGCACCAGCACGGAGGCGAGGCGCAGGCCCCCGATCGCGAGCGGGAAGACGACGTCGCTCGCCCCGGCGCGCCGCAGTTTCGCCTCGGTGCGCGGATCGGTCGCCATGGCGACGATGCGCAGGCCGGGCGCCATCTGGTGGGCGGTCAGGGTGACGAGGACGTTGTCGCGATCGTTCGCCATGGCGACGATCATGCCCGCGGCACGCGGTACGCCGGCTCGCAGCAGCACGTCCTCCTGGTCGGGTTCGCCGACGACGTGCGGCTGGATCTCGTCCGGCACCTGGGCGCCAGGTGGAACCACCCAGGCGATGGGGCGCTGGGTCTGCGACATCTCGTCGCGGACGCTCTCGATGATCGGCCCTTCACCGCAGACGACGACGTGCCCGCTCATCTGCTCGATCGCTTTCTGCATACGCCTCTCCAGGAAGATCCGGCCGAGCTGGCCCTCGACGAGAGAGGCCGTCGCCGCCGAGACCGCGTAGACCAGTCCGCCCATGCCGCTCAGCAGGAGCAGGATGGTGAAGAGCCGGCCCAGCGGACTGTGGTCGAGCGGGATGATCTCGCCGTAGCCGACGGTCGTGAGGGTGATGACGGTCATGTAGAGGGAGTCGAGCCAGCCGCGCTCGCCGCCGTCGATGATGCGGTAGACGACGGTCCCGACGACGAGCAGGGCGAGCGTGAACAGCACCGCCCGCCCGAGCCGGCGGCGCGTCTCCGCGAGCGGATCGCGCTCCGCGACCCGCTCGCGCGGCCGAATGGTCGCACGCCCCCCGGCCTCGAACGAAGCGCCGCGTCCCGCGGGACGCGCCCCCGAACCGGGGGCCGAGGCGCCCCCGCTCAAGGCGTCGCCGGGGCCGAGGCGGCCCGCGCGACGATCTTGCGAGCCCGGTTGATGTGCGGTGCGTCCACCATCGCGCCCTGGAAGACGAAGGCTGCCTGCCCGCGCGCGAAAGCCTCGGTCGCCGCCGCGAGGAGTGCATTCGCCTCGGCCACTTCCTCGGGCGTCGGGATGAAGACCCGGTTGATGATCGGCACCTGCGCCGGGTGGATCGCGGCCTTGCCGGTGAAGCCGACCTCGGCCGCCTCGAGCGCCTCGCGTTCGAGGCCGGCGTCGTCGTGGAAGTCGAAAAAGGGCATGTCGAGGGGTTCGATGCCGACGGCGGCCGCCGCGAGCAGGCAGGCCGAGCGCGCGAAGGTGAAGACATCGGGGATCGAGCCGTCGGCCTTGCGCGAGCGACGGGCGCCGATCGCGTTCGAGAGATCCTCGGAGGCCCACATCATGGCGACCGAGCGCAGGCTCGCCTGCGCGATGCGCCGGATGTTGAGGATCGCCTCGGGCGTCTCGGTCGCCAGCAGGACGAGGCCCACCGAACCCTGCGGCCGGTGCGTGATCGCCTCGAGCGTCGAGAGCGCGCGGTCGATGAAGCGCACGTCGTCCTCGCTGCGCAACTTGGGAATGACGTAGCCGTCGGGATGCCCGGCCATCGTCACGGTGAGGTCGTCGAGGGCAAGCCCGGTCTCGATCGGGTTGATGCGCACCAGGCGCTCGGTGCCGTGGGTTTCCATCGTGCGCAGGGCGTCGCGGACGCGCTCGCGCGCCGACGCCTTGTGATCGGGAACGACTGCGTCCTCCAGGTCGAGGATGAGCGAATCGGCGCCGACGCGGCAGGCCTTGTCGATCTTGTGCTGGTCGTCGCCCGGGACGAAGAGCAGGGAGCGCCGCAGGCGTGGGGCGATCGAACGAGGGTCGCGAGCGCTCATGGCCCCCGGTATCCCGCTTCCCCGGGGGCTTCGCAAGGCCGATGCGAAGCAGGGGACGGACTCCCCCCGGAGCGCAGGGCTGCCGCGCGCCCCCAGCCGCCTTGCACTTGGGGGGCGCGCTGGGCGAACCTCGCAGGCCATGTCGGGTCCCCGCCGCAAGGTCCTCTTCGTCGCGTCCGAATGCCTGCCCTATGCCAAGGCGGGCGGCCTCGGCGACGTCGTGCCCGCGCTCGCGAAGGAACTCGTGCGACGCGGCGACGACGCGCGTATCTTCCTGCCCCTCTACGGCTCGATCGACCGCCGGCGCTGGAACGTCGAGTCGCTCCAGCCGATCTGCGTCCACATGGGTGGCGAGGAGATCTGGGCCGGCCTCTGCCACACGCTGCTCGACGGACTCGTTCCCGTCTACCTCCTCGACCACGGCGGCTTCTTCGGCGGAAAGGACATCTACGGCGTCGGCGCGGACTACCAGCACGACGCGCGGCGCTTCGCCTTCTTCTCGCGCGCCGCCCTGCAACTCGGACTCGACCTCGACTTCGTGCCCGACGTGATGCACCTGCACGACTGGCCGACCGCGCTCGTCGCCGCCTACCTCGACCCCGACGGCCTCGGCCCCGCGGAACTCCCGTTCGAGAGGACGGCGAGCGTGCTGACGATCCACAACGTCGAATACCAGGGCAAGTTTCCACCGGACGCGCTGGCGTGGATGGGGCTGCCGCCCGACGTCTTCCGGCCCGACCGGATCGAGGACTTCGGCGGCCTGAACCTGCTCAAGTGCGGCATCGCCTACGCCGACGAGCTGACGACCGTCTCGCCGACCCATGCGCGCGAGATGACGACCGAGCCCGGTGGCCACGGCCTCGGTGCAATGCTCGCCGCGCGCACCGCGAGCACGGTTGGGATCCTCAACGGCGTCGACGACGACGTCTGGAATCCCGAAACCGACCCACTCCTGCCGGCCTGCTACGGACCCGACGTGATGCGCGGCAAGTTCGAGTGCCGGCGCGCCTTGCAACGCCGCTTCGGCCTCGAGGCGCGACCCGACCTGCCGGTGTTCGGCATCGTCTCGCGCTTCGCGCCACAGAAGGGGTTCGATCTGCTCGCCGGGGTCTTGCCGCGCCTGCTCGACGCGGGTGCGATGCAACTCGCCGTCATCGGCTCCGGGGCCGCCCACACCGAGCAATTCTTCCGCGGGCTCGTCCGCGACCACCCCGGTTCCGCGGGCGGTTTCTTCGGCTACTCCGAGGAGGCCGCGCACCTCGTCGAGGCGGGGGCCGACTTCTTCCTCATGCCCTCGATCTACGAACCCTGCGGGCTGAACCAGATGTACTCGATGCGCTACGGGACGCTGCCGGTCGTGCGGGCGACCGGCGGGCTCGCCGACACCGTGTCCGACCACGAGCCCAAGACGGGGGCCGGCACCGGCTTCGTCTTCGTCGACGCGACGGCCGAGGCCGCGGCGACGGCGATCATGCGGGCCGTCGAGACCTGGTGGAACAAGCCGTCGCACGTCGCCCGCATGCGCCGGGCCGGCATGGCGTTGCGCTTCCCGTGGAGCGTCGGCGCCGATCTCTACGAGCGCACCTACGAGCGGGCGATCGCGGCGCGGCGCAGCCGTCGCAGGAGCCGGCCGACACCGGTCGTCGTCGCGCCACCGGTCGCGCCCGGTGGCGCGACGACGGCAAAGGCCGCAGGGACCGCGCCCTGAGCGCGGCAGAGGAGTCCCCCCATGGAGTTTCAGGAGATCCGCTACGAGGTCGCCGACCGGATCGCGACGCTCACGCTGCATCGCCCCGAGCGCCTGAACGCCTTCACGGCGCGGATGTGCAAGGAGATGATCGGGGCCTTCGACCTCGCCGACGCCGACGACGAGGTGCGGGCGGTCATCGTGACCGGATCCGGGCGCGCCTTCTGCGCGGGCGCCGACCTCGGCGTCGGCGGCGCCACCTTCGACAGCGAGGCCCAGGGGCACGCCGCGACGGTGGACACGCACCGCGACGGCGGCGGGCTCGTCACGCTGCGCATCTTCGAGTCGGTGAAGCCGGTCATCGCCGCGATCAACGGGCCCGCAGTCGGCGTCGGGGCGACGATGACGTTGCCGATGGACATCCGCATCGCATCGACGGAGTCGAAGTTCGGCTTCGTGTTCGCACGGCGCGGGATCGTGCCGGAGGCCGCGAGCAGCTGGTTCCTGCCGCGACTGGTCGGGATCGAGCGCGCGGCCGAGTGGGTCTACACCGGGCGCGTCTTCCCGGCCGACGAGGCGCTCGCCGGCCGCCTAGTGAGCCGGGTCGTCCCGCCAGCCGACGTCATGCCCGCGGCGCGCCTGCTCGCGCGCGAGATCGCCGACAACACCTCGGCCGTGTCGGTCGCGCTCGCGCGCCAGATGATGTGGCGCATGCTCGGCGCCGCCCACCCGATCGAGGCGCACCGGGTGGATTCCAAGGCGATCTTCTCGATGGGCGGTTCGCCCGACGCCTACGAGGGCGTCGCAGCGTTCCTGCAGAAGCGGCCCGCGCAGTTCAAGATGAAACCGAGCACCGACATGCCGGCGTTCTATCCTTGGTGGCGGTCGAAGTGACGAAGCCGTCGCGAAGGGTGACGGCCCGCGCCGTCGTGCTCCTGGCGATGGCAATCCCGTGCAGCGCCTGCGGTAGGGCGGCCGTGCGACCGGCGACGTCGGCGGAACTCTCGGGCGGCATCGCGCGCAGCGGCACCCCGGACACGGGCGCGCCGTCGGCCGGCCGCGACACGGCGACCGGCACGGGCGCCGGACCCGCCCTCCTCGCGGCGCTCGCCGCCGGCAAGGTGGTGGACCTGACGCACACCTTCGACTCGACGACCGTATACTGGCCGACCGAGAAGGAGGGCTTCCGCCTCGAAGTCGAGCACGACGGACCGACGCCCGGCGGCTGGCACTATACGGCGAACAAGGTGCACATCCCGGAGCACGGCGGCACGCACATGGACGCGCCGATCCACTTCGCCGCGGGCAGACTCACCGCCGATCGCGTGCCGCTCTCGTCGCTCATCGGGCCCGCGGTGGTCGTCGACGTGACCGCGAGCGCGGCAGCCGATCGCGACTACCGCGTGGCGCAGGCCGACCTGGAGCGCTGGGAGGCGGCCCACGGGCGCATCCCCGACGGGGCGATCGTCGTCATGCGCAGCGGCTGGAGCGCGCGCTGGCCGGACCGCGAGCGCGTGCTCGGCACGGCCGTGGCGGGCGACGTCGCGAACCTGCACTTCCCGTCGTTCTCGATCGAGGCGGCGAAATGGCTCCTCCAGGAGCGCCGCATCGCCGGGATCGCGGTCGACACGCCGAGCATCGACCACGGGCCGTCGAAGGACTTCGTCGTGCACCGCGCGATGAACGGAGCCGATCGCCCGGGCTTCGAGAACCTCGCCGATCTCGAACGCCTGCCGGAGGCGGGTGCGGTGCTGGTCGTCCTGCCGATGAAGATCGGTGGCGGGTCGGGTGGAGCGGCCCGGGTGATCGCGATCCTGCCCTGAGCGGCGGCGCCAGGCACACTCTGGCGCCGCGGGCCGACGGCCGGGCCGGGGCGGCAGGCCTCAATCCTCGCCGTCGGCCGGGTCGATGTCGTCGTGCTTCAACTGGCTGCGGTCGCGCATCACCCCGATCACGCGATCGACCTCGGCACCCTCCGAGACGAGGAAGTGCTCGATGGCGCGCGACAGGCGCTCGTCGCGCACCCAGTGCAGGCTCGCGGTCGGTTCGGCGTCGAACCCGCGCAGCCACTTGAAGTCGCCGCCCGCGCCGGGCTCGAAGCGCTCGATTCCGGTGCGGATGCAGTGCTCGATGGTCGCGTAGTAGCAGACGTTGAAGTGCAGGAAGCGCAGGTCCTCGAAGGCGCCCCAGTAGCGGCCGTAGAGAACCCCCGACTTGCGCACGTTGAACGTCCCGGCGACCAGCTCGCCGTGCCGGCGCGCAGCGAGGAAGCAGAGGTTGCGCCGGAAGCGATCGCGCAGCAGCCCGAAGAACTCCGGGGTGAGGTAGCGTCGCCCCCAGACGTGCTTGTCCACCGTGGTCGCGTAGATCCGGTACATCGGCTCGAAGAGTTCGCCGGGGATGTCGTCGCCCTCGTGCGCGACGATCTCGACGCCCTGCTCCGCGAGTTCGCGGCGCTCGCGCTTCACCTGCTTGCGCCGCTTGTGGCGCAGCGCCGACAGGTAGTCGTCGAAGGTCGCGTAGTCGTAGTTGCGCCACTTGTACTGGAAGCCGCGTCGTTCGAGCCAGCCCTCGCCGCGCAGGAGCGCCGCCTCCTCGGGCGTGCAGAAGTTCACGTGGACCGACGAGACCTCGTTCTCGCGGCACAAGTCGCGCAGCGCCCGGGCGAGTGCGCGGACCGCGGCGGGTCGGTCGACGCCGGGGGCGGTCAGGAAACGGAGGCCGGCGGCGGGCGTGAAGGGCACGCCGACCAGCATCTTCGGGTAGTAGTCGATGCCGGCGCGGTGCGCGGCCTCGGCCCAGGAGTAGTCGAAGACGAACTCGCCCTCGCTATTGGTCTTGAGGTACATCGGACAGGCCGCGACCAGCCGCCCGTCGGGCGCGAAGAGCGCCAGGTGCTGGGGGCTCCAGCCGCTCCGACCGCCGACGCAGCGCGCCTCCTCCAGGGAGGCGAGCCAGTCCCACTCGAGAAACGGCGACTCCGCCCCGACGAGCGCGTCCCACGACTCGCGCGACACGTCGTGGACGAGGCTCGTCAGCAGGCGCAGACTGAAGATCGGGGTTTCGTCTTCCTCGGACACCTATCGATCCTCGCCCCGAAGGCGCAGGGCAGCAAGCCGGCCCCGCCGGCCACCCGGTCGCGGCGTGCCCGACGGATCGACCGGACGGGAGCGCGCCCGGATCAGGGCTTCGGCCTGGCGAGGCCCGGCCCGATCCGCGGAGGTGGACCGACCGCGAGGACCCGCTTGCGCGCCGCGTCGAACACATGGGCGAAGGTACGCTGGAGAGCCGGCATCTGCCGGACCTGCAAGCCCACGCAATGGATCAGCACCCCGGTGCCCAGGGTGAGGGTCTGGTAGAAGCGGACCTGGTCGCGTGCCGGGTGTCGTGCCGCGACCCGTGACTTGCGGCTCCCCGCGCGGCGCAGGTTCGCGAGCCGACCGTCGAACCGCTCGCGAACGTCGTCCCCGATCTCGGGTCTCACCCGGGCCGCGAGGAGGCTCTCGTAGTGGAGTTCGCGCCACTGCTCGCGCTCCGGCGACGCGAGCGCGGCGATCGCCACCGCCGCGGTGACCTCCGCCGACTCCTCGCGCGCATAGGCGTCGCTGATCACCTTCACGTCGGCCTCGACGTTCAACGCAACGTGGGCGCGCAGGGCATCGAGGAGGAGTTCCTCGACTCCGGCGTAGCGCCGGTAGAGCACCGTGCCGTCGACCCCCGCGAGGCGCCCGATACGCGAAACCGTCGCCCCGTCCATGCCGCTGCGGGCGATCACGGCAGCGGCGGCCGTGATCAGCCGCAGGCGCGCTGGATCCTCGGACACCCGCTCGATCGTGCCGAGCGGTGCGGGCCGCAGCTTCAGCACCCGGAACTTTCTGGGGGAATGCGACGCCGCCGCGAGATCGGCGAAGAGCCGTGCCCAGGCGAAGGACTTCTCCCGGGAAAAGCCGCCATGGATCAGTTGGCCCGTCACCGCGCCGAGGATCGCGACCATGGTTTCGCGCTTGAAACCCCCGGCCCGCGGCACGTCGAGCCACCCCGAAATCTCCACGGACATCGCTCGTTTCAGGTCCTGGAAGCGCCGGCTCGCGAGCAGGAAGTCCGCGAGGACGTCGTCCTCGATGCAGCGCGACGCGGCCTCGAGGCTAGCCTCGAGGCGCCGGGCCTCCGCACCGTCCGGGTCGGTGGTCGCAGCGAGCGCCGCTTCGAAGAGCGACTTCAGGCGCGGCGCGAGGCGCTCCGCCCAAAGTCCCACCATCAACTCCTCGAGCGCCTGCCAGCGGCTGTAGAGCGCCCCGGTGGTCAGGCCGGCCCGGGCGACCGTCGCCTGGACCCTGGTGCGGTCGATTCCGACCGCGCGGATCTCCAGCGACAACGCCTCGAGCACGGCCCTGCGGACCTCGCGGCTCCTGGCCGCACCCCCTTTTGCCACGGGGGCGATACCAACCGCACCGCGGTCCGGGACGCAAGGCGACCCCGTTCCACCCCCGGAAGCGACCGTTCAGCCCCCCAGCGTCCGCTCGAGAAACCGCCGGATCTCCTCGTGCTCGGCGACGATCGGATTCTCCACCGCGATCGGCTCGGGCCGCGACACGAAGGGCGGCGCTGCCGGCGGCTCGAAGCGCGACGACTGCACGAGCACTTCGAGCATGCCATGGGCCGCCGGGTCGAAACGCTGCACGAGCGGCGCGCCGAGGGCGGCGAGCAGCGACTCGGTCGGACCCGGCGGAGCCACCTCGTCGAGCGCGGCCGCCTGGAACAGGACCTCGGGCGCGGACCCGTCGATCAGGCGATCGGCGAAGACGTAGGGTGCGAGCGCCAGCGGATCGGCCGGCTCGAGGATCCAGCGCGAGAGGTCGATCACCGGGTCGAGCAGCAGGTGGCGCTCGACCTCGTCGAAAGGCCCCTCGATCCCCAGGCGCGGCAGGAACACCACGTCGACGAGCGGGCGGAACTCCGGCGAAGTCGCGAGCACCTCGACGATCGATCCGGGCGGCACGTTCTCGACCGCCGCGCGCAGCGCGGGCTCGACGACCAGCGAGGGAATCCCGACTACCGCGCCGAGCGAGTTGCCGATGAAGCCGATGCGCGCGGCATCGAAGCCGACCGCCATGCCCAGCTGCCGGCCCGCCGTCGCCGCGAGATTCCCCTCGCGCAGCAGTCGGGCGGCGGAGGCGACGTCGGCCGTGAACTGCAGCAGCGTCCCGAGCGGGTAGCCCGGAAATCCCTCGAGGCCCGGCGCGGTGCCGAGAATGCCGAAGACGCGCGCCGACACGTCGGCCGGCTCGGCCTCGGGAAAGCCGTCGGCACCGGCGAGCCCGCCGCGCATCGAGTTCACCCGGTCGCTCGCCGAGACCGCGCGCGCACCGTGCTGGAAGGCGTCGATCGCGAGGACCGCGACGCCGGCCCGCGCCGCCGTCTCCGCGGTCGCGAAGCCGGTCGTGCGGCTCGCGTTGAAGCCGTGGTGCGCGATCGCGACCGGCAGGTCCGACGCATCGGTCCCGGACGGGATCGTGACCAGGAAGGGAACCTCCTCGAGCGGGCCGGCGGCGACCGCGCCGGAGGCGTCGCGCCGAAGCGTGCCAATCTCCTTGCCGCTCCCGGTCACGATGCGCGGCGCCATGAAGCGTCCCGCGACGACCGCCGCGATCGAGCGATGGACGATCGAGCGCGAGCCGCCCGAACCCGCGACCGGCGGGACGTCGATCCCCGGGCGGTCCTCGGCGGGTAGACCGAGCAGTTCGTCGAGTTCCGCACCGCGCCAGACACGGTCGATCGTCGCGGTCGGAGCGGCCCCGGCCTGCACCGCCGCGCGCGCACCGCGCAGGTCGATCGTCGGATCCTCGGTCGTGAAGGCCGCGAGCGCGACCACCTGCGCGCGGTCGAGGCCGATGCGGGCGAACTCGTCGAGGACCGGGGCGACGTGCGCGCGCACGCGCACCGCGAGCGCGTCGCCGCCGCGCCCGTCGCGCGCGGCGCGGAACGCCGCATCGGGTCCGAGGGGCGTCCCGTCGAGCGCGTGCACCCGCGCGGTGAGCGCCGCTGCGTAGCGGCGACCGCCGTGCAGCGCGATCCCCGGGGCGGGCCGCACCGAGAGCCGTCCGCGCACGGCATCCCACTGGTAGCGCACCGGGAAGAC
>Ga0114969_10001495_pt1 | contig 19853 bp, 19 predicted proteins | sample M_130807_MF_Meta_FD_87316 | JGI IMG/M metagenome (GOLD analysis project Ga0114969, IMG submission 87316) | Freshwater microbial communities from Lake Montjoie, Canada to study carbon cycling - M_130807_MF_MetaG | ecosystem: Environmental > Aquatic > Freshwater > Lake | place: Lake Montjoie...
ATAGCGAAGGTCTTCACGCAAGCTATCGAGCGACAGCGAGTAATAGACATGAGGCTTGGCAAGCCCCTCAAGAGTATGGGGAGCTTGCATGGCTTAAATATATGCGGACGTGGTGGAATTGGTAGACACGCAAGCTTGAGGGGCTTGTGGCCGAAAGGCTGTGGAGGTTCAAGTCCTCTCGTCCGCACCAGTCGTCTATAATCATTTTGTTGATTGTAGACGACTTTTAACTATAGGCCTTGACGACGTTTTGTAAGAGCATAATTACAGTCATTGGCCCAACTCCACCAGGAACTGGAGTTATTAGGCTCGCCTTATTTTTCACTCCGTCAAAATCAACATCACCTACCAGTCTACCTTCTAGCTTTGTAATTCCCACGTCAATAATAATTGATCCATTACTAATCATTTCTTGAGTAACAAGGTTTGGTTTTCCCACAGCAGATATAATTATTTCTGCACCAAGAGTTAAGCTTTGCAGATCTACGGTTTGACTATGCCCAACCACTACCTTGGCGCCTGCTTGTTTTAGAATAATCTCTAGTGGTTTACCAACCAGCTTACTCCTGCCAAGTACTGTCACTTTTTTACCACTTAGGTCGATGCCTTCATGCTGTAAAAGCTCCATAACTGCTAGTGGAGTTGCTGGTACAAAGCCTTGCGAATTTGCTTCAAGGCTCTGCTGGCTAGCGCTTGAGAGCCCATCTACGTCTTTAGATCTACCAATACAGTCTAGTAGCTCTTGGGGGTTATCAATACCTTTTAGTGGAAGCTGTATGATTATCGCACCAACACTGCTGTCTTGGCTTAGGCTAGATACATAATTTTTTTGCTCGGGCAAAGACATATCTGCTATGTCGATAAATTCTGTACCGATACCTATTTGCTCGGCTTTTTTCTGTTTCATCTTGATGTAGACCAGAGATCGCGAATTAGGACTAATGCCTATAATTACTAATTTTGGGGTTATTTTATTTAGCTTAAGTAGAGCCACTTTTTCTTTGAGCTCATCAGCTATACCGTTAGCTATTTTTGTACCATCAATAATTTTTATCATTACGTCTATTGTATCAAAAAAGACCTAATAATAGGTCTTTTTATGGTGGGCGGGGCGGGACTTGAACCCGCAAGCCCTAGGGGCAACAGATTTTAAGTCTGTCGTGTATACCAATTCCACCACCCGCCCTGGAGGCGCGTACCGGATTTGAACCGGTGTACAGGGTTTTGCAGACCCTTGCCTAACCACTCGGCCAACGCGCCAAAGTTTGTGGTGGAATATTGCATATTATACCTGTTTAGGCCTTATACTAAAAGGGCTAGAAAATATCTGTATGTTTTGCTATAATAAGTGGCGTTAAAGCAAAAAGTATATTTTCCAAAAAAAAGTAGCCAATTAAGCATGGCGAGATAGCTCAGTTGGTAGAGCAGTGGCTTGAAGAGCCTCGTGTCCTCGGTTCGATTCCGAGTCTCGCCACCATATATAGTTAGCGGGTATAGCTCAGTTGTTTAGAGCGCGTCCTTGCCAAGGACGAGGCCGGGAGTTAGAGTCTCCCTACCCGCACCAAAGAAAAGGGTGATTAGCTCAGTTGGCTAGAGCGCTTCGTTTACACCGAAGATGTCGGGGGTTCGAGTCCCTCATCACCCACCATAGTAAAAGCCCTGCATCAGCAGGGCTTTTACTTATGACAAATAATTATAATGTAGCCATTTATAGATTATAATCAACATAATTATTGGTCAGGGTGTGTATAATATCAGTATATGAATAAATCAATGCCAAATAATAAGTTGAAAAAAGAACCTACAGCCATTGAGCCAAAACTAGCCGAGCTAAAAGTTTCTGGGGTTTTTTCTAAAGCCTGGCAAATAACAATCTCAAATTTTAAAATTATAGCTGGTAGTGTATTTTTTGTGTCAGCGGTAGGTCTCTTGCTGAATTTTTTTTCAAATATCGCCAGTAATGGAACAAGAAAATCGAATGCCTCTATCGCCCTAGTGTATTTCGCAATATACATTTTAGTATTCTTAGTAACAACAGTTTTTCAGGTAGTAACCGGAATTGGCCTAACCAGAATTCAACTAGATGCGGTAGACGGCAAAAAACTTAATTTTGCTGAGCTATTTGATGCACAGAGTATTTTCTGGAATTATCTATGGACTACCGTTGTATATTCACTAATAGTGCTTGGGGGGCTGCTCTTGCTAGTTGTGCCGGGAGTTATTTGGGCTATCAAGTACCAGTTCGCATTGACTCTAGTCGTAGATAAAAAAATGGGCTTAAATGAGGCCTTAAAAACTAGCGGACGAATAACCAAAGGCCATAAAGGCTGGCTATTTGGCCTAACTATTTTGATAGGCCTAATGCAGCTAGCCACTATTTTTACACTATTTATTGGGCTTATCGTGACAGTACCTTTGGCCTATATTATCTACATAGTGGTGTATCGCTATCTTGAGTCACTTGACACTAAGGCGTTAGTCGCTAGCTAAGCTTTCTAGTCGCTAACCTATTGAGAATATGCTCACTTTGGCGTATCATATAAGACACTAAATAAAGGAAAAAAAATGGTTATTTACATTGTAATAGCAGTAGTAGGTATTTTACTAATTGGACTTTGGGCTATATATAACGGCCTTATAAAAGCTAGGGTTCGTACTGATGAAGCACTAAGTGATATCACTGTTCAGGAGAAGCGTCGGCTTGATCTAATTCCTAACCTTATAGAGACAGTCAAGGGCTATGTAAAACACGAAAGAGGCACTTTTGAAAGCGTCACAAAAGCTCGTACGGCGGTAATGGACACACCAGACGCCGACTTGGCTAAGCGTGCTAAAAATGAGAATATGCTTAGCGGAACCCTCAAAAGTCTTTTTGCTGTTAGTGAAAACTACCCAGACCTTAAGGCTGATACAAGTTTTTTGAATCTACAAAATGAACTCTCAGACACAGAAGACAAGATTCAGGCGGCCCGTAGATTTTATAATGGCAACGTTAGGGACTTCAACATGAAGCTACAAGTTTTTCCTACCAATATGATTGGTGGCTCCCTTGGCTTTAAGTCCCGTGAATTTTATGATGTAGCAGAGTCTGAAAAAGACAGTATCAAAAAGGCTCCAGAAGTTAAACTTTAGTACTAAGTTATTAAATAGCCAGTACCGCCGGTATTGGGCATAAAAAAAGCTATAATATATATATGTATACCGAAATAGCCAAAAATAAACGTAGTAGCTACTTTTTAATCACTTGTTTTATACTGATAATAGTTGGTCTTTGCTGGGTTTTTTCACTAGCCCTTGCTAGCCAGGCAGTACTATACCTTGGTGTGGCTTTTGCTATTATCTACGCGGTGTCAGCATATTTTAGTGCCGGTAAAGTGGTTCTAGCAATATCAAAAGCAAAGCCAATTGAAAAAAAAGATAATCCAGCTCTGTATAGAATAGTTGAAAATCTAGCCATCACGGCCGGCCTACCAGCGCCAAAAATATATATAATCAACGACCCAGCCCCAAATGCCTTCGCCACCGGCAGAGACCCAAAAAATGCTGTTATCTGTGTTACAACTGGACTACTTGAAATACTAACCAAGACTGAGCTTGAGGGCGTAATCGCTCACGAAATGAGCCACATAGGTAACTACGATATCAGGTTTATGACTCTTGTTGTTGTTTTGGTGGGTATAGTGGTATTGCTCGCAGATATTTTTATAAGAGTTTCTGTAATAGACGGTGATTCTGACAGTGATGTAGGGACCGCAATATTTTTGCTAGCAATATTACTGGCTTTAGTGACACCACTGGTGGGTATTGTCATGCAGTTTTCATTTAGCCGCAAAAGGGAATACCTGGCCGACAGCACCGCTGTCTTGCTCACACGCTATCCTGAAGGCTTGGCTAGCGCCCTAGAAAAACTAGAGGCTGATACCAAATCTCCAAAAGAAGCTAACAGAGCCACCACTAATTTGTTTATTGTAAATCCACTCAGAAACACTAAGAAGAAAGGGCCTGCAAGTTGGTTTTCTGGGCTTTTTAGTACCCACCCATCAACAGCAGACAGGATAGAGCGCCTAAGAAAAATGGAGACCCATGCATGAGCAAGATTAGAAAAGAGAATTTGAACCCTATCTCTCTAGCCAGCGACACTATCGGAATCTGGCAAATTAGGTTTTGGAGAATAATTTTTCTGTGCGCTATTGTTGCAATCCCCGGCTCTTTGCTCGGTGTAGTTGAGATTGATAGCACCACAAATGCAAGTATTATCACCACTATTGCTGGAATGTATTTGTATGTCGCATTGAGCTGGTCATTTTTATTCGAGAAAGACCTAATGAAGCTTCGCTTGGGCCAGCTGTATATTATCTCTAGTGGGCGTGTTCTGTCTTATCTAGCCACATCGATTCTTTTTTCTATTATCGCACTGCCTAGCCTACTGGCGATATTTGTAATAACTCTTGGCTTTGCAGAACAAATACCATTTGGGTTTGTTTTTTTTGGGCTAGCAGTGGCAGTTACTTGCCTGTTCTTTATGCTACGGTTTTCTCTGGCCACAGTCTTGGTGGTGCAAAATGAAATATCTTCTATACAGGCCCTTAGACTGAGCTGGCAGATAACTCAAAACTACTTGATAAAACTATTTATCGCCTGGGCTGCTCTATTTGCAGCTATAGTTGTGGTAAGTGGAGTAATATTATGGCTTGTTGGCTTAGTGGCTTTTATGAGAAATAATGTATATGCCGCTGCACTAAGCAATGGTGTTTTGTTGACCTTTGTATTACCATTTTTTATTGGCTATAGCGTACAAATAGCGAGAAGGCTAGAAAAATGAACAAAACTCAAGACAGCCAAAGAGCCTTACAGCTCAGAGATTTAATAGACGACTATCGCTATCGCTACCATGTACTAGACGATCCTTCTGTGACAGACGAAGTTTATGATTCATTGACTCGTGAGCTTAGGCTGATAGAAGAAAAATATCCACAGCTAATTACCCCAGATTCTCCAACCCAACGGGTGGGTGGAAAAGTAAGTGCCGATTTTGCCAGTATTACTCATCGCAAGCGAATGCTCTCACTAAATGATGTTTTTAGTCTTGAAGAGCTAGAAAGGTGGCAGGCCAGAATGCACAAACTTCTAGGCAGCAAGAAAGATGACTATTACGGAGAGCTCAAGATGGACGGACTGGCTATGGCCTTGCAGTATGAAAACGGAATTTTTGTTCGAGCCATAACTCGTGGTGATGGTACTGCGGGTGAAGACGTAACCCATACTGTCAGAACATTAGAGTCTATACCGCTAAAACTAAGGCAGTCAAAAAAAGTTACAAAAGAAGTCTATGAATTTTTTGAAGTGCGCGGCGAGGTGATTATTCCTAAGGCTGAATTTGAGAGAATAAATAAACAGCGCGCTGCTGAGGGCCAGCCGCTTTTTGCAAACCCACGTAATGCCGGTGCTGGCACAATTCGGCAGCTTGACCCAAGTGTGGCAGCCAGTCGTAAGCTAGAGTTTATTGCCTACGGAATCGAAATGGACCTACCTGGCCTTGATAGTCACGCTGAAGAACACAATATGGCAGTAGAGCTTGGTTTTAAGATTGACCCTCACGCCAAAACCCTTACAAGTATTGCCCAAATAGAAGACTATATAGCTAGCTGGACAGACAAGCGCGATAGCTTGCCTTACAATATCGACGGCTTAGTGATTACAATAAATGATAATTCAGAATTCGAAAGCCTAGGTGTAGCGGGTAAGGCACCACGTGGCGCCGTTGCCTATAAGTTCCCGGCCGAAACAGCAACCACTATCTTAGAAGACATACGCTTAAGTATTGGTCGCACTGGTGCGGTCACGCCATATGCTGTACTCGCACCAGTATTGGTAGCTGGTAGCACCGTACGCAGAGCTACTCTTCACAACGAAGATGAGATTGCCCGAAAAGATTTGCGCATTGGCGATACAGTAGTGATTCGAAAAGCTGGCGATATAATACCAGAAGTTGTCGAGCCACTAGTGAGTCTTAGAACTGGCAAGGAAAAAATCTTTATAATGCCAGGCCAAATTAATGGCGTGAAGATTATTAAGCCACCAGGCGAGGCAGTGGCAAGACTCGAAAACTTACAATATGGCGAGGTAATCTGGCAGCAGCTAATTCATTTTGTGTCAAAGTCGGCTTTTGACATTGACGGATTGGGCGAGAAGATTCTTGCCCAGCTGATAGCCGAAGGACTAATAGTGTCGGCCGTAGATATCTTCAAGCTAAAGGCTGATGATTTAGTGGGCCTAGAGCGCTTTGCAGAAACTTCAGCCCAAAATCTAGTTGATTCTGTCAACGCTCAGCGCAAGGTCTCGCTGGGGCGGTTTATTTATGCTCTTGGCATTCGCCATGTTGGCGCCAAGACAGCTAGCGATATTGCAGAGCATTTCACTAGTCTTAATAACTTTTTGAAGGCCCAGCCAGAAGCGCTAGATAGTATCGGCGGTATTGGTGAGGTTGTGAGCGTTAGCTTGGCTGGCTGGCTTAGTGATAAGCTGAATCAAAAATTTGTTCATGATCTAGTGTCTGCAGGTGTAGAAGTGCAAGATCAGGCAACTAAAAAAACTGGTAAATTTACTAATACTAGTTGGGTTTTTACAGGCACCTTAAGCTCTATGAGTCGCGAAGAGGCTAGCTCAAAAGTTATTGCTTTAGGAGGTAATGTAACAAGCGCGGTTAGTAAAAGTACCAGCTATGTTGTGGCTGGTGCAGACCCAGGTAGCAAGCTCGCCAAGGCCAGTAAGCTTGGTGTGAAGGTCTTGAGTGAAGATGATTTTAAGAAAATAGTATAGTTTGTAAGAAATAGTGTTACCAAAAACACCTTTCATGGCTTTATTTTAATTACGTTTGCTAATACGAAAGTTACTTAGTCATGCTAAGTATGATAAGGCCCTAAGTTTAGTGATAATATTCTTATGCTTGCGCTCAACTCTAAGCCTTGCTAATAATAGATAGCGTAAAGGAGCGCACGGGGGAGCGCTCCTTTACGCTATCTAGGCACTTGAAATTATAATTACTTAAAATAAAGCCTGAATAAACAACAATGCTATATAATAGCCTTAAAAGAAAGGACTATAGCTCTGAAAAACTGCCAACACTGCGATCCCTGCAAGCAAAGTCCACTGCACTTAGCAGAAAAAATAAATAAGCTTTTAGATCTAGGCAAGGTCTTTGGCTTAGGGCCTAGTAAAGAAAGTAAAAAGCCTAAGCCTTGGCGGGCGACTTATGAAAACTTTATAATGAACGGGTTTTTTAGGGGCCTACTTTTTTCTGGCCTGGCTAGTGAGCGAAAAGCTAAGCCAACAAATAACCTTGATAATATAACTCGAGTTATTATTATTGAAGCCAACGTGCGTAAGCAGCCACTAAATATTATATACTTGGCTGGTTTTCAGACGAGATTTTTTTCAACCGTTATTGATGGAAAGAAAATATATTTTGAAAGGCTACCCACCAGCCAAGCCTGGCAAGATTATCCTGTTAATTTTGACGACAAGTATGTTCTAAAAAAAATGCTCAATAAAAAAAATATTCCATCGCCAAAAGGAAGCGGCTTTACCAGTCAGGGCAAGGCCTTAGACTACGCCCGTTCTAGCCTCGACTTTCCGCTGGTGGTGAAGCCACAGTCTGGCTCACTGAGTAAGCATACAACCTGCGGTATTTTAAACGAGGCTGAGCTAATATTGGCTATAAAAATTGCAAAGATTGTTAGCACTGAATTTGTAGTAGAAGAGTATATACCAGGTGATGTATATAGAGTTACGCTGGTAGACGGTGAGATTGTGGCCGCCTGCCTCAGGCTGCCTGCCAGTGTGGTGGGAGACAATAAGTCAACAATCAAAAATCTTATAATTAAAAAGAACAACCAAGTAATAAAAAGATCTAAGCAATTAAAAAACCCCCACCCACAAACTATACCTATAAATGAGGCTTTGCGAAGGCAGCTCAAAAGCCAGAGCTTGAAGCTAGCCAGTGTTCTAGAAAAAAATAAAAAAGTTGTTCTACACCCCAAGCTATTACAGATATGCGGCTCTGAGGCAATTGACTGCACAGACAAAATTAATACTAAAAATATACAGCTACTAAAAGACACCGCAAGGCTCTGTAAGGCTAGGGTAGTAGGAATTGATTTGATAGCCAAAGATTTAGCTAAGCCTTTCTCAGTGCAGCGCTTTGCGGTGATTGAAGTTAATAGCCTACCAAACATTGATATGCATCATTTTCCTACATCTGGAAAGCCAAGAAATGTAGCAAAGTCAATTTGGCAGTCTGCTCTCTCGAAATAAGGGCGGTTTATTTGCTATAATATAGGCTATGAAAAAAATAACCAAAGAAGAGATAATCAGGGTAGCCGAACTTGCTCGTATAGATATGCCTGAAACCGAGGCCGTGGCCACCGCAGATGAAGTCAGCTCGATACTGAGTTTTGTCGATATATTGCAGTCTGTAGATACAGAAGGCGTCAAGCCCACTTCTCAGGTTACTGCCCTAAGTGATGTTTGGCGTGAAGACTTAGTGGTGAGCTGCGATGTGCCTCAGGCTGAGCTTTTGGCTAATGCCCCAATGCTAGAAGCTGGCTATGTAAAAGTTAAGAAGGTCTTATAGTAATGGTTTCTTTAGAATACTTAACAATTGAGTCTGCACACGAGCTTTTGTCATCTAAGAAAGTAAGCTGTGTTGAGCTCACTAGCTACTACCTAACTAGAATAAAAAATTTAGATAGTAAAATAGGCGCGGTACTTACCGTGCTAGAGGAAAGTGCGCTACATCTGGCTCAAGAAGTAGATGAAAAAATTGCCTCTGGCCAGACTATAGGTATGCTAGAGGGAATTCCCTATACCGCCAAAGACATGTTTTTGACAAGAGGCGTAAGAACTACCGCCGCAAGCAAAATTCTAGACAATTTTATAGCACCTTACTCAGCTACAGCTATTGAAAAGCTAAATAAGGCCGGCTCAATTCTTATCGCCAAAGTCAACCAAGATGAGTTTGCGCATGGTGGCAGTACTGAAAACTCGGCTTATCAAATTACAAAAAACCCTTTCAATACTGAGTACGTTCCAGGAGGTAGTAGTGGTGGTAGTGCCGCAGCGGTAGCCGCCGATTTTGGTATATTTAGTCTTGGTACAGATACCGGCGGGTCTATACGCCAGCCGGCAGCCTACTGCGGCGTGACTGGTCTAAAGCCTAGCTATGGTCTTGTAAGTCGCTATGGTGTGGTATCTATGGCAAGTAGCTTTGACTGCATTGGGCCAATAACTAGAACTGCTAGTGATAGCACAATTGTTTTAGAGGCAATTTATGGCCGAGACAAGATGGACTCAACAACTATTGATGTGGAATTACCACCTTCAGATAGTGTCAAACTCGAAGGTCTTAATGTTGGCCTAGCAAGTGGCTTTACAGACCACCCCAGTATTACTGAAGCCAAAGAATTTTTGCAAAAATCTAAATACACCACTGTAGATATTGAGCTACCAAATAGCGAGATGGCTCTGGCCGCCTATTATGTATTAGTGCCTTCTGAAATCAGCTCAAATCTCGAGCGATATGATGGCGTGAGATACGGCATGTATTCGGCTACTGCTAAAGACCTTAAACAGTCATACACCATGACTCGTTCTGAGTTTTTGGGGCCAGAAGTAAAACGTAGAATTCTAACTGGAACCTATGCACTTTCAGCTGGGTATTATGACGCCTACTACAAAAAAGCCATGCAGATAAGAACCCTAGTGTCACAGCAGTTTGATGCACTGTTTCAGACCTGCGACTTTATCTTGACGCCTACCACAGAACAGCCTGCTTTTAAGCTTGGCGCCAAATCTGACCCTGTAGAAATGTATAAAACAGATATTTTGACCGTATCTGCAAATCTTGCGGGACTACCGGCAATTAGTATTCCAGCAGGTATTGATAGCCAAACAGGTTTGCCGATTGGCCTACAGATAATTGGCAGACTAGGTGAAGATGCAAAAGTTTTAGCCCTGGCTCAAGATTTTCAGGCTCAGACTGATTGGCATAATAAAGTAAAGGAGTGCTTGATATGACATACGTTTCTATGATTGTTGCTTTGGTAGTAATAACAGCTTTGCTGTATTTTTTACTAAAACAAAAAGCTCTAACAGGCGGCAAGACGCGCAAATTTGGTACATCTAAAAAGTCAGACAGCCTTAGTGACAAAAATACCGGTGGGCTCAATGTAGAACTAGTACAAAACAAATGGCGTGATATTGTAGCGATGCAGTCAAACGGACCATCTGGCATTAAAAATGCGCTTATTGAGGCTGACAAACTACTTGACTATGTCATGATTCAAAAAGGCTTCATTGGAGACACTATGGGCGACAGGCTAAAAAGTGGGGGTAGTGCCTTTGGCGATTTGAACGCAATCTGGAGTGCTCATAAGCTTCGTAATAGAATGGCCCATGACATAGAGCACGACATGGTTCCGGATGAGTTCAGGAGGGCCATAGCTAGCCTAGCTCAGGGAATAAAAGACCTAGGAGTGAGGATTACTTAAAATGACAGGCAAATACACACCAACAATAGGTATTGAGATTCATACCCAGCTTGCCACAAAGAGCAAAATGTTTTGCGCATGCGACAATGACAGCAAGCTAGCTAAGCCCAACACAAATGTTTGCCCGGTGTGCCTAGCTCTACCTGGGGCCTTGCCGGTAATAAATAAAGGCGCTGTTGAGCTAGCGATTAAGCTAGGTCTAGGACTAAACGCCAGTATTACCAAAAATACTAGTTTTGACAGAAAAAACTATTTCTACCCAGACTCACCCAAAGGCTACCAGATAACTCAGATGGATGAGCCAATAATTCAGGCCGGTAGCGTAGAGATACTTGTGGGTGGAGAATTTATGAAAATAGGCATTCACCATGCTCATCTTGAAGAAGACGCTGGCAAATCTACTCACCCAGCCGGCAGCGAATATAGCTTGGTAGATTTTAATAGGGCCGGCACGCCTTTAGTAGAAATCGTTTCAGAGCCAGACATGCATACACCAGAGCAGGCCAAACGCTATTTGCAAGAAGTTTATGCTATCGCTACTACTCTAGGAGTAACGCACGGCGACATGGAGCATGGTAACTTTAAATTTGATCTTAATGTTTCTGTGAGTGACACGCAAGAGCTTGGAACTCGCACCGAACTAAAAAATCTCAATTCTTTTCGTAATGCTGAAAGGGCCCTAAAATACGAGATTGCCAGACAAATAGAAGTGCTCGAAGCAGGCCAGGAAATAATTCAAGAGACTAGGGGCTGGAATGATACAAAGGGCGTGACAGTGAGCCAGAGAGGAAAAGAACAGGCTCATGATTATCGTTATTTCCCAGAGCCAGACTTGCCACCTTTGGTTTTGGAGTCAGCTTTTATAGACTCTGTTCAGTCGCAAATCAAAGACTTGGTTTTTCCTATAACAATACGCAAGAGCCTTCAGGAGCTAGGCCTTAATGCCGATGAGCAAGATATTTTAATTGGCCAAGCTACAACTAGAGAGATTTTTTTCGAAGCCAGTAAGATTCTAGCAAATAAGCAGCTTGAGAAAAAAGTTGTAAACTGGCTGGTGGGAGACTATCAAGCCTGGATAGTTGAAAATGGAATTCTAAAATCTTCTCTTAGTGGTGCAAATATTGCTGAGCTAGCAGGCTTGGTAGACGCGGGTGATATCTCGTCAAAAACCGCTAAGGAGATATTTGGATTGGTCATAGCTGGCCAAAGCCCTAAGGCTATTGTAGAAGACCAGGGTCTTGTGCAAATATCAGATGACACAGAGCTAGAAAAAATAGTCTTAGATTTGATTCAAGAAAACACTCAGGCGGTCAATGACTATAAGTCTGGCAATCAAAAAGCTGCTGGATTTTTTGTGGGCCAGGTAATGCAAGCCACCAAAGGCCAGGCCAACCCTAGCAAAGCTAGCGCGCTTGTGCTTAAATTGTTAGAAGAAGCTTCTTAACCAACCAATTAATATGAATAACTTTTTTATAATCAATACACAAAAAGCAGCAGAGCAACTAATGGATATTTTCTTTAATTTTGGCCCTAAGTTTTTGCGGGCAATTCTGTTTTTTGCTTTAGGAATAGTTTTTATCAAGCTATTTTCAATAGTTTTAGAAAGACTAATTTTAGTGCTGAGATTGTCATTTGGCTTAAAAGAAATTCTTTTGATAATAATTAAAGGAACACTCTGGATTGTTCTTGGTGTGGCCACTCTTCAGATTTTAGGTCTTTCAAATGTAGCCTTAACAATTGGTGCGCTTGCTGCGGCTTTTTCTTTTGGTATATCGCAAGGCCTTACCCCAACCGTAAAAGATTTACTTTCTGGCCTGCAGCTAAGTAGCGACCATGACTTTAGGGTGGGCGACAAGGTTTCTGCAGGCACCAAAGACATGCGGGCAGAGGGCTACATAGTGGAAATGGATACCAAAAAAACTCGAATCTTAGACAATAAAGGAAAGCTTCATGTTTTGCCTAATTCAGTAGTTGACGAAAACGAATGGACGCTTCTAGAAAGAGAAGACCTGGTGCTTGAACATCTAGGTAGAAGTGATATCATAAAAGTAATCAATCATAAAATTAAAAAAGGAGTAAAGTAAAATGAATGGACTAGAGATTGCGCTAATTACAATTCTATCAATCGCGACATTAATACTTATAGTCTACACCGTAGTTTTTATAACAATTATGGTGAAGGTCTTAAAGCAGGTCAGTTTGGCCGCTGAAAAGGTACAGGAAAGTGCTGACTCTGCAGTAGAGCTTGTAGACGAGGTACGCAGAACCGTAGTAAACCCAGGAATAATAGCCATGACGATTGAAAAATATCTACACACACGGTCTCGTGCTAAGAAATCTGGAGATGATAAATGAGCAGTAACGGAAAAGGCTTTTTTAAGGGAGTTATTGTTGGCGGTATTATCGGCGCAGTTACAGCTCTATTATATGCCCCAAAAAATGGCGAAGAAATGAGAGAAGATCTAAAGCTAAAGCTTGATAATGCTAGCAAAGATTTGGCTCACAAAATGCAAGAAGCTAAAAAATCAGGTAGTAGTGAATCTAAGGAACTTTTAGAAAAGGCAGAAAAACTAAAAAAAGATCTTGATAGACGTAGCTCAGATTTGTCTAAGAGTACATCAAAAATTAGCAAAGTTGCGTCAGACGAAGCCAAGCTACTCGCCCACCAGGCTGTAGAGCTAGCAATAGATTTAGGCGCTTCTACTAAAAAAGTAGTTAAACAGGGCCAAAAAGAAGTAGCCAGAATGAGTAGAAATTCTCAAAGATCTAAGGCTAGAGAAACCAAAGCCGCAACCCCTACCACTAAGACTTCAGCTGCTACAGCTTCTAGCCCAAAGACTAAAAAATAATAAGCTATTAGCTATATGCCAAAAACTAAAACAACTAAAACAACAAAAACAACTTCTGCAGAAGATACTAAGAAGGTACTAGACTCTACGGGACTAGACGCTATAAATGAGCTTTTAAATAGTCCAGCTAAGCTATTCTGGCTAAATTTCAGAACAGGCTTCACTAGGGGTTTGGCCGGTGTATTTGGTGCAGCAGTAGCTATTGTTGTAATAGGTATTTTGGTGACCCAGTTTGGTGGAGCACCACTGATAGGCGAATTTTTGCAGAAAATTGGTGCTGCAGCTCAGATTTAGCAGAGCTCCGGCCTGCAATATAGCTATCATTATTTTTGAATGTTTTTAGTTCTTAATGTTTGCTACTATCTCAAGTAGGTCATGTTTACTATGGTAAAATAGTTTAACAAGAAAGGGTGAAGTGCCAAAAGCAAGTCTAGCTAAAAATGAAGTAATCGAAAATGCACGAAGCCAAAAAGACTTCGTTGACTTCGTGCACTTACATAATCACACGCACTACAGCTTGCTTGATGGTCTGCAAAAAGTGCCTGGCTTACTTGACCACATTCAGCAACTCGGCCAGACAGCCTGTGCTATTACAGACCACGGTAGCTTGAGCGGTGCAATTGAGTTTTATAAATCTGCTCTAGAAAGAGGCATAAAGCCGATAATTGGTATTGAGACATATGTGGCCCCCAGAACCCACCAAGACAAAAATAGCAGTCAAGACCGAACTCCTTTTCACCTCATTTTATTAGCCAGCAACATGACAGGCTACAAGAACTTAATGAAGCTAAGTACCATAGCAAATCTAGAGGGCTTTTATTATAAGCCTAGAGTTGACCATGATCTAATAGAGAAATACAGCGAGGGGCTAATTTGTCTTTCTGGTTGTGTTGGGGGAGAAGTGGGCTCAAATATTTTGACGGGTAATTACCAAGAAGCCAAAAAAATCGCCAGCTGGTATAAGTCGGTTTTTGGCAAAGACCGTTATTATTTAGAAATGCAGCCTCATACTGATTGGGAGCCTCAGGTAAAAGTAAATGATGGCCTAAAAAAACTAGCCAAAGAACTAGATCTTGATCTTGTTGTGACTGGTGATGCCCATTACTCTAAGCCAGAAGATCACTATCCTCACGACATTTTGCTTTGCGTTCAGACCGGCAGTACTGTAGATGACCCCAAGCGCATGAAGCTAGACCAAGATTTGAGTGTTCACAGTGGCGCTGATATTTTAGAAAAATTCAAAGATACACCAGAAGCTCTTGCCAATACTGTAAAGATTGCAGATCGCTGTAATCTAGAAATAGAGCTCGGCAAAATACTAATTCCAAGATTCCCTGACATTCCAGAAGGCGAAACAGAGAAGAGCTTTTTGCGACAAATGGTATTTGCTGGGGCTGCAAGCCGGTATAGCAATTTGCGAAAAGAAGACCTGGCTGAAATTGCAGAATCCAAAGTCAAGAAAGTATTGTCTAAAGAAGTGCTTGATAGAATTGAGTTTGAGCTAAAAGTTATCGCCGATATGGGGTACGAAGGCTATATGTTGATTGTGGCAGATCTAATAAACTGGAGTAAAAGCCAGGGCATTGTTTGCGGCCCGGGCAGAGGTAGTGCGGCCGGCAGCATTATTGCCTATGTGACCAATATTACTGAGCTAGACCCTCTTAAGTATGGCCTTCTTTTTGAGAGATTTCTAAATCCTGACAGAATTAGTATGCCAGATATAGATATGGATTACGCTGACGACCGTCGTGAAGAAGTCATAGCTTATGCTACAGAAAAATATGGCCAAGAGAGAGTTTCGCAGATTATTACTTTTGGTACAATGGCAGCTCGTAATGCAGTTCGTGACACAGGTCGAGTTTTGGGGGTTCCTTATGGCGAGGTTGATGCCATAGCCAAATTGATTCCAGCTCCAATTCAAGGAAGACACGTGCGACTAGAAAAATCTATTGTTGAAAACCCAGAGCTTAAACGCGAATACGAGCTCAATCAAAGAGCGAAAGAAATAATAGACATTGCAGTAAAACTAGAGGGTACGATTCGTAATGCCGGAACTCACGCAGCGGGTGTTGTTATTGCACCAGAAAATTTGGTAGAGTATGTACCTCTGACTCGAGCTAGCAAAGGCGGCATATCTACTCAGTATTCTATGGGACCGGTAGAAGAGCTGGGCTTGCTTAAGTTTGATTTTCTAGGGCTGTCAAACCTCACCGTTATAAAAAATACCCTTCGTATAATGCGTCGGGTATATAATGTTGAGCTAGAGGTTACAGAAATTCCAATTGATGACAAAAAAACATTCGAACTTTTGAGCCGCGGTGATACCACTGGCGTTTTTCAGCTAGAATCGGCTGGCATGAAGCGCTATATTCGTGAGCTTAAACCAGACAGATTTGAAGATATTATAGCCATGGTAGCGCTATATAGACCAGGTCCAATGCAGTGGATCGAAGACTTTATAAATCGTAAGCACAATTCAAATCTAGTGACCTATGGTCACCCCAAGATGAAGTCTGCTCTAGAGAATACTTATGGAATTATTGTCTACCAAGAACAAGTCATGCAAATCGCCAAAGACCTAAGTGGCTTTACGGGTGGCCAGGCCGATACCTTGAGAAAAGGAATCGGTAAAAAAGATCCTGTAGTAATCGCCAAGATGAAGCAAGAATTTGTGAGTGGCGCTATTAAAAATTCAAAAGTTGACGAAAAATTTATTGGTGATTTGTGGAAAAGTATTGAAGACTTTGCAGCTTATTGTTTCAACAAAAGTCACGCTGCTTGTTACGCCCTTATATCTGTACAGACAGCCTATCTCAAGGCTCACTACCCAGCTGCATTTATGGCAGCGCTAATGACAAGTGACCACGAAAATATGGACCGTATTAGTATTGAAGTAGCCGAATGTCGCAAGATGGAAATAGAGCTTCTACCGCCAGATGTGAATGAAAGCTATTCAGAATTCGCCGTTGTTCCAGAGACTGGTAATATCAGATTTGGGCTAGGTGCTGTCAAAAATGTTGGAGCCGGGCCAATAGAGAAAATTCTTGAAGCAAGAGAAGAAGGCGGTAAGTTTAAAAGTCTTGAAGATTTTTGTACTCGAGTTGATGCTAGTGCTGTTAACAAAAAAGTAATGGAATCACTTATTAAGTGCGGCGCTCTAGACGAAATAGGCGACAGAGATTTGTTGCTAAACAACGTTTTGGTTATCACGAGCTACGCAAGTAGAGTTCAAAAAAATGCTTTATCAGGGCAAATAGATATATTTGGAAGTCTTGGAATGCAGAATGAAACCCCACCTTTAGCGCTTGATCCACCAAAAGGCAAGATAGATACTCGCCAGCACCTAATGTGGGAAAAAGAATTGCTAGGGCTTTTTATTAGTAGTCATCCACTAGATGATTTTAGAAATTATTTTGCCTCAAAGACCAAACCTTTGAAAAACTACTCAAAAATAGATGATGGCAATCAGATCACTATTGGTGGTATCGTGATTGGCCTTAGACAGATATACACTCGCAACAACGACCCCATGGCATTTGCTCAGATAGAGACACTAGATGGAGACGTAGAAGTGATTGTTTTTCCAAGAACTTTCGAGAAAGACAAGGCTATCTGGGCCCTAGACAACGTGCTAGAAATTACTGGTAAAATAAATGCCAAAGACCGCGAGGGCAGGCTAGTAGATGAGCTAAAACTTATGGCTGATAGCGCGAAGCTAATAAATCACGAAACCGCTAAGCACTTTCCGCCTCCCGCCCAGACAATAGAGGGAGTACAAGACAAAAGTAGTGACTCTAAGTTTCCCCAGCCTGAAGATATTGGCAGTATTGTGGTAAGTCTGCAGTCTACTTCAGACAGCCAGAAGCTGCTACTTATAAAAAAACTACTAGAGGCTCACCGTGGAGACATTCCGCTGATGTTATTTTTCAATTCAACTAGTCAAAAATTAAAATTACCAGGTGGAGTAGACGGCAGTGGAATATTTTTAGCTAGCCTGAGCGAAGTAGTTGGCGAAAACAATATTGCCATAAAAAAATGAAAAACATATTTGTAGTCGCCCCTTCAGGGTATTGCTCTACATCAACAGATGTGTTACACTACTTGAGTTATGAATCCAATTACTCAACTAGAAGCCACCCAGAAAAAGACCAAACTACCTGACGTTAGGGTTGGAGATACTGTAAAAGTTCACCAGCGTATTACCGAAGGCAAAAAAAGTCGCGTTCAGATTTTTGAAGGCCTTGTTATTCGCTACCGCAAAGCCGGCAGCTTACAGGCTTTTATCACTGTACGCAAAATAGCTAGTGGTGTTGGTGTTGAAAAAAGCTGGTTTGTTCACAGCCCAAGTATTGAGCAGATTCAAGTTGTAAAAAGAAGCAAGGTTCGCCGTGCATTCTTGTCTTATATGCGTGACAGAAGTGGTAAATCAGCTCGTTTGGTAGAAACCAAATTTGATAAAGACACAATAAATGCTGCAGACAACCGTACTTCTGCAGATCTAGCCAAAGAAGAACAAGAAAAAATCGCCAAGCAAGAGGTAGAACTAGATGGTGACAAATCTGCCAAAGAAGATGTCATGAATCAGCCAGATACTGAAAGTACCGACACAGAGATCAAAAAAGAACAAAAACAAGCTGAAAATGATGACGCTACACCATCAAGTGATAACACACCTAGCGACGCCCCAGCAGATGAAAAAGTGAACTCAGACGGCAACGACGAGCAGCAAGAAGCAGCCGAAGAATTTAGTCAAGGCGTTGATAAAGCTGATAAAAAATAGTCAGACATTTCACTCGTAGTCATTATTATAAATGTTAAAGACCCGCAACAGTGCGGGTCTTTTGATTTGTATGGTGAATTTACAAAAGGTTTTTTATATCGAATGAATATTTCTTGTATAATTATAGCTATGAAAACCCCAGCCTCACATGCCAGCTATAGACTAGAAAATAAACTTGCCCGCCAGGGCTTCATGCTTGTTGCAGGTATAGACGAGGTTGGGCGAGGCTGCTTGTCTGGCCCACTAGTTGCTAGTGCCGTCATTTTACCAAGTAAATGTCGCCTAAAACTGTATGATTCTAAGAGTATTTCTTACCAACAGCGCCAGGAGCTCTCACAGGGCATTTATGATGTAGCCCTTGGTATTGGGCTAGGTTGGGTTAGTAACGATAAGATAGATGACTTTGGCCTTGCTTGGGCCCTAAAAGAGGCCTATGAGCAAGCCTTAGTTGACCTAGATCTACCCATTAGCCAGATTATATTAGATGGAAACTGTAATTACCTAGAAGACTATGAGATATGCCAGACTATTGTTGCGGCTGATAGCAAAGTAGCCTGCGTGGCTGCCGCCTCAATAGTTGCAAAGGTAGCCAGAGACCAGTACATGCTAGATTTATCAGATAAATATCCCCAGTATGGCTACCAAACAAATTCAGGCTACTCAACATTATTGCACCGCCAGGCAATTAGAGATTTTGGCCTTACAGACTTGCACCGCAAGAGCTTCTGTAAGAACCTCATTTCAGCTTAGCTGCGCACCCCATAGTGATTTGGGGTATTATAGTTGGTATGAAAAACACTACGAGTATTGGTAATCAAGCCGAGACACTGGCCTGCAAATATCTTGAGGCCAAGCAATACAAGATAGTTGAAAGAAACTACAAAGATAGATTTTGTGAAATAGATATTGTCGCCAGTCATAGAGACTATATTGTGTTTGTAGAAGTAAAATACCGATCTAGATCTGATTTTGGTGGAGCAGCAGGGTCTATTACGCCTAGCAAAGCGCTACGAATGTCTCGATCGGCTCAGTACTGGCTAGCCACTCACGATGGCTACTTGCAGTCACAGCCCAGAATAGACGTGATCACCGTTGTAGGAGGTATGCTGGCGCCAGAAGTAAGTCATATTGAAGACGCTATATAGATCTAAAATACTTGACATTTGTGCATAAGTGTGCTAGTATACAGCAGTAAATCGTTTACTAAAATATGGTAAACACACCACACTACGGAGGTGGATTTATGCACGTTTTTAACCCCAAGTTTGCGATGTATAGTGTGCCCAAAGCTGGGCAAGAGAATCAAGACACCGCTTTTGTTGACGACGAAGCTTTTAGCTTCGGAGTCTTTGACGGTGTGGGAGGTCACCAAGATGGTGAAGTAGCCTCTCGCCTCGCGCGCGAGGCAGCAATACTAGCGCTTGGGCAGCCAAGCACCACTACGGCAGACGCCTTGCAGAAGATTATGACTGCACTCCAGGCTGGAAACAGCTCGGTTTGCAAGTATAATCGAGACAACGGTAGTAACTCCGGCTCAACGGCCATTTTGGGACAATTTGTCATTCTAGACGATGAATCTCAAAAAATGGAGTTGTGCCTTGGCTGGGCTGGTGACTGCAGGGGCTACCTGTTTCGCAGCGGCACGCTACATCATTTGAGCATTGATGACGGAATGAG
>Ga0114969_10001498_pt1 | contig 19830 bp, 20 predicted proteins | sample M_130807_MF_Meta_FD_87316 | JGI IMG/M metagenome (GOLD analysis project Ga0114969, IMG submission 87316) | Freshwater microbial communities from Lake Montjoie, Canada to study carbon cycling - M_130807_MF_MetaG | ecosystem: Environmental > Aquatic > Freshwater > Lake | place: Lake Montjoie...
AAATCTATTTTCAACTATTATAATGAAAAAAGCCAAAAATAATTTTGACTTTTATATCTTCGAATTCATTTAGAACTTCATATAGAAATCCTCGTCGTCTAAATCTTCCCATCGAGACGTCTCAGCTGTTAAATTAAGTTCGCGCACAGGAGGAGGAGCAGACACAACAGAAACCCATGACTTCTCGAACTTCGGCTGTTTCACAACAACTGGAGCAGGCGCAACTTCGATAATCTCTTCTTCAACCACATCATCTTCGAGGCATAAGAAGAAATTGGTTTGTTTGGGAGCGGCAACAGTCTTAGCAACTACTGGTTTGGATGGAGGACAGATCTTATTGAAGCGAAACGAGACGATGAGTTTTTCGCGATTTGCGAACGAGAGGCGATGTCTGAACCCACAATTTTCCTTTTCACACAATTGCCCGAAAGTGCAATTCTTCTTACGCGTCTCAGGATTAGGCTCATCCTTTGATTTGTTAGAAATCGCGTCATAGAAATTCTTGACAATCTTTCGATCCTTATATGAAATGTAATGATTATAAGAACATTCTGAATCAACACATACACAGTTAAAATTGCAGGTGGTGGTCATAACTTAATACTCTCGATTTAGCTATAAATAAAAATATATATATTAAAATCATTTTTTTAGAAACATTCAATTAAATATTAACAAATTTATATTTAATTTAGTACATATGGATTTGTATTTATAACGTTACTTGGTCTTCTAGTTGATAATGAAGATATGTTTGTTATTAAATAAGTTAATAATGCAGTATTTAATTCTGGTAGTTTCAATACATCATATGTTATATATGAATGTAATAATGTATATAAATCATTAATCATATTTGTGATGTTGGTAGATATTGGATATTTATTATCAACCCATCCACCAGCATTTTTATTTTTAAAAGCATTAATAACGGTTTCAAAATCATATGTTATTCGCTCAAAGTCATTATTAAAATATCCATATTTATTATTATTAATTATATTACTATTATAGAATGGTTTTATTAATCCAAAATCCCATATTACAAATACAAATCCAAGATTTTTTAAATAATAATCAACGCCATAAATATTATAATGAATATAGCCACCTGGTTTAATTTTATGAAATAAGAAATTACCATTATGCGCATCTGCATGAAATGCATTAATAGTTTTATAAAAAAACATTAAAGATATGAATATTTGTATTAATATATTTGATATATATTCATCATTATTATAATATAATTGAACAAAATTATCTAAATCACCATTCGCTAATTCATTCAATATTATATATATATTATTTATATTAACAATATTTTTTGGCATATATTTATCAATATTAGATATATGTTTTATTGATTTATTTTTTTCACTTGAATATTTGTTTTGGTTATTTTCAACACATTTTAATAATCCATAAGTTAATGGGAAATGTATAAAACCAGTATTTATAGTATATTTAGTTAATTCTTCTAATACTAAATATTCGATATTATTATGATTTGATTTATCTAAAAGTTTTGTGGCAAATACGATGTTTTCAGAAAAACTGTCTGTTTCTTTTTTACGATAATAGGAATAATAGACAACTCCATAAACACTATCACTACCTATTTGCCGAGTTAAAATAATACGATTACCAATTCTATATATTGGTCTTTCATTAATTATTTTATAAATACTTAAACAATTATTTGAATATTTCTTACGGCTATTAATATATTTACTAAATATTTTATAATTTTTAATACGATCTTGTAAAAATAATTTAGATTTATTATTTATTACAGGTGTTAAATGTTTTTTTGATGATGTTTTTGATTTTGACGTTGAAATTGTTTTATTAAATTCTTGTATTTTTAATTGTCGCTCAGTTTCTAATAATTTTAATTGTTGCAATAATTTCTTTTCTAATGATTTTAATTCTTTTAATGCTTTATCTGGATTAGAAGGTAGTTTTGACGGTGATTTTTCTTTAAATCTTTCTTCACGATTTTTACACGCATCTTCTTTAGCTTGTGTTTTATTTAATCTATATAATTTTTTACAATCATCATGTTTAATATTATCACGTTTACACTTAGCTATATATTCTACATATGGATTTGGTTTTATGCATTTTTGTTTTTTTTTAGAATATTCGCAAAAAGGAGGTAATTTACATTTACTATCCGTCATTTATTCTATTATAATGATGTTTATTAATTTTTGTATATAAATAATAATTAGATGATGATTAAAAAGTATGTATTTATTATTGATTTAGATGAAACAATTATAGGCAATTGTATATATCAATCGCAATTATGGAATATTGCCCGTATGTATAATATGAATATTAGCAAGGTTTTATTACCATTCTATAAAGAAAATTCTAAATTGATGCGCCCATATTTTATTTATTTTATAAAAAAACTGCGCGAATTGTATAAAGAAAATGTTTATTTTTATGTTTATACGGCATCTACATACGAATGGGCAAATACTGAAATAAAATTAATTGAAAAAGCAAATGATATTAAATTTAATCGTCCTATTTTTACTAGAAATGATTGCACTAAGTCGAAGAAAGTTTCATATTGGGTTAAATCTATTGATAAAATAAAATCTAAAATTAAAATTAAAAATGCCGATTATATAATTATTGATGATAGTAATGTATATAATGATAATAATAATCTACAATTGTTTTGTCGTCCATATCAATTTAAGGCATTTTGCGATATAAGGATGCATATACCATTAGATGTTATTCCAGAATCGTGTAATGGTTTGATTTGTCCATTTAAAGATGAAAATGATTATGTTAAGATGTATAAATGGTTATATAAAAAAACAAAAAAAATAGATAAGATAAATAGTAAGTTTAAGAATGATAAATTCTGGTTACAATTAGCAAATGTAATAGAAAAAAATAAAATTATCGAATATAATGAAGATATCATTAAACAATTAAATGTTATATCTAATAACTTTTAGATCGTGTGCAATAATTCATATTATATATATAATATAACCAATAAAACGGACCAGTTATTATTGCTAATAATAATCCAACAGCCTTATCAGTAGGCGATCCCTGATAAAACATACATACTAAAGATGCTAAAAATGCTATAAATCCTATTACTACCCATATAAATGCAAATATCGAAAAAAATACATAAACTATTCCAAAAGTAATAAAAGATGCTTTTAATGCTTTATTAGCGGCTTCTGAATCATCTACAGTAATAGTAGCAGTTCTACCTGAATCATCGTCGCTATGACGTTTATAACCTCCATCGTCTGAATACATATTCTATATATATTAAAATATTTTTATAATTTGTTTTCATAATAATATACACACATTAGAAATGCATCACACAAATCATCTTTTTTCTTATTGCTATTTATAATAGCTAATACTTCGTCATTTTTGTATATATTTGTTAATAAATGATTTGTATAAAATACTGCATCTATTTTATTTTGTTTATATTTATCATTAACTATTTTTTCACCATATTTATCAATTATTTTTAATTTATGTTTAGGTGATACATAAATAGTATTAATATTCATTTGTTGATGTTTTGCAACAACTTTAAAATAAGTATTTATAGTAGTTTGAATACATCTCATAATGGATGTCATTTGACATTCTATTAAAATTACTAATTCCTCATCAATAATAAACAATCCACTCATTATTTCATCTAAAAATTCGATTGTATTATTAATAATATTTTGAATATCTTTATTTTTACAATTTAAATCTACTTTATCTATTTTTTTTATATTAAAATCAGTATCGATTGTTGCATAACAATATGCCATATTCTTAATGCCAATATCAAACGATAATAAATGTATCATATATTATTAATATAATGAATATCTTATTTATATTTCGTCGCGATTTGAGACTAACAGATAATACTACTTTATATGAAATTAAAAAAACTTATCCTACTGCTAAAATACTACCAATATTTATTTTTAATAAATATCAAATTAATCCAAAAATAAATAAATATTATTCTTCTAATGCTGTCCAATTTATGTTTGAAAGTTTAGAAGAATTATCATATATTAATTATTATGATACATCAAATGAAATTGAAGTAATTGAGAAACTTCATAATAAATATAAATTTAGTGTTATAGCATATAATAAAGATTATACACCATATGCAAAAAAAAGAGATATGGTAATTCAAAAATGGGCTAATATAAATAAAATTAATATTGAAAGTCATGAAGATTATACTTTACATAATATGGGTGAAATTACAAAAGATGATAAAAAACCTTATTTGAAATTTACACCATTCTATAAGAAATCTATTATTAAAAAACCACGAGCAATTGTTAATATTAATTATGATAATTTCATCAAAGATACAAATTCGCATAGTTTTAAAGAAATGGAGAAATTATATAAACCTAAAAATAACGAATTAATATCTGTTAATGGTGGTAGAAGTAATGGATTAAGTATTTTAAAAACTTTGGCGAATGGTAAATTTGCTAAATATGATACAGAACGCGAATATCCTTATTTAGATAAAACGACTAAATTGAGTGCTTATATTAAATTTGGTTGTATTAGTATTCGCGAGGTTTATTATTCATTACCATTAACACATGGTATTATTAGAGAGTTGTTTTGGCACGATTTTTATGCAATAATTAGTTATTATTTTCCTACTGTATTTGAAAAATCGGTAAATTTTAAATGGGATAATAATCCTGATTTTTATGAAAAGTGGAAAAATGGCAGAACTGGTTTTCCTTTAGTAGATGCTGCTATGAGACAGTTGAATATATGTGGTTGGATGCATAATAGATGTAGAATGATAGTTGCATCATTTTTAGTAAAAAATTTATTAATAGATTGGAGAAAAGGCGAGGAATATTTCGCATCTAAATTAGTAGATTATGACCCATCGTCTAATAATGGCGGTTGGAGATGGTGCGCATCTATGGGTGCTGATTCGCAACCTTATTTTCGCATATTTTCACCAACTGCCCAATTAAAGAAATATGATCGTGACTGTTTATATATTAAAAAATGGATTCCAGAATTGCGTAATGTTCCCAATAATATTATATTAGAATGGGAAACAAAAAATAATGATAGTTATTATAAACCCATCGTTAATTTTAAATCTACTTCTGCTACCTTTATAAAACGATTTAAGGAGATTGTTGGAACTTCTTAAATGCTTTTAATATACTTGGTAGAGTTATATATTCGCATTCATTTTTAATAGCAGATGCATTAATAAATTTCAAATATACTTTATAAAGATTATAAACAAATTCTTTTATATTTGTGAAATTTTCTTCATAATGTAAATTATGTTTATTTATAATTTCTAATAATTCGTCATTAGTAGTATCTGGTGTAATATTTTTAATTGTACTATATGGTATATTTTCATATTTAATAAAATTGCCGATAATAATATCCCTATTTTTATTATAACTTTCGGTCATTATTATTTCCTTCTTTAATGTTTCATAATTAATATACGCAATTTTATTACTTTTCAAAATTTCAATTAATTCATCTTTTGATAATTTATTCACATAATCATATTTCAATCCTTTTTTTAAACAATCAATTTTAATAGAATTAATTAATTCTTTTTTTGTATATTTAATTTCTAATGACATATAATAGTAAATATAAATATTATAATCATTTTTTATAAAAAAATGAAACATTATTATTATGTTTTATTTATAATTAATCATGTCATCACACAGCGAAAAGTTTTATGAAAACGATAACGGAGTTTATTTTAAATCAGGATATTTATCGCAGTGGCATATCGTTGAATTCAAAATCAATAATAAAATTTATAATTGTTGTGAGCAATTTATGATGGAACAAAAAGCATTATTATTCGGCGATTATGAGACTGCAGATCTTATTATGAAATCAGCAGAACCTAAAGAACAAAAGAAATTAGGAAGAACTGTTAAAAATTTCAACGAATCTAAATGGAATACTGTTGCCGATGGTATCGTATATAACGCAAATCTTGCTAAATTTAGTCAAAATTTGGAATTAAAAAATAAATTACTTTTAACGGGTGAGAAATTGATCGTGGAATGTTCTCCATATGATTCTATTTGGGGTAATGGACTTAATATCACAGATACATTAAATACTAATATTAATGAATGGAAAGGAACAAATCGATTAGGATTAGCTATTATGCGCGTGAGAGCTACTTTAGCTGATTGTTAATTAAACTTCAGGCGCTGTTTGATTTTTTGCTTTTTCATCTTTCCATAGTTCAGTAGCCTTTTTCATTCGCTCAGTAGGATTACAACCATCATTCTTTAGCTCTGCCATCTTCTCTTTAATGAAGAGGTTATATGCGGATGGTGGTTTTTTCACTTTTACTTCTCCAGATGCTGTATGAGTTTTAGAATTCTTATAAGCTTCTTTGAGAAGTTTAGTTAGATCACTTACTGAATAATTAACACTAGTATCTACTGATGATACGAACTTATCGATAATTTGTTTAGTAGCCATTTATTTTTATTTCTATTATATCTCCTATTGTTTATATCATTTTATCGAATATCCTATATAAAAAATAATTATTATTTATTTATAATAATGACTGAATGGAAATCATTTCAAGATTTCACACCTGTTGTTTTAACTAAAAATAAACAAAAAACGAATGTTGATATTAATGCTAAAACCAATATTCATATAAAAAAAGTAGATGATACTGATGAATTACCCAAAGTCCTTAAATATTCACAGGAACAAATTGATATTATTCGTAATGCTAGAACTGCTAAAGGATTAACACAACCCCAATTAAGTAAATTGATTAGTCCAACTATTAAATCGGATTTTATCACAAATATTGAAAATGGTAAAACACCATTCGATAATAGAACTTATAATACTATTCTTAGAAAGTTAAATATTAAGGTGTAGTATTTAATGCATCTAATTGAGATTTTAATTCTTTTATACTTTGTACTAATAATCCTATTATATTAGCATATGCTATATTTGAACTTCCATCAATTGGAGATATTGATACTACTTCTGGCAAAACTGCCATTACTTCACTAGCTAATAATCCAGTATAACTTTTAGCATTTGGTGCCGTATTGTATTTATAAGTATATCCTGTTAAGCTATTAACTTTTGTTAAGGCATTTGTGATTGGTGTTCTATATGATGCATTAGCTTCATCAGCTGCTAACGAATAAATTAAGCCATTATTATAAATATTAAAAAGATTTGAATCATAACTAATATTTATTGCATTTTTATAAATATCAGTTGATGTATCTATATAATAATTTTTATTATAATCCATAGATGGGTCATTAATTCGTTTCCATATTCCAAATATATTATTTTTTGAACCAATTCTATAAATAGTATTGACATCCTTCGAAAATTCAACAGTCTTTGAGTTAAAATGAATATATGAATTTTGTGTGCATGAATTTAATGTTATAAAATTATCAGTATCTGTGAAATTATTAATTTGAAACATATTATTATTTACCGGGTTTAAATCATCTCCTCCATTAATTAATACACAACCTTTATAATTATTTCTATTATATGAACTTGCATTCAATATAATATTTTTCGTATTTAGTTCAAAATTTGCAATCGCTTTATTATTATTAAATATTGATATTATATTATCATATAATGATATTCCATCTTTATTATAAATATCACCTTGTAAATATATATTATTTGTTTCAATATTTCCTGTTGTATTCAAATTACCTTTATTATCAATATTAATTAATTTAAAATCGTTGAAATATATTTCATAATCATTCGTATAACTATAAATATTATGATAATTTCCTAAAATATTTTTTTGTTTTATTAAAGGTAATTTGGCATTATTTTTAATAAATCTTTGTGTTATTGGTAAATTAGCAGGAATATTATAATAATCAGTTATATTGAATGCAAAATTTAATGAATATTTCTTTCCAAATAAATAAGTTGTATATATTTTCTCATCAATCTCATTATAATTAAATTGGGTTGATGTTGATGATAATGATGATTTTAAATATGTAATATTATTATTTATATTTATTATATTTGAATTCACATTACTTGTTATAGTTGATGAAAAATTAGATGTTATAGCACTTGGAATTGAATATTCATTTCTTGATAAATGATAAGAATATGATGAAACGGTAGCTGTTATTTTATTTATAATAAATGAACTATATTTATTATAAACGATTGTATGATTTACTGGAATTGGTGGAGAACTATTTGTGTTATAATTAAGAGTAATTACACCAATATCACCTGGATCAACTGTTACTTCTTGAATATAAGTCGTTAAAGTACAATTAGAAACATTCAAACTTACATTAGTACTATATATACTATTTAATACAGTTGGTATTATTATTCTAATATTTACACTAGCACTACCTAATGAAACTCGGACATCATAACTTACTTTATCATTAATAATAAATGAAATATTAGAATCATAACGTTTAATGAATGGTAATATTTCAATTATATTATTTGAATAATTAAAAGTAGTAGTATCTGCATAATTTGCAGAAACATTAAATATTTCATTCGATATATTTGTAAAATTAATATCATTATTTATTGAATATGTTGTATTTTCAACGTCATAATCAGGTATTGGTTCTATTAATGAATATTTTAAACCAAATACAGAATAGTTATAATTAAAATTAGCAGTCGTTAAATCAAATTCTTTAATTACTTGTGTTTGTGTTGAATAATTATTTTTTAATAATAATGCCGGTAAGTTATCGAAACTATTAACAAATAAACTTGTTTCATCATTATCGTCATCATCATCATTTATTAAAATACCATTCGTATGAATATTTATAATATTTTTTGAATTATATTTATATTTAAAATTATCATCGATTGTTAATGTCCAATTATTACTATTATTATGTTGTGATATATCTATTGATACTGGATTTGTAGATGGATTTGTTAATCGTAATAAGTGTGTTGATGTTGAATCATTTATATGAACAACATTATCTCTTTTTAATATTATATTTGTGGTTGGGTCATAAAAATTACCAGACCCAATATTAAATATATTGATATCATCATATGTTTTATAACAATTAAAAAAAGACGTTGCACTATTCGTTGGTTTTATTTGAAATATACTCGATAATTTATGATTTACTGTTGGCTCATCTATAGTAGTGCGATTTCTTATTGACAATAATGATAATGATACGCTTTCTATTATTGAATTTGTCTCATTATATATTGAAGCATCTATAATTTTAATATCAATTTTAGCGTTTGCTATAATTGTCGTTAGTCCCGTTGTTGTTGAGAATGTATTTCCTCTATTTGAAAATACACATAATGACGTATTTGTATTATCATTATAAACATAGAGTGGTGGATTTATAGACATGGAATTTTGAATATTTGTATACCATGCGCGATCATATCCTATAAATACTGATTTAGATGGATATAATTTAATTAAATTACCTGTAATAATAACATCTGTATCTGGTGGTGGTGTTGCAATTTCTTCTAAACCATTATTTTCTTTTATAATACCATTCATAGAAAATGAAATACTTACATATTTAACTATTATTTTAGATATTTTCCAACAATCATTTAAAATATTATTTGTAGTTTCTATACAAGTATTCAAAATATCTATTATAGTTCTTGAATTACCTATATAAGCTCCAATATAATCATTAATTTTAGATGCTAAATCTTTAAAAGAATTTGCGAAATCATATGATTTATTCACACATACTATAAATTTATTTGTCAGATTTTCACTTTTTGCTAAAAATTCGCCATCATTATAATTAGTAGTTGCATATGTTTGTAATATTAAAATATCGCTTATTAGTTCATTAAATACATTCACTACGATTGCTGATTTTTGTTTATTTATATTATTCAATATTCTAATTTCTGTATTTATATAATCATAATTATCTAATAATGTTATTGCAATATTATTATAATTCATAAATTTTTCTTTGAATGAATTGGTATCCGTATATATTATTGAAATACCTGTAGGTATTGTTAATTTCGTATATGGCGTTAATGATACTGGTTCATCTCTATTAAATGTTATTACTGTATTGGAATTATTTGATGAAAATATATAATTATTTGATGCAGTAGTTATATAATTTTGAAATCCTAATGTTAAATTTATATAAATCTTATCTGTACTTATCGCGTTTAATCTTGCTATATTTGATGTTGTTATAGTTGATGCTAAATAACTATTCGTATTTAGAATATTATTATTATAATTTGGATAATAATCATTAATATAATTTGTAATATTTGAGACATTACTATAAATTCTATCAGCATATAATGCGTTTGAATGTGAATATTTTAATATATTTTCATTTGTTATTGGTGTATTAATAATATCATTATTATATATATTCGATATTGATATATATATATTTGATGATGTAATCATATTATTTGATGAAATTGTATAAATATATGGAAAATATTCATTATTAAAATTTAAAAGACTCGTATAATAATTTGATGAAATATTATGTATTTGTTGTGAAATTATAAGATTACTTCCGGATGTTATTAATATATTTTGAATGTCATTCGCTAATGGTTGTGGATATGATATATAAGATTGTATAATTGTATTATTAGTCGTAGTTGCGGATGATTGTAATATCGAAGTTTCATTAAAATTATTAACTCCAATATTTAAGTAATTAATTAAAGTATTTGAAATATTTGAAATATTATTATAAATATTTGAAGTTGTATTATAAATATTACTAGCTATAATATAATTATTTGATGCATTTGTTTTAATGATATTATAATCACTAGGATATCTATTTTTGCTAATATCATTAAATAAATAATAATTACTTGTTTGATTTGTTTTTGTAGAACCCTTATAAGTCAAAAAAAAAGGGGTAAATAATCGCGTTATATTTAAATTACTATCGTAATTAGTAATTATCCCATTATAATTATTTATATTTAAGGAAATATTTGAAGTTGTCTTATATATATTTGATGCTAAATTACTGGTATTGGTTGCATTTATTATATTGATACTTGATACCGGGTCATATGATTTATTTATATTTGAATAAACATTTGATGCTAATAAGTGAATATTACTAGCGAGACTATAAGCACCATTTGGTGTTAAAATAGTATCTATATAATAATTATTATTACCCATCGAATATATTTTATTTATTGTCGTTGTTAGTAAATTTGGAACAAATATAATATTATTACTTTTGAATTTATAATTTCCACTAATATTGATTGAACCATCAATATCTAAATCTCCATTAATTTTAACATTTCCTGTTATATTAACTATTTCATTATGATGAGAATAATCTTCGTATGAATTATATGTAGTATTATTATTAATATCTATAAAATATTTTGAAGAATTATAATAAATATTTACACAAGTATTTGCAGGTTCATAATCATTTTCTATATATCCAATCTGTAATGGTCCTACAAAATTTACATCATCCGTTATATGTTTTTTATAAATATACCATTTATTCTTATTGACTATTTCAGTATTTGTTATGTCATCGCAAAATTCAATACCAGAATAATAGGAACGGTCATTTGCTCTATAAAAACTCATAACACTATTATTAATTGTATTTTGATTTAAGGACGAATTTTTTATTTGTAATGGGATTGTTATATTATTATCAATATTAGATACACCAATACCAATATTAGCATTTGCAATCCATGCATTACTATTATTAAAATATTTGAATGTGCATAATTTATATGAATTTTCATAATAGCCGTCATATGAATTTATGCCACCAATTACATTTAATTTTTGTTTATTAGTTATTGTTGTAATCAAAGGAATATTAATATCTAATTTAGTTAAATTATTATAATTATTATAAATGATTGGTAATTCTGTATTATAAATATTCGTATTTTGTCTAATATAATAATTCGTTGATACTATATCACCGTTAACATCTAATGTTTTTACGGGTTGAAGGGTATTTATACCTACTTTTGAATTTTCTAATATTGCTAAATTTGGTATTTCATTCTTAATATTCGATTTCTTTTTACCTGAATAAAAATAAATATTATTCCAGGCTGAATTGTTTTCTGTTAAAAATACAAGACTATTATCAATTTGTCCAGATATATCATTTAAATTTGTATGACCAATATAAGCTTTTGATGCAGTCACGGTAGATTTTGAACCATCATATAAAAATATTTGAAATTGTGATGTATTTGCTGATGTATGTTTATAAATATTAAAAAGGTTTGTAATATCTAATCGAGGTTCGCCTATATTTATAATACCACTAACATTCAAATTTGATGTTTGTGTAGGTGATTGAATTACAGTAGGTGGTGTTGTTAATTGCGGATTTGATTGTGATATAGCAGATAATAATGGTAAAATATTGCAACCATCTACTAATAATCCACCACTACTAGTAATATCAATAGTATTAACATTAATTACATCAGCCGTTAATACATCGTTAAATATAGCTTCAGAAGAAAAATTACACAAACGATTAAAATCACATACTACTGAACCATCATTATTAGCTTCTACTATGAAATTATCACTTATTGTTATATTTGATGTTATAATATTGGATGTAATTGTTGTATCTGTAATTTCAGCATCACCATAAACTTTTAATTTATGTTTATTGATTGGATTTCCAATATATAAATTTGATGTAAAGAAAAATTCACTTTGATTGAAATAACCTCCATTAATTTGATTTGCATTTAATGTTAAACCTGAATTTCTTAAAAATATAGTATCAATATTTACTGGTTTTTTTAAAACATAATCATATATTAATATCTTATTTGCATATAATGTTCCATTCACCAGCAATTCTGGATATTTTGTTTCAATACCTATAGTCGTTTTATTTATATTATCAAATTCATATGTTAAATATGTTATTTGTTCTGTTTGTCTGTCTAAATTAATTAATACTGACTTATTAACATCTAATACCATCGTTGGATAATTAGTAGTGTTATATGTAGGTAATTGACGACGATCATATGGTATGGTTGTTTTGTCTAAATATAAATTATCAATATCGCTTGTATCTTTACTAATATTGAAATGTATAGGCATTCCAACAGATGTTATAAAATGCATAGGAGCTTCATTCGTATTTCCTATAATACCACTACTAAATTTGGTAGTAATTAGATTTGTAACATCATTATTTTCTATCACAAATTGAATATTATTTATATTTCCATCACAGTGGCGGGATATCTTAAGAGGGTTTAAATTGTTATTGGCATTATTGCTGTGTCCTAATACTAAATTATAATTTGTATAAATATTATTTTGTAAATAATCTCTTATTGGATAAAATAATAGATGTGATGATAATTTATTTAAAGTTTCTGCTAATGTAGATGCTGTATTTATACTATCAATCATTATATTCTCGGCGTGTATTATCCCATTACATACGATATCTCCATTAATTAATAAACTTTTATTACTTGTAGTTAATTGATTTCTGGTAGCGTTTATTCCTATGTGATTTTCGGCTACTATGAGATCATAATAATAATTTAGATTGTTAGTATCTGTAGCAGCAGATGATGGTATTTTTTCACCTACTGCTAAATAACTATTAATGAATCCATCACGTGTTAAATCTACATTTTTATAATCTACTAACCCTATACCAATCGAATCGATTTGTATTCTTGTATAATCCATTTATATTTAATTTTAATAAATATTATTTATATACAAGACTAATAAAAAAAATGATTATAATATAATTAATTGTTTTTATATATAATGTCTAAGAAAATGCTAGTTGCCGATATTGTTGAAATCATTAACGGTAATAATAAAATCACTAAAAAGAATTTATTAAAAAATGTTGAAAAAATTTATAATACTATTTATGATGTTAAGAAAAATCCATATAATGAATTTGTTAGAGCTCAAATGGCTAAACTAAAAGATTCTGAAATTCCAAATAAAGAAAAAATGGCTCATATTGGAAAATTATGGGCTGAAGAAAAAGCAAAATAATTTTGTTATTATCAATAATAACAAAATTTCTAAAAATAATTTTCTTAAAGAAATGGAAAGATTATATGATCACAAACAGAAATAAAAATACCTATTATTGATTCTATTTTATGTCTAAATCAAATAAAAATAAATATTTATCATCTGGAAATGATTAATTTAAAAAAATAATGAAAAAATAAGTAATATATGAAAATTATTTATTTTTTTATTTGCGTAGTTCATTATTATATTATAATTCCATTACGAATAAAAAAAAACTTTACTAGAACTTTTGAAAATAATGATTATAGCGATGGTGGTAATGGTTCTAAATCTGGTTTTTTATGAATATTATATAATTCAGTTAATTGTTTTTTTATTTGTTCTAAGCTTTCATTTATTTTTTTATGATTTTCTATCTCATTTGCATTTGCTTTATATGTATATAATAACAAATATTTAATAACATCTCGTAATGATTTATTTGTTATTGGTTTAGTTGGAGATAAATATTCTAACATTTCATAATCAACTTTTGTTGGATTTGTATTTTTTACAAAATAATTATATATCTCATCATATAATAATTTATGTAATGAGTAATTAGTATCTTCTTTTGAATTGTCCAGTAATGAACTAACAAAATTTTTTATATTAGAATCAGTATTCATGACTGAAACATCTTTTATTATTGTATCTGCCATATCTAATATAAAATGAGATTATTTAATCTTTAATATCTAAAACTCCATAATAAATTAATGCTTCTTTGCTTACATTATTTTCTGCATCCTTTTTAGTAAATCCGGACGCAGTTGCTATAGTATCATTCGACCTATTTTTAACACTATAACTAAATACTTTAACACTATCTTTAGTCGTTATTCCTAATTCACAGAATTTTGGCGTATCTTGTATTGAATGTTGCATATAAGATACAAGCATATCTTTATAATTTGTTTTTTGAATAATTAATTCGCTAATATCTATATAATTTTCAATAATATATATAATCCATTTTTCAGCTATATAATATCCGACCCCTGATATTGGCGTTAAATTTATCGTTTTAGGCATACTAACACGATCTGTTTGTGTTTGAAAATCGGTATATAATGCGCCAATAAATGCTTCTAATATATCCTCCATAATTTTATAATTATTTCTTCCGTTGGCTTCCTCAACTTGTTTAGAAATGATAGCAAATTTATTAAAACCTATTTCATTCGATAGAAATCCTAACATTTTCCCATTTACTATTCGTGTTCTTATTTTAGATAAAAAGCCTTCATTTTGATCTGGAAAGCGTGAATAAAGATAATTAGCAACTACCATATTTAATATGGCATCTCCAAGAAATTCTAACCGTTCATATGACATATCTTGTAATGGAATACAATCTTTTGGACAATTCATATTACCAGAGGTGAAATCTGCATTTTTCATAGTACAATATGATTTGTGAATAAATGCAGTTCTATATAAATTAATATTATTATATTTAATTCCTTCTAATCCATTCATATCGAAAAACCGTCTTAAATCGCTATCTTTTAACATTTGATTTTGATTATTATATGGTAATTCGTCGGTTTGAATTACTTTAGTTTTATTGTGTATGCTTTCTATTTTCTTCATAATTCAAAAATATTATATGTATTTATTATCATTTTTTTATATGTTGGGAAATTTTTAATTTTTTCAAAAAAATGATTATTTGGTTTTAAATTATAATTATGCATACTATGGCATCTTCAAAGCTCGAAATGTTGCTCATTAACGAAATCGAGAAGCGCATGAGAAAACATATGAAATCGTCTAGAATGGAATTGCTCATTCAAGCCGAAATTAAAAATCGCAAAAAAAAGCATGCAAGCGCTTTGAAGTATTTCTGCGAAAAATACAAATAAGCGAGCGGGTTGATATAAATGGCAAAATTAATTTTTTGTCATTTAAAGATTTTATTTATTATTTTAAAATGTTGGGAAATTTTTAATTTTTTCAAAAAAATGATTATTTGGTTTTAAATTATAATTATGCATACTATGGCATCTTCAAAGCTCGAAATGTTGCTCATTAACGAAATTGAGAAGCGCGAATTCAAAAATAGGCTTATGTCCAATTTGGAAAAGCAAATTAATACGGTTCTTGAATTGCGTGCAAAAAGGAGAGTGCCAACTCGCAAACCAACTGAAATGGAAAAGCAATTTCTTGCTGGACTCGAGAAACAGCTTCAAGGTGTTCTGGAAAATCGCAAAAAAAAGCATGCAAGTGCTTTGAAGTAGTTATGCGAAAATAAGCAAATGGGTTGATATAAATGGCAAAATTAATTTTTTGTCATTTAAAGATTTTATTTATTATTATATATAAATGGATAAATATAAATGGTCATCATCCTTCATTTGCAACAATAAAAAACGCAAATTAAATTCTAAAAAAAATGAAGATGATGACGACGATGAGGAAACAATTCCAAATATTATTATTAACAAACAGTCTAATAATAGTATTTATAGTTGTGGTAATCATATTTATTTTAATAATGATATTGATTCAACTAGTGCATTTAATTTAAATAAAGAATTGCGTACTGTTGAATTAAAATTAAAATCATTTCAAATGGCTATGAATGTCGAACCTATGCCTATTTATTTACATCTAACAACGGATGGCGGTTCAATACATTCTGCTTTAAGTATTATTGATTGTATGAATTCCATCACATTACCTATTTATACGGTTATTGATGGTTTTGTCGCATCTGCTGGGACTTTGATTAGTGTTTGTGGTTGTAAAAGATTTATTGGTAAAAATGCGTATGTTTTATTACATGAATTAAGATCAGGAGTTTGGGGTAAAATGACATATTTAGAAGAAGAATTTAATAATTTTAAAAAAGTGCAAGAACATATTACTAATATTTATGTCGATAAAACTAATTTTTCTAAAAAGAAATTAGACAAATTACTAAAAAAAGATATTGAATGGAATGCAGAGGAAGCAATCGCTTTTGGCGTTGTAGATGAATATTATAATTAAAAAAATGAATTTATTTTTTATTTATCCATTTTCATAATGGATTCTTTTTACGGTGATTGGATTAGTAGACGAAAATATTGGTTTTCTCAAAATGATGAAAATGATAAATATTTATCAGATACTTATGGTAATTTAATTAATTGCGATTCGATTGATAAACCTATATTGGCTATTTTAATTTATGACCAATTAACCAGACATTATTATAGACATGAATATAATAATCATATACTCATTTATTTTAATAGAAAAGCATTAGAAATTGTTGATAAATATAATAATCCATTATTTATTCAATATTTGAATATTGATGATTGGATGTTTTATATGTTGGTATATAGACATTCAAATATTAGAGAAAATTTATTATTTGTTATGAATGAATGTTGGAAACGTTCAGATATTCCTAAAAATTTTATTAAAGCTACTTATAATCGTGCTAATTTTATTGAAAATCTCGACTATTATAATTATCCTATTAAATTTGATAGAAGTATTTTAGATAATGATCCATTAGATAAAGAAATTCTTCAAAAACCATTATTCGATATTGGAAAATTTAATTTTAATAATGAAAAAATAATTATAATTAGTCTCTCTGGTGGCGTTGATTCAGTTGTATGTTTATATAATTTATATCATAAATATAAGAATACTAAATTAATTGCAGTTCATATTAATTATAATAATCGTAAAGAAGTAGCTGAAGAAGTAGGATTCTTACGATGTTTATGTTCTATATTTGATATTGATTTATATGTTAGAAAAATTAGCGAAATTAATAGAAATGATTGTATGTTAAACGATTTAAGGGATGTTTATGAGAGTTATACTAAAAAAGTTAGATTTAATTCTTATAAATGTGCTGGTGGTAATAATCCAATAGTTATATTGGGTCATAATAAAGATGATTGTTTAGAAAATATTTTAACAAATATTGCATATAATAATAAATATGAAAATTTAATTGGTGTTGAATATATTTCTGTTATTGATAATATAACTTTTATAAGACCATTAATCGATGTATATAAAAAAGATATTTATGACTTTGCAAATCGTCATTATTTACCTTATTTAAAAAATAGCACTCCTGATTGGTGTCAACGTGGGAAAATTAGAACAGAAGTTAAACCAGTATTAGAAAAATGGGATAAAAGAATTATTGAAGGTTTATTTAATTTAAGTGATATTATGAAAGATTATAATAAAACGATAAGTAATTTTAAATGTAATGATAATAACCATATTGATAATTTAAATATGTCTAAATTTTATTGGAAATATGGTATATTTAATGAATATAAAATTCATATATCTAATAAATCGTTAGAATCGTTGATTGGTCGATTAGAAATATGGAAAAAAAAGTATGATAATTATGATATTAATGAAAAAGTTATTATTATTATTAGTAAAGAACTTAAATTAGAACTATTTAAAAAAAATGATAATTCATTTTCATACAATCTTATTAAACAATAATGACTAATGAGATCGTAAATTACATTAATAATTATATTCATAATAATGAAGGTTTGAATATGATCGAAATTCCATATTTCGAAGAACCTGATTTAATAAATATTGTTTCTAATTATATCGGAAATAATTTTATTGTAGATGATGTAATCATTATTGATACTTATTACATATATATCATAAATAATAAAGATATGAATGTATGGACTATATATATAGTTGATAATGAATTAATAACTCCGTCTGGACCATTATAATTTTTTTATATTTATAATTAAGATGGACGGTATAGATGTAATCAAATATATATTAATAAATAATATCGAAGGTGTTATAATAGAATGTGGTGTTGCTGCTGGGGATTTTGAATATATATGTATTAATGAATTAATTAAAAATAATAAATATCGTGATATCTATTTATATGATACATTTTCTGGAATGGTTGAACCTGGTGAATATGATTATACTCGAAATGATGCTATATTATATTCATGGAATAAAGAAGAAACTTATAATTATTGGAAAAATAATATTATTGATGAAAATACAAATAATTGGATATATTATTCATTAGATACTGTTAAAAATAGATTAAATTCAACTGGATATCCTCAAGATAAATTACATTATATAGTTGGTGATGTAATGAATACTTTAAAAGATAAATCGAATATACCTGATAAAATTGCTATATTGCGATTAGATACTGATTGGTATGAATCTAGTAAATTTGAATTAGAACAACTATATGATAATGTCGTTGATGGCGGTGTCATAATTTTTGATGATTATTTTCACTGGGAGGGACAACGAAAAGCAACTGATGAATTCTTTATGAATAGAAATATTAAATATGATATAATAAATTTAAATGATGGTAAAAGAGGTGCTATTATTAAAAAAAATTGATTTTATTATAAATAATTATAAATAATCATTATGGGAGCTGGTGAAAGTGTTTATGTTCAAGATCAAGAAAAATTCGTAAGAGCTAATATTGATAGATATAAGGCTGTATTACCTGATCGATTATCTAGAAATCAAATTGCTGGTAAATTGAGACAATTATATGCAAATTCAGACACTTGCAGAGATAATCGCGATTCCTATATTTTAAGCCACGATTGGGTTGAAGCTAAGAAAAAAATAACTCCTATTTATGACAATATTAGAGAACAAAG
>Ga0114969_10001499_pt1 | contig 19828 bp, 14 predicted proteins | sample M_130807_MF_Meta_FD_87316 | JGI IMG/M metagenome (GOLD analysis project Ga0114969, IMG submission 87316) | Freshwater microbial communities from Lake Montjoie, Canada to study carbon cycling - M_130807_MF_MetaG | ecosystem: Environmental > Aquatic > Freshwater > Lake | place: Lake Montjoie...
CTTCTCCAAAGATATTGAGCTGCCGCTTTCGCCCTTTATGGGCATCATGGCGGTAGCGCCCCCGCCGGAAGTGAAACGCGTCGGCTCCCGCGCGCCCGGCGCGTTCGGCGGCAATATGGATTTCAAAAGACTGACGGCGGGCGCAACGCTCTACCTTCCCGTGTTCAACGAAGGGGCGCTGTTCGTAACCGGCGATTCCCACGCCGGCCAGGGCGACGGCGAGGTGGACGGCAATGCCATCGAAGCCTCGATGTCGCCGGTGCTGCAATTCATTGTGCATCCCGGCGCAGGCAAAGGCATGAAATTTCCGCGCGCCGAAGATGCGGAGAATTTTTACATTCTCGGCATGGATAAGGATTTGGACATGGCGGCCCAAAGCGCGGTGCGGGAAACCTTCCAGTTCCTGCAAACCAAGGGATTGTCACCCAGCGACGCTTACTCGCTGGAAAGCGTGGGCGTCGACTTCGCGCTTTCCGAAGCCGTCGACGAGAACCTGGTGATTTACGGGAAAATTCCCAAAGCAATCTTCAAGACAAAGCAGAGCTATTGGGCGGCAAAATAGACCGGCGTTGCGCCGGGCTCACGTGGTGAAAGTGAGCCCGGCAGTTGCCCCCGACGTTCGCATGGGTCTAAGGCCCGGCAATCCCCGCCAGCGGCAACGCGAAACTAACCGCCATCGCCAGCGCCAGAGGAACCGCCAATGCCCAGGCTGCCTCGCCCAGAAGTTCGCCCGCTTTTGGCGTCTCATCGCTGCGCGCGCTGTAAGAGGCCGATTTGCACGCACCGGAGATTTCGTAGCATTCGCACAATGTGGTCATAGCGTCCTCCTTACAGCCAAACGAACAGGCGTCGTGTTCAATGCAATTGCTTCCCCGACCGGCACCGCTGCCCCCGCATCTGCCTCAAGCGTCGCGGGCAAATGCGTCCAAAGCGGCTCGGTATCGAGGATTGGGGTCCGCTGCGATGGCGAAAGCGTGGTGCAGCCGCCGGCGATCAGCACGGCAAGAATGGCGCCCAGCCTGATAAACCGCCGGTCACGCATCGCCTTCAACCCTGGCAACTGTCGCGGAAGGGCCGGTTTGTGACACCGATACTTCCCCAAACCCGGCCAAATAATGGATGTGCGAGCGGTGCGCCGGGACTGAGGCTGCCGACACCGCAAGCGCCAGCATGAATCCGGCGACCGGCAGAGCCGACGCATAGCGGCCGCGATCCAGCAGCAGCACCACCGCGCCAAACGCGATCACTGCCGCCAGCACAATGCCCCACATGCGCAGTTCCGGATCGAGCAGAAGGACCGCCGCCGCAAGCTGAAGCACGCCTAAGCTCACAGAGGTCGACGTGGCGATCGCCTGCCGCGCGAAAACCCGCACCGCCAGCGGCGCGGCCGCCAGGGTAAATACCGCGCTCGCGCCAAGGATCATCGCGTTGATCCAAACCATTGCGGCAGGAAAACCGGCGCTGTTGAGGAGGATATCTTGCATCATCTGTTTTCGGGCTCTGACTGAAATTGGGCCGGGCCGAGACTGCGGGGGAGGGAGGAGGCCACAGCCTCGACCCGGCACTTGGCGGCGCTAACCGCCGGTCTTACGTCGCTGGAGGGTTGCCGCATTCGACAGGGGCCCGCGCGTTAACGTGTTGAACACCATAAGAAACCCCCGCGTTTCCATTTAAGTCTGCTGACATCTTCCGCAACGTGTGTTACTGGTAAGTAACTCTTGTCGGTACATAGGTACTGACTAGTAACTATCGTGTCAAGGAGTCCTTTTGAAGACAGTTGAAAATTCGGAAAAACGACCCGAAGCCCCCCCTCGGCAACGCATCCTCGATGCAGCCCAGGACCTGTTTTATTCGCGTGGCATTCGTGCGGTGAGCGTCGATGAGATCGCGGCCGCCGCCAGCACCAACAAGATGTCGCTCTATCGTCACTTCGAATCGAAGGATCAGCTTGTGGCGGAATACCTGCGCTCGCTGAACGCGATGGCGCTGGCGCGGGACGAGGAGCTTATTCGTCCGTATACCGGCGATGCCGATGCGCAGCTCCGCGCGCTGATCGGGCGCGCCGGCAGCGATCTGTGCAAAGGCAGCCTGCGCGGGTGTCCGCTGACCAACGCCGCCGTGGAATTTCCGGAAAAGGACCACCCGGCCCGCGCCGTGATCGAAGAGTGCAAGACTCAGCATCGCGAGCGCCTCGTGACGCTGTGCCGCGACGCCGGCTATGTGCAGCCGGATCGGCTTGCGGAGCAGTTGTTCCTGCTGCTCGAAGGGGCGTGCGTCAATGTTCAGAGCATGGGGAATTGCGGGCCCGGAGCACGATTTGCCGAGATGGCATATGCGCTGATGGATACCCATCCCAAGCGAGAGAAGCTGCCAGCCTGAAACGGCTAGAGTTTGACGCGCAATCTAACGACGAACCGGCGTCCACTTCATCGGATTGCGCTCTATTGCACCGTGAAGGAGAATTCTCCTTCCAATGTTTTCTTATCGCTCCCGGCGGCGTGCCATTTCACCCGGTAATTTCCGGCGGTCAGCGGCGCTTTCGGGGTGACCATCAGGATGCTGTCCCCCATGGGGGCCACTTCCTGAACGTCGACATGAGCGCCGTCGCTCCTCGTGATTTCAAAACCCGACGCCTTCGGATCGACCGGTCCGTTGAACATGACATGTACCAGGGGCAGCGGCGCATCGACGCGCGCGTTCGGGGCTGGGTCGGTCATAGTTGCAGCAAGCGGCGGAACCGCCGGCGCGGCGAAACCAGAAGCGGGACCAAACAACGCAAGCCCGGCGAACAACAGGCCGGAGGTGATGTGCTTGAGCCTTTCCATGGGCAGACCTCACATGAGACGGCAAGTTTACCGGCAAATGGCTGGAGATCAAAAGCGTTTGCGGATACCTTGGCGCCGCCGGAAGGAGAACGGCCAGAGGCGATGATCGAAAACCGTCATAACAGGCGGACTGCAGGGCGCGAACACTGTCGCGTTGCTGCGCGTATCATACCGCTGCAACGGTTTGCGTTCCTGGTTTTCGCGCTGCTTGCAGTAGCGGTCCAGATTTTCATCATCCAGACGCACACGCACCGCCAGATGTTGACGGGCTTAAGCACCCCCACGTTTGCGGCGGCCGGTGAAATCTCGTCCGCGGGAAGCATCGCGAACGAGCCGGGCATCCCGCGCGGCCAATTGCCCAGCGGCGACGATTCCGCAAATTGCCCCCTTTGCCAGGGCTTCGCGCATTCGGGCCAGTTCATCCATGGCGGGGCGGTTCTCGCCTATATCCCCGCCTGGATCAGTGTGCAGTTCATCGTTTTCCGCGATGCGCTGCCGGTACTGCCGGCGGTTTCGCATAGCTGGCGCGGCCGCGCACCGCCGCAAAACTAACTCCGCCTAAGACCTGCGACACAGCCCGGATGCCAATCCGGCGCTGTCCCGTTCGAGTCAGACGCTCGCACCATGCGCGGCGTCCGGCATGCGAACCATGAATTGCTGGAGTTTTTCACTATGAAGTCACGCATTCTTACTGCCGCGTTGGCCAGCGCAAGCTGCATCGCTTTGCAGATGTCCGCGCATGCCGGCGAGGCGAGCAGCGTCAATCCGAATGCCATACCCGAAACCGTGGTCATCACCGCCTCCCCTTTCGGCAAGAGCAATCTCGACGCCGGGGCGAGCGTCAGCCAAATCCCGCATGAGGCGTTGCTCACACAAGGTGGTTTCGGCATCGGCGATGCGCTGAAAGACGTGCCGGGCGTGACATCGACGGGATTCAGCACCGGCGCCAGCCGCCCCGTAATACGCGGTCTTTCCTCCACGCGCGTGCGCGTCACCGAAAACGGCATTGGCGGTCACGACACCTCAGACGTTGGCGACGATCACGCGGTTCCCATCGACACGCTTGCCTCTCTGCAGGTGGAAGTGCTGCGCGGCCCGGCGACGCTGCGTTATGGAAGCCAGGCGATCGGCGGGGTGGTCAATTCGATCAACAATCGCATTCCGATCGATGTGCAGGAGAGCACGAATTACGAAGGCTTCGGCACGGTGTCCGACAATGGCGCCGAACGGGTTGGCGGCGCCATCCTGGACACGCGCGAAGGCCATCTTGCGTTTCACGCCGACGGATTGATACGGGGCGCGGACGATTACGACACGCCGAACGGGACGCAAATCAACTCCTTTGCCTTCGGGCACGGCTATGCCCTGGGGGGCGCCTATATCGGCGATGACCGCAGCGCAGCCGGTGTTGGTTTCAATCAATATATCGCGCATTACGGCACGCCTTTCGAGCCGGGCTCAGGCAGCAAGAGCCATGTCGATCTCGACACCAAGAACTACACGAGTTCGGGGCGCTGGACGGCGCCTCTGCCGGGCATCACGCGCATCGACGCGCAAGGCGGTTACACAGACTATTTCCACAACGAGATCGACGACCTCGCGGGCTTGCGGGCGCATTTCAGCAATCGCGAATGGGAAGGCCGCGTCGAAGCCCTGCACGACACGTTTGGGCCGATCACCACCGGCGCCATCGGCTTTCAATTCGACAACCGCGACTTTGCGGTGACGGGACCGGAATCCGACTATCTGCATCCGACCAAGACAAACAGTCTGGCCGCTTATGTGTTCGAGGACCTGGCGATCACCGGCAAACTGAGCGCGCAAGGCGCGGCCCGTATCGAATGGACAAGCATCAAGGGCGATACCGATGCGCTGGGCTTGTTCAGCCGCAATTACACGCCGATCAGCTTTGCCGGCGGTCTGGTGTACAAGCCGCAGGAATCCACTTCGATCTTCATCAACGTGTCGCATGTGGAGCGCGCGCCCAATCCGGTCGAATTGTTTGCGCAGGGACCGCACGACACATCGAAAACCTATGAGCTCGGCGATCCCAATTTTGGCGCCGAGAAAGCGTTCTCGATGGAAGGCGGGGTGAAATATCAGAACGACGACGGATCGTCCGCGTCCTTCACGATCTACCGCACCGCCTTCAGCGATTTCATCGACGGGTTTTTAACCGGCAACACCCGTGACGATAACGGGACGCTGCACATGGATACGAGCGGTGAGTTCCGGGAGCTTCGCTACATCCAGAACGATGCGACATTCTGGGGCTTCGAAGCGCAGGCGCATTGGCATGTAGGCGACATTGGCACAGGACGCTTCGGCATCAACGCGCAAACCGATTATGTCCGCGCCACGCTGACAAATCTCGGCAATGTGCCGCGCATTCCACCGTTCCGGTACGGCGGTGGACTTTTCTATGAAGACAGCGATCTCGAAGTGCGCGCGGACGTTTCGCGCGTCGCGAGACAGAACAAACTCGGGCCGCAAGAGACGCCGACGGACGGATATACCGACGTCAACGCGTCCGTTGTGTTCCACGCCTATCGCGGGCCGGAAGGCGACGTGGATATCGCTCTTGCCGGCAGCAATCTTACGGACGCCGTCGAACGCAACCACATTTCCTTCGTGAAGGACTTCTGGCTGCAACCCGGACGGACGTTCCGCTTCGTGGTGCATTACCTACATTGAGGAATTCCAGCGGCCGGGGATGTGCTCCGGCCGCCACGCACTTCCACAAGACGGCCGCAGCCAAGATCGTCTAGCATCCGCAATCGCATCCGAAGAAGACCGGCGCACACGGGGAACGGGAGGGGCATGAGCGACAAGGCATTGGCCGAGGCCTATGCGCTGCATGTTGGCGGCCGTCCTGACGATGCGGCAAGCGCCTATGCGCGCATTCTGGATGGCGACCCGAACCATCTCCAGGCTTTGATCCTATTCGGCGTGCTTCGGCTGCAAGGCCGGAATTTTGAGCACGCCGAGGTGCTGCTCGCCCGGGCCGCGGCCATCGATCCCAATTCCTTCGACGCGCTGTCGCTGCGCGCCGCCGCATTGCAGCAACTCGGTCAATATGACTGCGCCATCGCGCTGCTCGATAGAGTGCTGGAGCTTCACCCGCAGCATGCGCAAACCTGGAATAACCGCGGCGGGATGCTGCTGGAATCCGGCCGCACTGCGGAAGCGGTCCGCAGCTTCGACCGCGCCATTGCGATAGAACCGTCTTACCCGGAAGCGCTTTACAACCGGGCGATGGCGCGCATTCAGGCCATGGACTTCGCGGCAGCCAAAGCAGATTTGGATCAGGCGATTGCGGCTAAGCCCGATTACACCGATGCGTGGGAGTACCGCGGCTATGCGCTCTTGCAGCTGGGAGCACCGGATCACGCGTTGGAAAATTACGAGGCGGCGTTGCGCATCAACCCGCAAGCCGCCGGCGCATGGCGCGGCCGTGGCGATATCCTTTATCAGCGCGAGGATTACGCAGGCGCTTTGGAGAATTACAGCCGCGCGTTGACGCTTTCGCCTAACGACCGGGACGCGCTTAGGAGCCGCGGCGGTCTGCTCAATTTTTTGCAACGCTATCAAGAAGCCGCTGCGGACTTCGACCAGGCGCTGTCATTAAAGCGGGACGATGCCCAGGCGTGGCTCGGACGGGGCAACGCTCTCGCGCGTCTTAATCATGAGGACGAAGCACTCGCAAGTTACGACGAATGTCTGCGGCTGCAGCCCGATGAACGCACCGCCCTAAACAACCGGGCGAACCTGATGGCGCAAGCGTATCGCTACGAGGAGGCGCGGCGCGATGTCGAGGCGCTGCTAACCATCGATCCCGATTATCCGCTGGCCCGCGGCCTGGCGATGCATATCCGGTTGAACATCTGCGATTGGAGCGGGTTGTCCGAGGCACGCGAAACCATTTCGTCTGCTATGCAGCGCGGGACGCAAGTCATTCGCCCATTCGGTCATCTGCTGATTTCAGACTCGGCGGAAGAGCAGCTGCGGTGCGCGCGCATCAACGCGTCCGCATCAACGCCCGTGCTTCCACGTCCCCTTTACCGCGGCGAACGCTATCGACATGAGCGCATCCGCGTTGCGTATATCACCGGCGACTTTTGCATTCATGCCGTCGCCTTCCTGATTGCCGGCGTGTTCGAACACCACGACCGCGACCGGTTCGAGACGTTCGGAATTTCGTACAGCCCAAGGGACGGGAGCGCGATGCAGACGCGCCTCGAAAAGGCCTTTTCGCGATTCATCGATGTGCGCGAGATGAACGACGCTGCAGTGGCCTCCATGCTTCGCGGCCTGGAAATCGACATCGCGATCGATCTCAAAGGCTACACCGGCGGCGCCCGTGCCGAGGTGCTCGCCTACCGCCCCGCGCCCGTTCAAGTGCAATATCTCGGCTATCCCGGCACGATGGGAACGTCCTACCTCGATTATCTGATCGCCGATCCGATCGTCATTCCAGAGAGTGACCGCGCGTTTTATGCGGAGCAGATCGTCTATCTGCCCGATACCTACCAGCCGAACGATTCCAATCGGCAGATCGGTGCCCCGCCTGTCAATCGCACTACTGCCGGGCTGCCGGAACAAGGATTTGTTTTCTGCTGTTTCAACGGCAGTCAGAAAATCCTTCCCGGGGCATTCGGCCTCTGGATGGAGATCCTCTCGAAGACGGATGGCAGCGTGCTTTGGCTGTTCGACGATAATCCGCTTGCGGCGGCAAATCTGAGACGAGAAGCCGAGAAGCGGGGCGTGGCTGCAGAGCGGCTTATTTTCGCCAAGCGGCTTCCGTTAGAGCAACATCTCGCCCGGCTGCAATTGGCGGATCTTGTTCTGGATACCCTGCCCTATGGCGCTCACACGACCGCGAGCGATGCCTTATGGGCGGGCGTGCCGGTGTTGACCAAGATCGGGACGGCCTTTGCGGGACGTGTCGCGGCAAGTCTGCTGCACGCCGTTGGTTTGCCGGAGCTGGTTACGCAGTCTGCCGCGGACTATGTCGCGCGCGCCTGCGAACTTGCGGCCGGCAGCGCGCAACTCGCAAACATCAAGGCGAAGCTATCAGCCAACCGGCTTACCATGCCGTTGTTCGATACGGCCCGCATCACGCGCCATCTGGAACAGGCCTTTATTGAAATGAAGGCCCGCCACGATCATGGCGAGCCTCCCAGAAGCTTCTCAGTACGCTGACAAACTGGCGGTAATCGTTCCGATGAGAACGCGCCCGGGTTTCACCGCGCGCGCCTCATCGGCAATCAGCCCACGGTTACCAGGTCTTCGTCAGGATGATACCGACGGTGCGTCCCGTATCGGCCTTTGTGATATCGAACGCCGCCGGGTTACCGCCGCCGCTGCTGATCCGGTATTCGAACGCCGGATGCCTATCCATCACGTTCTGCACCACAAGCTGGATACCGATGTGCCTCAGATAGTCATTCGACGGTGAGTCTCCCGTGTCGTATCCGGCCGAAAGATCGAACGTGTAATAGGACGGTTCGATATTGGTGTAGCCGGATATCGCGCACGCAGCGCTGCCGCCACCCACTGTGCCACCGGCAACAAGACACTGATTGTTGACGTTCGGCGGAGCGTTCTGCGTGTGGTAGAAGTGCGACTGATAATCCATAAAGCCGGTGATAGACCACGGACCATCGGCCCATCCCAGGCGGGCGCGATAACGCATGCGCGGCAGCGATTCGACGCCGACTTGCTGCACACCGCCGAGCGTTCCAAGTGTCGTATGGAACAAGTCCTGGACCAAAACAGCCGCCGGATTGGCAGGCTCGCTATTATTGTTGGCTCCCGTCTGATGCAGGTAGTACGTACCCGTAATGCCGGTATTCCAGGCGCCGTAATCACCTAGATCGAAGTCGTAGCTGACGTTGAAGTCCAGACCCTCGACTTTGATGAAGCCGTTATTGGCGGTAGCGCCGTCGTTGATCCAGAGAACGGAGGTCTGGATCGCCGCAGGCACCGGATTACGGGGATCGGCGAGAAGCTTCTGGAGCATCAATTCGAATTCCGGACATCCGCTGGCGGCCGAGCCCGGTAAGCCTCCGGCCAGTGCGGCGCCGGGCGTGTTGTTGTTATGACATTGCAGATCAGCGCCGGTGTGCAGGAACGCCAAATCGGTCGGCACGATGTAGGCAAAGCCCAATGTGGGATCGTTCAACGATGTCGTGTTCGGGTTGCCGAAGCCTCTCAGCGCGCCATTGATCTTCACCGAGTACCAGGTGACCTGAGCATCGAAGCCGCTGAGGAACGCGGTCGGCGCAAACTCGCCTCCAAAGCCCCAGTTCACGGCGGTTTCAGGCTTCAGTTTTTGTCCAAAGGTGTGAATGTATTTGCGGAAGTCGCCATTGATGGCCGTTCCGGAGGCGCCGAGGAGTGCCATACCAACCGGCGCGGCCTGCCCGCCGCATGCCGAGCCGACGGTGCCGCCATTCGAAACCGTACCATCCCATCCCACAAGTCCGCCGCCCGGGTTGGACAACCTTCCTGCGCCCGATTGCGGATTGGCGCCGCAGTTCACGGTGATGGTCGATGCCTGCGCAAACAAGCTCGAGTTCCAGCCCGCGATGGCGTTTTTCACCAAGCCCGATTCTTCGGCGAATGTCGGTGCACGGAAGGATTGTCCCCACGCGCCTTTGAACGACAAGCCGAGGTCGTCTGAAACGGTCCAGTTGAACGCGATCTTTGGATTGCTGGTGCCGCCGACGTCATTGTACTGGTCGTGACGCCACGAACCTTCGATGTCGAGTTTGCGAATCAGAGGCAGCGCATTCGCTTCGCCGATGACCGGCACATTGACCTGTGCGAACGTCGCCCAGACCACTTTTTTCCGTGCATCCGTGACGACCGGCACGAGCAGAGTCGGCGACGCCGTGCTGTCGATGACCTTGAAGTAGAACGAGTGCGTCGTGTAGTTCGCGCCAACGGCGGCTTTCACCTGTCCGGCGGGAACATCGAACAACGGTCCGTCGGCTTGGACGCCTTTTTCGTTGACCCAGTAATAGGACTGCACATCGCGCATGCCCGTCACGTAATTGATCGTCGCGGGCGAGTTGCACTGGTGCGAAGTCGGATCGCAGAACAAATTCAGGTACGGAACCGCCGCGGGCTTTGTCCACGTCCCGAGCGCGGGCGCAGTCCCCGCCGGAGCCGTCGCGGCAATGGTCCAACCCAAAGCGGCGGAAACCGCATTGCCGTTGGCTTCGAAGACCTTGCTTCCCTGGCCGTCGAAGGTTTCGCCCATATAGATTTTTCCGATCCAGCCGCCGGGCAGGTCGATATTCAGACCACCGAGGAACCGATCGGCAAGTTCGTACGCCGATGTGACCGATGGGCGTTCAAACCCGAAATTGTAATTGACCTTCAGTCCACTCGGAGCGCCGCCCGTTGGGTAATACGGATTGAGCGTGGGAATTGTGACGCTCAGATCGTTGCCTGACGACGGGCTGAGATTTGACGGATTGAGATATTGCGCGCGGCGGTTGGCGTAGAAGCCCTCGCCGAAGAACGAGATGTCCTTGGTCAGCCGCTGATCGACCGTCATGACGGCGGAGTTCTTCTGCTGTGCGGCGTCGTACCAAGCGATACTGTACGGATTGAAAACGTTGCGGGTGCCGGCAGCCGGATTGGTGGCGCCGCCATTGGCCGCTACGGCGAAAGCGCCCCAATTCAGCGTCGCCGCGCTGCCGCCCCCTATAGGACCTAAACCGCCGTTGATTCCGGAAAAATCTCCACCCGCTCCCTGCGGAATTGCGAAGCAGTTGGTGCAATTATGGCCGAGCGCATTGGCGCCGCCCGTTCCAAGGCCGAGCGAGGCCGGCTGAGTCGGGTTTCCGGTCGAAATCGTGCCTGGGAGCGAAGAACGAATAGGGGTTCGGTCTTCCAAGCCCCAGGGCGTGAAATCGAGCTGCCAGTTCGGCACATCCCTTCCGTGGACCGGGCTCTGGTCCGACCATTCGTAGCTGAGGGTGATATCGCCGCCGTCCCATGTGCGGCCCCACAACTGAGACGCTTGGAATGTTTGGTTTCCCTTCTTGCCCGTAAAGCGAAGCTGAGAGATCGCGCCGTCATAACCGCGCTTCAAAATGATGTTGACCACGCCGGCGATGGCATCGGAGCCATACGTCGCCGAAGAGCCGTCCACCAGGATGTCGATGCGGTCGAGCGCGATCGCGGAAATAACCGAGGGGTCGATCGTGCAATCGGCTTCGCCTTGTGGCGGGAAGCGATAGCCGTCCACCATCATCAAGCTGCGCGTACCGTCGTTCGGGTCCAGATTGCGGATGTTAACGCGGGTCTGCTTGCCAATGTTGTTGTTGGCGTTTGTGCCGACCGCACCGGGCGACACGAGGGCCGAGGGCACCGTGCGGAACAGATCGGCCGTGGTGAGCGAGCCCGTCTGCGCAAAGTCCTGCGTCCCAAGATTGGTGACCGGAACGCCGACCGCCGCGGCGCCGTGAATCAGCGAGCCGGTGATCAGCACTTGTTCGGGCACTTCCGCAGCTTGGACGGTCTGAGCTTGTGCGACCTGCGCTTGCGCCATCTGCTGAGCGATTGCGGCCGTCGAACTTGCCAACGTCAGGAACGACGCGGAGCTTAACAACATGGTCAGTTTAGATGTTTTCGAGTTCATTTTTTCCCCTCAGGCCGCCGGACCGGCGAACCTCTTGCCCCAGATGTTTCCCGTATTTTTTTATGTACGCCGCCAACTACTTTGTACGTATGCCCTCCGCAATCGCCACTCGGTCCGCGCATGACGGCGCGATCGGGACGCCACGCCGGATGGGAAAGACTTTTTCCCCCCAGGGGGAGACCCAGGGATGCCGCGCTTTTCTCATTCGCTGCGTCCCGATCACGAGAACGCTAGGTCTTCAGGGCAACAGAACTCTCTGACAAAAGTCAGATTGCGGCAGGCTGAAGGCAGTTTGTATCAATATGTATCAAAAATGCCTCGTCAGCTTTTGGCGCTCGGGCCGCTGCATCGCAGTCATTTTCTATAAGTGAAATCAATATGTTAATTGACCACCCAAGGCTTTGCACGAGGCGCCGCGCCAGCAAATACCCTGCAGCGCAGGGGCTGCCCCTAAACAGCTTTACGAAAAATTAATGTTCAAGGCCGGGTGGCCGGTTACACTTTTTCGTTATCCGAGGACTTCCTCCAAGGAAACTCAATGCAAGTCTCGCGTGACATCTGCGTGCGTCCGGTAGCGTCTCCTGGAACCGTGTTTGGCGGCGTGAATCCGCTGCGCCCGGACGAGCTGGAACAGCTCCGTCGGATCGCAAAACCCCTTGAGCACAAGCCGGGCGCCTCCCTTTATTCGCAAGGTGGAGAGGCCAAGTTTGTTTATCTCATCGCGGGAGGAATCGTCCGGATCAACCACTGCAACGAGACGGGCGACCGGCAGATATTGGCGTTTCGCGTCACGGGAGATCTTTGCGGCATTCCGGAGACAGGGCAGTATTTCAATTCTGCGGAGAGCGTTTCGCACACCTCGCTCTACCGGTTCGAGTGGCAGCAGCTACAGGACCTTTGCTTGGCGGAGCCGCATCTGCATTCGGTATTGCTCGGCAAAATTCTGCAAGACTATCGGCAAGCGCAATTGCGCATTTCGGTCCTCGGCCAACAGAATACCTCGCAGCGGCTGGCGTCCTTTATTTTAGACTTCATGAAACTCCCAGAATTGTTCGATCCAGGAACGTCGTGCCTGACGCTTCCGGTCAATCGCTTCGATCTGGCGGATTATCTCGGCACGGCCGCGGAATCCACCGCGCGCGCGTTCGCCAAACTAGAGGACCAGGGCCTCATTCACCGGATAACCGCGCGCAAGATCGAAATTCTGGATAAAGAAGGCCTGGTGCTTCTCAACCGCACGCCGCGCCGCCGCGAGTCCGGGCAGGAAACACCCCGCTACGTGGCGTAAGTTTCAAGCGGTTACGGCAGCAGGTCGATCAAGAGCTGCTGCCGGTCATGCCGGATTCGCAGCCGCAAAATCGAACCCTGCTCCACCGCGATGGGCCTGGGAAAGCGATGGATGATCTGCGTCCAATGGCTTTCGGCATGCGGCTCGGCTGACGGGCGGTTCTGATAATGCACCTCGTCATCGAGATCGAGATAGATCCACTGCACAAGGCCCGCTGCAGCACCGGCCTTTATCGCCACGATATCGACGTCACGGCTTTGCATTGGAAATTCGCGCGCCCGGAGATCGAAGCTCACCAGCTCGACATCGTCCGACAGAATATCGTGCGGAACATTGTTGACGCTTGCCGCCAAGATGGGCGGCGCAAAGTCGTTGAAGCGGGAAAGATCGAACCCGTGGGAGGCCCCGGCGAACAACATGCCTTCAATTTCTCCACCGCCGATCAAATAAGCACGGGCCGCCGCGCGGCACGGAATCACAACAGCGTCCGGTGTGAGCAGATGCCGATGCGCATGCTCCACGCTAGCGAGAACATTCTCGCTTAAAAGATCGCTGGAAAATGTTTCTGTGATCAGCACTTCGGCCGGCGCGGAAAGTTCGCGCCCCACCACGAGATCGCTCGAATGGCGCGCCAGCACGGTGATACGACTCTGCATACCGTTATGGGCAATGATTTCCCGCGCCCGTTCCGCGATGACCGAAACCGCTTCGCAGGTCACGACGTTCGCAGCGCCGGCCTTGGCCGCCATCATCGACAGCAGCCCCGTTCCGGTTCCGATATCCAACACGCGTTTGCCGGGTACAGCCCGCGCGATAGCCGCCTGATAGGCATCGTTGCGCGGGCGGTCGTTGATCATGGCGAAATGCCAGGCCGGCACGACATCGTTGTAGGCGTTGCGCAGATTCTTTTCCGCCTCGGCCAAATCAGGTTTTAAGGCTGCGGCCCGTCGAAGTATTTCGATCGCTTGGCTCGACTGCCCCTGGGCACGATAGATGACGCCGAGGTTGTTCAGCGCGTCGGCATAATTGGGATCGATGGTCAGGGCGTGGCGATAGGCGGCGATGGCGCCGGAGGTGTCGCCTAGCGCTTTCAACGCCGCGCCATAATTGTTGAACATTTCGGCCGTAGCGCCCGGCGCCGAGCAGGCGCGCGCCAAGCTCTCACGGGCCGGCGCATACTTCGCCTGCCGGTAATAGATGCCACCCAGAAGATGATTGGCCGCCGGGTCGTAGGGAACGGCCGCTAGAAATCCGCGCAACAATTCCGCCGCCGGCTCCAGACGGCCGGCCTTGTAGTGCTCGAACGCCAGAAGCACTGCGCTTTGATTCATCCCGGTTTTCCGCCCCTTCGTGCGCTGCTTATAACAGAATATCCGCGGGCGGCTCGCCGCGCCGATATCGCTCCCACATTGCGATATAGGCACTTTCGAGATCGCGGGTGAACCGGGCGGTATCGAAGAGAGCGCATTGCGCGCGATTCTGCACCAGCTTGGCTTTCAGCGCCGCGAGCAGCGCCGGCTCCCGAGCGAGGCGGATCGCGGCCTGCTCGTACTCCGCCAGCGAGGACACAATCAATTCCGGCATCCCCGCGGCATTCAGCAGGCTTGCCGCAACGCGGGATGCGAATGTCGGGCCAAGCGCCGTCAGCACCGGAAGGCCCATCCACAATGCATCGCTCGCGGTCGTGTGCGCGCCATAGGGCTGGGTATCGAGAAACAGGCCGGCCAGATGATGGCGCGCCAGGTGCTCCTCGCCGCTCGTGCGACTCGCGGGGATGATGCGCTCGGCCGCAATGCCGGCCGCGACGGCTTCGCGCCGCAGATTGGCAATCGCCTGCGGATTGTCCTCAAGCAGCCAAAGCACGCTTCCCTTGACGGCGCACAACAGCCGCATCCAAGCGGCAAAAATTTCCGGCGTGATTTTGAAGTTGTTGTTGAAGCAGCAATAGACGAATGCGTCTTGTGGCAAGCCCGCGCTGGCACGCGACAAAGCCGGCGGAGGCAGAGGGCGGCTGATATCGTTGCACTGATAGGTATCGGGAAGACAGACCACACGCTCATCGTAATAAGCGCGATGCTCCTCCGGGATCACAACGGAATCGGCAATGATGTAGTCGATATAGGGCGCGCCCATGGTGCCCGGATAGCCGAGGTATTGAGCCTGCACCGGAGCCGGGCGATACGCGAAAATCCGCGAGTGGTTATCTTTCGTATAGCCTTTCAAATCGATGGCCAGATCGATCTCCATGTGCCGCAGCATCTGAGCGATCTCCGCCTCGCTGCGGCTTCGCACGTCGCTGAAACGGTCGAAGGCCCCCATCACGCGGGTGCGCATTTCGCTGTTGTCGTCGGGGCCCAGAGAAATGGCGATCGTCTCAAACCGGCTGCGATCGTGCCGCTCGAACACGCCGGCCATCAAGGCCGTTGTGGCATGGGAATGAAAATCCGCCGAGACATAGCCAATTCGTATTTTATCGTGCGTGTAGCGCTCCCCACGCCAAAGCGGATTGGGCGCGGGCGGCGCTTCGGAAGACGTCCAGATGCGGGCGCATTGAAGCTGTTCCGGCACAGACGGCGAAATCTGAACATGGATGAACGGATTGACGGCGCGCTTGCCGTCGCGCACGCCCCGTTCAAGAGCCCGCGTGTCTTCAGCAAACTGCCGCCAGTCGCAAATGGCCATCCGGTAGGAACACAGATGGCCGCGCGCGTAAGGAATATCGGGATCGAGCTTAAGCGCCGCCTCGACATCGCGCGCCGCTTCTTCGTAACGTTTCGAAGCCGCCAACAGAGCGGCCCGGAGCAGCAAGGGAACCGGCAAAGCAGGTCTGACGGCAACAGCTTGCGTCAACACTGCCAACGCTTCTTCGTTGCGTCCAAGGCTCGCGAGAAGCTGTCCCTGATTGCTCAACGCAATCGCGTTGTGGGGATCGATCATTGCTGCCATGCGCAGGCTGGCGAGGGCATCCTCCTGGCGGCCCATCGTCCCTAAGACGGCAGCGCGGCTTTGATGCGCGTCTGCAAAATTTGGGCGAACAGCCAACGCCGTATCGAAACAGGCCAGCGCCTCACCCGGCCGGCCCAGGCTTTCCAACGCGGAACCACGAAAGAAGAGCGCTTCCGGAGACTGCGGGTTGAGACGAAGCGCCTCGGACAAAATACGTTCGGCTTCCAGGAAGCGCCCAATTTCAATGTGCAGGTAGCCGAGCGATACGAGTGCCGGAATATGCCGCGGATTGGCGCGCAGAACCTCGCGATAAAGCCGCGCCGCCTCTTCGTGCCGGCCGGCATGATGCGCACGCACGGCATTCTGAAAAACTAGATCGTTCATAAAAGGACGAAGACGCCGCGCCGAAGGTTTGCGAGGCGCACACTGGGACACCGCCCCGGATCAGGTCAACGGCAAAACCCTTTTCGCGCAGCGATGGTACATGACCCGATTCAATCCGATCGGATCATGCTCTAATGCGATGTCAGCAGGCTGACCTTCGTATTGCTGAGAATAAGCCGTTTGGCGAGGAGCCCGGCCAGGTTCCGCACGACACGTTCACCAATGTGGGGATGTTGCGCGCGAAAACGGGCGTAAGCGTCAAGGGGCAGTTCCAGGCAGTGACTGGTGGTGTCCGCCCAGACGTCGGCGGTCCTCAGCTCTTCCAGAAGCGCCATCTCGCCGAACACCATTCCCGGCGCCAATGTCGCCAAGCGCACGCCATTGGGGAGTTTGACGCTGACCATGCCGCTCAGCAGAAAGAACAGCGCCGAGGCTTGCTCGCCCGTCCTGACGATGCGCTCTCCGGTGCGGTAGGTGCGAGCCTTCATCTCGCCGGCCAGCATTTCAAGCTCGGCGTCTGTCAACCCAGCGAGCAGCGCCTGCTCCCGCAAAGTGGTCGGTACTTTCAGGCGCTCATAGCCGCCGTGGCGATAAACGATCTGGTCCTCTGCCCATTCGATCGCTTCGTCGAGCAATGCGAACTTCCGCAGCTTGGAATTGCCTTCCGCAAGCTGCGCCAATGGCTCGGCAATCGCGGCTTGCTTTCCCACACTCGATAGAACGATCGTGGCCTCATTTGAAGCCGCCTCGGAAAAACTGCTGGCGAGCAGACGGACAGCGGCCTCGGACAACGTCGTGACGCGGCCAAAGTCCAGAATGATAAATTGCGCGTGTTTGCGCGCTTGCAAAATCCGCCGCGACAAATATTCCACGCCGCCGAAAGCGAGCGCCCCTGACAATTCAAAAACATGGCAGGACGCATGATGGCGCTCGAGGATCTCCTGTTCGTGCGGCTGGCGGCTGCGGCGTGACGACGTTGCGCGAATATCGTACTCGGCGCTGATGGACGTGCGCACGTCGCCGTTGCGGTTCAGCACATGCAAATCGAAATGCGCCGACAGCGCCTCGCACGTCTTCAAGCCGCGAACGCTGTTCCCGTGGCTATCGAGCAGCGGCGAATAGGTTCCAAGGCCAAGCTGCGCGGGCAGCGAGGCAATGATACCGCCTCCGACGCCGCTCTTGGCGGGAATGCCCACCCGGTAAATCCATTCGCCCGCGTAATCGTACATTCCCGAACTCGTCATCACCGACAGCGTATGGGACACCGCATAAGGACTGATGATCTGATCGTCCGTCAGCGGGTTCATTCCACGATTGGCCAAGGTCGCCGCCATCACCGCGAGATCGCGCGCCGTTACCAGAATCGCGCACTGGCGGAAATAAACGCGCAGCACCTCATCGACATTGCCTTTAATCACGTCGTAGTTGCGCAGGAGATAGGCGATGGCCCGATTGCGGTCGCCGGTCAAACTTTCCGATTCGTAGACGGATTCGTCGACGCTCAAGGGCCGGCCCGCAAAGCGGCTCAGCGATTCCAGAACATAGCCGGACGCATCTGCTCCCCGTGCCTCATGAATCAATGCCGAGCATGCAATGGCCCCTGCGTTGACCATAGGATTGAACGGACGGAAATCGGGACGCAAGCGAATGGCGTTGAATGCATCGCCGCTCGGCTCGACGCCAATCGTGCTCTCCACGCGGTCTGGCCCGATCGTTTCAAGCGCCAGCGCGAAGATGAACGCTTTGGAGATCGACTGGATCGTAAAAGGAATGGCGCTGTCGCCAACCTCGTAAACATAGCCATCGGTCGTGACGAGGCTAACGCCAAAATGCTTCGGATTGGCTTTGGTCAATTCCGGAATGTAGCTGGCCACCGCGCCGCTATTGTCGCTTGCAATATCCGTATGGCAGGACTGCAGGAACCGCTCCAATGGAGGAGCCGGCAGCGTGGAAGACGCAGCGGAATGCCCTGTTCTCGGCGCGGCGGTCGGCGATTGCATGTTTATGTCCTTAGGCGCGGCATAAAAATTTAGAGCGCAATCCGACGAAGTGGACGCCGGTTCGTCGTTAGATTGCGCGCCAAACTAAGGAATCTAGAGCATGATCCGATTCCTTTTGATCGGATCATGCTCTAATCGAAGGATAGCGAAAAGAAGTCGCGCATCCGGGAAAGAATGTCACGTTCAACGACGTGTTTTGCTTGCGAGGCACTGGCAATTTCACTCAAACCCGACTGCCTGGAAGCAAGGATGGGGCTGAAGCGCTCCAGCAATCCGGGTGTCGCGGCCAGGAGCGTTTCAATGGATTGCTTGGTGACTTCCAAGACACGCAAAGACGTGAGGCTCGTAACGGTTGCGGTGCGCGGCGCCCCGGTCATCAGCGACATTTCGCCAACAATATCGCCGGCCGTCAAAACGGCAACCTCGCGGCTTTCGCTTTCCGTCACGCTGATCGATACGCGCGCGACGCCTTCCAAAATAAGAAACATCGAGGCGCCCGCCTCTCCCTGCCGTATGAAGGTGGCGTGATCCGAAAGCGTTTGGACCTTGCACCCGGCGACCAGCGTATCGAGCTGCTGCTGGTCCAGGACATCGCCGAAGATGGAAACATGGCGGAGCGCATTGCGGGCTTCCTTCGATCCGAATTCAAAGCCTTCGGGAGTCGGCACCATTTCGACCTGCGTGACCGGGCTGGCCACCTTGTGACGCAAGCAAGCGCGGTGGAGCGTGACGGCCATGAGAGAGCGGGCGGCCGCAGGGTTCACCAGATCAGGATCGGCGTAAAAGCGAACCCGTAAATAGATGGCGTCCGCATCGAATCTGTCTACCAGGACGTCGGGCTCCAAGACGTGCGAAAACGGTTTATCCCGCACCCTGCGATAAGCTTCGGCAAGAAGAATGCTCCGCGCGCGTTCGGCTGGAAAACGGCTGTCGATCGGGATTTCGACGAAAAGCCGCTTGGGCCCTTGCGGCCGGCTGTGATTCATCACCGGGTTCGACGTCATCACATGGTTCGGGATCATGACGCGCGGTCCGTCCGCGAGGACCAGAAAGGTGGAGCGCCATGTGATGCCCTGCACCTGGCCATACACCGGACCATCGAGCTGGTCGGAATAGACGGTCAGCCAATCGCCGATCGCATAAGAGCCATCGAAATTCAGCGACAGACCGCTGAACACATCGCTGATCACCGCTTGCAGCGCGATACCCAGAACAATGGCGGTCGCGCCCGACGCGGTGAGCAAGCCTGCAAAGGAGACGCCCGCCTCGAAGTACAAGCCGACCGACGCGCCCAGAACAATAAGGGCGATCGTCAGGATGTCTTCGATGAGCGCCGGCGTCTCGAGCTTGCGTCTGCGGCGCAGATGCCCGTTCCAATAGAAAACCCGGATCAGACGGTCGATTAGAAGGGCCAGCGCAACGATGCTCAGCACGCCCAGCGCATTGACGATCCGCATGCCGTAGGGCGCCGGCAACTCCGCTGCAATCGCGGATCCCCACGCAATTCGTGCGATCGCCAGCGCCGCGAGCGCCGCCAGCGAGGAGACTATGCCGAAACGAGGGCCCTTTAATCCGCTACGCTGCAAATTCGATCCTTCGTCATTTCACGTATAAAATACTACTTTTCCGTCATAACAACGGGCGCGGCGCCTATGCCCTGAAGCACGCGCTCCAGATGAAATTTCACCGATGAATCGTTCGGGGCTTCCCGCGCCAGAGCTTCAAACTC
>Ga0114969_10001500_pt1 | contig 19823 bp, 18 predicted proteins | sample M_130807_MF_Meta_FD_87316 | JGI IMG/M metagenome (GOLD analysis project Ga0114969, IMG submission 87316) | Freshwater microbial communities from Lake Montjoie, Canada to study carbon cycling - M_130807_MF_MetaG | ecosystem: Environmental > Aquatic > Freshwater > Lake | place: Lake Montjoie...
AGCAGCATATTTTGCATGAATTCCGTGACCTTGCAATAGGGGTTGGTATCGGCCTTGAGTCTCGCTACCAGGGTGTCATAGGCTTGCTGTTCGGATATTTTAGCGGCGAAGCCTTCGACTGCACGGTCTGTATAGCGTATAGTCAAGAGTGCGCCGATACAGACCAGTATGAGGAGTATTATAAATTCCATGTAGGGTGGCCTTATTTTTGTCCTCATTCCTCCTTATTTAATATACAGATAAGAAGAAAGATATGAACTATACGGCTAATATCGCATCTGGAAACACGGATAAGATAGGGGCTGAGGTGATTAGGTGTTCTGTGGAAGCCGCTGCCGAAACGGCTGAGAATATATCTATGCCGCTGCCATGTAGGATGCCCACAGGGCCATTGACAGTTCAGGTGCCGTCGATGCTCTTAGCATCGAAGGGTTGCCCTGCCCCTTCGAGGGTAGATTTTGCGAAATATCCAAAGGCGGCTGTGGCATCATCAACACGGACACAGAATCTGATATCAACATATGAGAACTCTAGGCAAGATAGATTCTCTCAATATAGGCGTTGGCAGCCTCCTCCGCCTTGTCAGGCATTGCCCCAGAGTGCAAATATGGCTGGGATATCTAAGCCTAGCACGAAACAGTGTAATAGTTTCACGTATTAGTGCAGGCGAAGCCTGAGTGGTATTTTTTAGTCTGTTCTACAGACTAAAAAATGCCTCCTAAGAGGTATGCCTCCTAAGAGGTATGCCTCCTAAGAGGTATGCCTCCTAAGAGGTATGCCTCCAGGCGAAGCCTGGCTGGTATTTTTTAGTCTGTTCTACAGACTAAAAAATGCCTCCTAAGAGGTATGCCTCCAGGCGAAGCCTGGCTGGTATTTTTTAGTCTGTTCTACAGACTAAAAAATGCCTCCGCTGGGTATCGAACCCAGTACCTTCTGCTTACAAGGCAGATGCTCTACCATTTGAGCTACGAAGGCAAAATATGGCCCTGCGGAGATTCGAACTCCGGTTACGGGATTCAAAGTCCCGGGTCCTAACCACTGGACTACAGGGCCATAGGGTGGAGTGAGTTAGAACTCCAGTGTTCCGATGCCGGGAATCGAACCCGGATCTCGGGGGTGAAAACCTCATATCCTAAACCGTTAGACTACATCGGAAAATCGTTTGGTTGGCTTTTGGGGAGTGCCAACAAACTCGGATGCGCCAAGCGGGAATCGAACCCACGTTTCAACCTTGGAAGAGTTGAATTCTACCACTGAACTATTGGCGCTGATACGAGGAGTGGGATTTGAACCCACGCGGATTGCTCCATTGGATCTTAAGACCAACTCCTTGGACCACTCGGACATCCTCGTTAGGAGGGTGTCACCTTACTGTTTCGCTAGAAACAGTTCTGACATGCCCTCTAATTATCTGTATTTATAAGTCTTTATACTGTGCGTCCAGTCTCTACTTGGCACCCGCGACCACCTTCTTCTTTAGAACAGTCGTCTTTTTGGGAAGGGGTACAGGCTCCTCGACCACCGGTGCGGTGGGCGTGGGGGACACCAGTGCCTCGTCGTCCACACCCTCCTCCTCGTCCTCCTCGTCAAACGCCGCCGCGAAACTGGTCTTGGGTGCACCTGAAGCCGCCGCAGAAGGGGTTGCGCGACGAGGGGGTGGCTCGTCCTCATCCACGAATGCATAGCCACGGCCCACACTATCAGGGCGAGACACCACCTTCACCTGCTTCGCCTTCCAGGAGAGACCGCAGCCGGCGCTGCTAATCCACACACCCGTGCACTCCAGCAGAGCCGTCACAGTCATGCGCTTCACAATCAGGTCTTCGATCGGCACGTCCTTCAGGTTGATCTCTTTCTTGTCGGCATCGTAGAACACTGTCTCGAACTTGTCGTTCTTCTTCTTCAGCGCCACCTTCACCGTGGGCGGATACGGCTTCCGGTTGCCATTCTCGTCGACGCTGAACTTCACCGTGGGCTTATACAGGTTCATCTGCTTCAGAATCTGCTGAGTCATACCGGGCTTCTTCAGCCAGTTCTTCTCCACGGCCTCAGCCATTGCGCGGTTATCCAGGCCGTCGAGCGCGTCGAATACGGCCTTCACCTTCGGGTTGGACTCAAAGTCGCGCAGAGACAGATTGAAACTATACTTCGTGGGGCCATACTTGTCCTCCACGTTGAGGCCGTAGGGCACGTCCAGATTGCTCACCTGCATAAGGAGAGGGCGACCGGAATAGGACAGGTTCACCGCCTTGGAGCCATTCTGCAGGGCCTTCACCTCACCGAAAGTCACGTTGGATGCGTCGAACTCAGATACGAGGATGCTCATTTTGGGTATACTGGCACAGTGGCGGCGCGGCCATTCAATTTTGGGGGTGCCTTGGCACGCATTTTTTTTGTGACGGGTGGTAGAATGGACCATTCCCAATATTTGCGGAAGAAGATTGAGAGCGCTGGCAGATTTATAGCCAGAATGAAAACGGTTGACTCGTCATTTCTCACGCTGCAAAGACAGCAGAAGTCGGCCAGTGCCGGATACAATGCATCTAGCACACTTCCTCCAATGACGGGGTATTGCCCATCTGATGCGATGAATGCTGGGGGTCTGAATACCAAGAGGGGTTTTACGAGTGTGAGCAAGCAGTCGCCGCATCAGAACCTGATTTTGCGATCGGCCGGATGTGTGACTTGTCATGCTGTAGATTATTCGATTGTATCTCCGGGCATTGAGATTGATTGTTCTGGAATTGTGATAGTAAGTGGGGGGGGGTCTAATCCGGGACCTGGACCGGCAGCACGCTGGACTTGGACACGCCAAAGCCAGCCTGTAATTGGCCCACTCCCCGCAGACGGCATCTGGATATCAATCGCATCCTCTTCAGATGGTAACCGGCTGGCAGTATGCGATTATGTTCTAGGATCAACTTATTATAATATTTGGACGGCTGTAAGATCGGGTAGTTCCTGGACTTGGACAGATCAGACTGCAAGACTTTATACTGGTGGCGTATCTACTGCCAGTGCTAAGTGGAGTTCCATAGCATCATCTGCAAATGGACTGGTCATAGCGGCTTGTGGGACTCTTGGAGTGGAAGGGGCTTGGGTGGGCGTGTTTAGTAGTGGGTTATGGACGTGGACACAAGTGTCTCCTGGCAATACCTATAATTGGACATCGATTGCCATATCTGCGGATGGTAAGAGGATGGCGGCCTGTGAGAGCAGTGGTACATACGGGGGGTTTACAGCCGTGTATAATGGATTATTCCCAAATGGTTCATGGTCGACTCCGCTTCAATTTACTGATCCTAACGTGGCTGCAACGCAATGGATATCTATTTGCTCGGATTCAACCGGAACAAAATTGGCTGCTATATCTAATAACTCGTTCGTATATACAGGTGTTTTGGTTGGTTCTACGTGGACGTGGACAGATGTTACACCACCTGCCGGAGTATTTCCGACATCCATCGCCTCGTCCAGTGATGGAAATATGTTAGCAGTAGGCTCTGTAGTAGGCACTACTAACTCAATTTGGGTAGGTGTATATTCATCTGGTTCATGGACATGGAACACGATAAACTCACCATCTAGTATATCCGGAACTAGTTGGACATCTATAGCGCTATCTGCAGATGGCACAAGGATGGTGGTATGTGATGCAAATAATACCGGTGACTGTTACACCGGTGTGGAGGGTTCAGGTGGAGTATGGGCATGGACAATACAAACTGGCGCATCTCCACTTATTCCCACTGTAGCATATGCAGCATGCTCATCGGCAGATGGTCTATCGATAGCGACCTGTGACAGTAGTGGTTCATATGGAGTTTACACTGGTGTGTATGCATAAACTACCTCAGGTCAAAAGTCAAAATACCCCAGGTCAAAATACCCCAGGTCAAAATACCCCAGGTCAAAATACCCCAGGTCAAAATACCATCTAAGGAATAAACCGCATGCTATTATATAATGTCCCTTACACCTCTAGAAGTTCTTGTAAAAGAGACACGTCATGCCTTCATTATCGCCAAAGCCGATGGTGTCCTTGATGCCGGCGAGGTCATACAGATTGCCGCGGATTTGGCGCAGAAAGTGCAGAAGATAGCCGGCCTGGCCGGTTCAGAGAAGAAGGCCATGCTCCTTCTCACCCTCAAGAAGGGGCTCGAGGACTCCGGCGGCCTCGATTCTCTGGTCGGCTTCGTGGGTGCGTCAAAGGAGGCGAAGCAGGTGTTCGAGGACAGCCTCATGCTGGCCGCGTCGTCGGCGGTTGATCTTGTCTTAGCGGCTGCTTCCGGCAAATTAGATTTGCAGAAGTCCCCGCTAGAGATGCTGAAGGCGTGTCTGCCGGTGTGTATGTCGGCTGTAAAGGTTCTCTTGCCCAAGGATCAGGTTTTGCTTCAGGAGGCCGCCAAATACTCGGAGGTGCTTCTGAAGAATGCTGTCTCTGCACCGGCACCGGCACCGGAGGTTGTGGCTGTGGCGGTGCTTGCACCTGTGGTTGCACCGGTAGACGCACCTGTATCTGAAACCGAGGTAAAGTTTGAAGGGGCTGTAACGCCTGTAACGCCTGACGGGCATGTCGTTCCTGTTCTCCCCGGAACGACTGAGCCCCCCAGTCAAGCCAGCCAACCATAAGCGTCCCTACATCTATACGACACCTTCGTTAACGCCATCACCGTATACATGGCTGCAAGCGTTTTATCTGACTGCTCGGAAGCAGATGAGATAAGCCGCTCGATTATATTGAGATTCGTCCGCCGCATACTGTCAATATCAGTCTTCTTATATGTCACTTCCGGAACCCATTTAAACAACCTATTTGTGATCGCAAGATGATCGGGCACTATCCGTAACTTCTGTTCCTCGCTCAAGTTCAGATCGCGATCCCACAAATGAAATAGGCTCGAATACAGTTCCCGGTGATCCACCAGATTCAGATCAGAAAACCACTGGGTCGCAATCCGATATCCCAGCATATCCAGGCGCAGACACACATCCAAGATTCGTAGATTCCACGACTGTTTCGTAGTCAGATTAGTCGCACTCTCGAACGTTAAAGGCCGCTTCAGACGTCTTAGACAATCTAGCCGTCTGCGAAATCTCTCGACTGTCTCCATATCGCAAGGCTGGGTCGTATAGATATTCAACAGACGCCCTGACTCTTCATATTGTATGAGCAAAGTGCGAATATCGAATCCCCAGAATTTACCGGCCTCGTTGATAACAAAAAAATAGTCCCGCTTCACAGTGTCCAGTGAATCCAGAGTCGCCAATTCACAGTCGTTGTGGCAGAGGTCTCTCGAGAAAAACGCGAGAGTCCGCTCCCTGGCCAGAAGAAGCCCGGTCTTGAATCGCCACCATTTCTGGATTTTCCGGGCGGCAGCATGGAGTGACCGTGTAGATTGGGCTGGCACGGGGTGTGTATCAAACCGCCTGGGATTGTTCGCATGTTTTGAACAGAATTCCCCGTTTTTCGCCGGATAGACGCAGCGCTCACTGGGGTGCTTCCGGTTTTTGATATTCGCGCAGATCGCAGCGGGTCGATGGACCGTCTTGGGCATCCTGGTGACCTCCTCTGCTCGCTGGACGGAAAGGAACCCCCTGGGGGCAAAATGAAACTTTTAAGCCGGCATTTTCCGGCGCACGGGTCTGTGACGAAAAAAAAGTCCACGGTTGCAAAAAAATATATCGCCCCGACCGAAGGTATTAAACGGGTTGACCCAAAATTGAATCATAATGAGCCCTGTATGCGCGTATTCCCCCCATGAATTCTTCCACGGCATCAGGTATAATGAGTTCCACTGCCCCCGCTGTCAAACAGGTGAAGAAGGTGTCTAAGAAGTCCGAGGAGGTGGTCGCCGCGCCTGTCCCCGTGCCTGTGGCTGCGCCCGCGCCTGTGGCGGCCGCCGTGGCCGCGCCTGCCAAGAAGGCGGCCTTAAAGAAGGCCTCCGAGTCCGTGGCCGTGCCTGCGCCCGTTGTGGCGACCCCTGCGGCCGTGACCGCGGCGCCCGTGGAGGCTCCCGAGGCCGCCACCACCTCCGTGCAGGATGACGTGAAGGCGATGCTGACCCAGGCGAACACCCTGCGCGAGACTGTGGGCGCCCTGGTGGCGGAGCTCAAGCGCGTGGAGAAGCGTGTGGCCCGCCTGCAGAAGGAGGCCGACAAGCGCCGCCGCAAGTCCAAGAAGCCCGTGGAGGGTGAGGAGGTGAAGCCCCGCAAGCCCTCGATCTTCGAGATCCCTACACCCCTGTCCAACGACCTCTGCTCTTTCCTGGGCGTGAGCAACGGCTCCAAAGAGTCCCGCTCCAACGTGACGAAGGCGATCACCGGCTACGTGAAGCAGCACCACCTGAAGAACAAGCACACCATCGCTCCCGATGCGAAACTCAAGTCCCTGCTGGGCGTGAATGATGATGAGGTGCTGACCTACTTCAACCTGCAGCGCTACCTGAACCGCCACTACCTGAAGCCCACGCCTGCTACCCCTGCCGCATAAACACACTTAATATGAGTTAATAAGGATGGCTCTTCTCCTCAAAGAGCCTGGTGGAGTAGCAAAAGGCGATGGGGCACTGGTCTAGTGGTATGATTCAGAGTTTGGATCTCTGAAGTCCAGGATTCGATTCCCTGGTGCCTCCCATTTTAGATCGTGTGGCGCAGTGGTAGCACGTCTCCTTGACACGGAGAAGGCCTCGTGTTCAATCTACGACACGATCATAATCCAGATAGTATTTGGTGGCGCAAGTCGCCACACTCCAGATAGTTTCGTGGCCTTCGGTTGCGATTTGCTATCTGGATTTGGTGGCGCAAGCCGCCACACTCCAGATAGATCAGTTGGTAGAGCGGGGGATTGTAGCAGTCTACTGCTAAATTGCAAATCTCCTAGAAAACAATTATCCCCAAGTCGCTGGTTCGATTCCAGTTCTGGAGACGCCGCAAGGCACCTTGGTCCTCTAGCTCAGTTGGTTAGAGCATTCGGCTGTTAACCGGAAAGTCGCAGGTTCAATCCCTGCGAGGACCGAATTTTTGTTATCCTGTTTTACAGAATAACAAAAAATTGGCACGCAGGCGTCTATTTCATTATAGTGCGCCATCGCTCTCTTGCAACTCTTTTTAAATTTACCAGCGTATTCTCCTTTTCCGTATATTGGGTACCATCAGACGCCTCTCCGACCCTTTCTAGAACGGCTTTCCACCCCCCGTAGTGTTTTACACGAACCACCGCTGTCTCGAACGGCATGAAAGTGCCTCCCTTTGTATGACAACGATCCCAGCCCGCCAAGAATGCTGCGTCCTGTAGCATACCCAGAGAGATACCCCAGTCATTACATACGCGCTCCACACATATATCTCCAATGACCCACTCTCCCCTGACTCTCAGAATACGCCAGATACGCGGTGTTCCCATAACAAAGAGATCAGAGTCCAGGGTAACAATGACATCCGCCTTTCCACCGAAAGCCATATCGACCAGTATATCGTCTGCTTCTCCCTCGGCAAATATGTGCTCCACGTCGCCCCCCAGCCGCTCCTGGATCTCCTTTTTCAGTTTATTTGTCATATGCCACCCCTGCCAACTCAGCGAGGTAATCGCCGTCTTAACATGCTTGATGTCAGTCTCATTCAACTGACCCCCATATTCTTCTAAATATACTTCCAAACCCTTCTTCTTTTCTGTGGCCAAATCACGTATCGAGCGCCGCTCACCCACAATAGCCTGCTTCTCTTTCGGAGCAACGCCGTCCCATACACACACAAGCCTATGACCACTAGCAGACCACGAGATCAGAAGATCAAGGAGACTATCTAGGGAAACCTTGTGTGTGTAAGCAATGCTGAATATATCGATGCCTATTCGGAGTGGTTTCATGTCGACCGGTTCAATGCGTTTGAATAAGTCCTTGAACAACGTCCATACACCACGAATACCCATTGAGAATACATGACGCAGGTAATAAAACTATAATCAATTTTAGACCTATCTATACATCTCAGAGTCCCATTCCGGTGTAGTGAAGCGAAGACTCTTTGTGGGCTCATGATTTAGACGGTGTATGTAGCCCCTCAGAAATCCGGCAGATCGAAGAACCTCGACCTTACCCAACATGTATCGCCAGGCGTAATCGGCAGGAGTGTTCACACCCCGTTCCACACGAAGTGACTCTGCCTGCTCCATCATCCAATCGACCTGCTTTGACCAGAGTTGCGAAAATCGCAGCCCCTTTCCCTTACTCAGAAGACCACACATGAACAATTCCGTCCACGCCTCTGTATGGGCCTCCAAGTCCTCTGTCCCCTTCTCACCATCAAAGCCGACCGTATGCAGCAACTCGTGCAAAAGAACACGTGTGACTTCCTCAAACCGATATAAGACGACGACTTCCTGATGGCCGAGATAGGAGAAGCCGCCGTTGATATCATAGGCCTTCAACCCTCTTGACTCCCGCGGATCCACACGGGGTCTCGGGTCTGCATAAATGAGAGTGTGGCCTATCGGATGTTCTATGGCCTGAAATATACGCGACCAGAAGGCCCACGGAATCTGAGACCACTGCTCATCCGTTCCGAGAAAGACGACACGGGTTCGCCCAGGGAGTTCTCTTACCTTGAGATGAACCTTGGACCCTGGCTCTCTCCACTTGGCGATCATGTCCGCACGGAAATTCACCTCGTCGATGGGCGTTTCGATCTTTGCATATTTCTCTAGAATGCGTGTATCGGATAGCCTTGGCGAATCGTCGATCCAGTGTTCTTCAGACATTTCCCATATTTTAGAGGACATGTCTAAAAACGGCTCCTTCCAAAATGCCCGGGGCATCACTACTTTGTGCCAACAAGAATATCGTATAGAGAAACCAGTAAATGTTCCCATGTAATCGGTATTCGATAGGAAGTGAGAGTGTGTCCAGCGGCAGTATTCAACGATGCAGCCAAGCAATCGAGTATTTTTCCGGTCAACGCATCCCCTAATTCATCATTATGCTCGAGAACCAGATCCAGTAGAATCTGATGAATATCGAACCAACGGAGATTGCGTTGTAGGAATGCATATACGGTGGCCCGGATAGAAGTCACGTGTTTTATATTGTGGGATTTCAAGGAACGTGTGGATTCTATCCAGTTCCAGATGGCTGGTGCCCAAGGATGCATTGGCGGGGCCGACAGAGGTATGGGAATGTCTAGGAACCAGTCGCGCAACTTGTATGGCACCGACTCACGAACCGTGAGCCACACGGAAATATTGCCGGATTCACTGTGCATTTCGAGTAGCCTCTGAATCAAGAGAACAGACTCCGTGTTGAGAAGGTCGGCTTCGTAGAGAACTAGTATGCGATCTCCGTTGAGGACATGCGCATTTTCGCCGAGACTGTTGACAATGGAGCGAATATAGTGGCGATCCTGGAGACTCATGTGGGCCACGGAGAATGCGTTATGCATCAATGACGTCTCGTAGGGAAGTCCGTCCTTCCGCAGTTCTTCAGATTGGGCTTGTTCATCCGATACGCGGGCATCGAGGTGCCATTGTTTTTTCACTATATTTAGCGAAATGCCACGCTGGAAAGCCAGCATTTCGAGTCGTTTATGTACGGTCACCTTTGATAGTTCATAATCTTGGCATCTCCACGCAATACCCATAGGTATACACGATATGCTGTATTTAGATGGCTGATGCCAAGGCACCTAATGTGTTAAAGAGTATATCAAATTAGACGAATGAACTTCGCGATACCCATATCAAGATTCGATCCGACAAATGTAGAATTCACACAGCCATACGTGGGGCAGTTTCGTAGGACCGTAAATTTCATATACAAAGACAACGGTTTAGCATTCAATACGCTACACCTTCTTCTTGAGCCACTTCGCGTCGTTGAGTTGGATATGGTCCGGAATCAGATGGTTTTGGAAGAAAATTCTCACATACCGTGCCTCCAGAAAATCGAACAACTACAAAGCATTATAAATACACAGATAAAAAGGCGTTATGTGGAATGGCTGCAATACACAAAGTTGCCGGACCCGGAGTACATTTTGCCCTCGCAGCCGTGGGTTAAATCGGGTCGTATCACGCTATTTTTATCAAATGATCCCTCTTCTTTACCATTTTATATAGAAGGCGCTAAAGTAACGATTTCCGAGAATACCATCAAGCCGGGAGATATTATTCGGGTAGTAGTTCGTTTACAGGGGATTTCTCTTCAGATGTCCACGTCGAATACATGGACGGGGAGATCGCGTATACAACATCACTTGGTTGACCTCTATCGCGTGAAGGAGACGCTATGATCGTTGTATGAGTGCTATAGACAGCGCCGTGAGCGATACAAGCATAGAGACCATCGTAGACATCAGAAAATACAAGTTCATACCCTGCGGATGATGGGTGAAATACATATACCATAGGAGTGTATGAATAGTTATGATTGCACCTAGAAGTCCAACAACTGGTATGAGGGTTTTTGTCAAATTATTAGTGTTGTCAGGATTTCCGACGAGATTATTCAGCGAATATATAGCCCCGCCTACAAGTGCGATTTCTACAGCGGCCATGACTGTTAAATATATAGTATTAGAAGACATCTATAATATACTTATATAGATTTTACTGTGGATTGTTTGGGCTAGACGAAATCTTTTGAGCCACATATGTCTTAGGGTCAAATGGCCCCCAACCCATACGATCACTAGGTATTGACATAAAAATGAAAATGGACTCTAAAAAGATGACTATAGCAACGACAGGTATTACAATATGATATATACGATAGTCCTGTAGAGTTTTTTTTGCAAAGGGGTTGCATGTGTCCTCCATCTATTCTATATAATATTAGTAGCCACATATGGCACACACAAGAAGAAAAGCCCGCCTTGTATTCAGTGGTCCTAAATTGTGTCACCCCAAACTGATAGGTCGTAATGGGAATTGTCTATCACCTGAATTGCTAAGAAGGCTCGGAGACTCCTTGCACGCCCCGAAGAGTCTTAAGGCCGGTAGATTGCGACATTGGTTAACTCGGCGCACACGATGTAGGAGTGAGCGCTGCTGGGTAGAGAAGTCTCCGCTCGACACTAAAGAGAAGGATGATATTCTTAAGAACTATTTTCGGCCGAAAATGCCCGATAATTGGCTAGAAAATGAACGGGAATGGCTCGATACCCTCAATATCGAAGAAGTCTTGAAACAATACGAGGAAGCATTTCCGAATTTCCGCTTTTACGGCGCGAACCCTATCGACTTCTCCGCACCGAACCCATATAAGAAGGGTTCGCTTGAACGAAAGGAATGCCTGGAGGATGAGATATGTAAGATAGATCTGAAGGTGCTTGCTACGGAAGGAAAGACAAAGTTGGGTTTTGTTTATAATATGGATCCCAGCAACAAGGATGGGAGCCACTGGATCGCGAGTTTCACCGATATCCCGGCACACAAGAGTTACTATTTCGACTCATATGGAATGAAGCCGCTTCCACAGGTGGCAAGATTCATGCGGTCTCTGACACTGCAGGATCCGGAAATGAAATTGGAATATAATGGCCGGCGTTTCCAGTTTCGGGAATCGGAATGTGGAATGTATTGCATATATTTCATAATACGGATGTTAGAGGGTGCTAATTTCGTGAAGTTCTGCCGAAGTAATCCTAGGGACATTGATATGCTGAAACTCCGCAAATTCATATACTCGAGGGCCAATTGAGCCTTATGGCTTTGCGCCTTGTGCCCACTTAATCCGTGTCTCTCTTCTATTAGTATCAGTAGAGCGAAATGGATCAGGCGCAGCAGACACGCCGGCATTTTTTCAACGAGCAGAACGAGCAGATGTTGCTCGGAATACTTGATAAGAATTACCAGCAGCGTCTAAGGGCACCTCTCAATCAGAAGCAGTCTTCCCATTTGGAGCGGGCCCTCGAACACTATATGAGCGACGTATTTCAACAAAACCCAAATCTGTCAGTGCAGACTCTGAATAAACAGGTGCTTACATCGACAGCAGCCGAGTTCAACGCCTATCTCCAACGCCAAACCTCTCTAGAGACGGCCACGCCACAGACATTCCAAGAGACATCGAATCGCTACGAGCAACTGCAGCAGCAAAGGCAGCGCAGTATTGAGGCCCCCCGGCCATCCGTCCCCGACTATGTACAGCCGATCCAGATAAAGGAGGGCGATGAGATCAGCGCGATGGAACTGTTTGAGGAGGCAAAGAAGCGCCGGGGTGTGGAGATGAACGTCCAGGCTGAGGCCGAGATGGCGAAGCGCAGTGCCGGGGCTGCAATGCCCCTATATTCGGAGTTGCCGGAGCGTCCGGATCCGAAGGCTCTATTCAATAGCCCGCTGGATATGGTTCTGGCGGGATCATCTGTGGGCTCGTCAATGGTGAGATCACAAGGCTCAGGAAATCCGACAATTGCTCGCCCCGGCGTGGACTCCACTACGGCAGCCAGAGGTCCTCTTCAGCAGGATATCTTAATAAAACAGCAGGATATCCAGACATACAAGGAAACGGAGTATAATCTTTCCGTCTACAGTGCCGATAGGCGCTGGGAATTCGATACGAATGAGGGCCAGAACCGCTTCAATTTCACGGTAAACCTGTATTCCGGCAATCCGACGAACGGCGTGAGTATAATGCCGAAGGCCACCGCCCGTTTTCGCAATATAGTAAGGATTGAATTCGTAAAGGCAATCATGCCGATTGAGAATACGGACATCATTGTGCGGAAGCCCACCGCCACGACATACAGCACGGCATTTGACAAGAACATCTTCGGCTTCCCATTCATTACTTTAACCGTGGATGAACTGGATACGAACAACTTCGGCACGAACGACAAGATGGACAATGCATTTGCCATCCTGCAATATGACGGCAACTGGACAGACGATACGGAGTCGATGGGTTTTACATCCTTTATTCCGAAATTTATGAAGTGCCAGCGTGTATATTCACCGACACCACTGGCTGCTCTGACAAAACTCTCTATACGTCTTCAGCAGCCGAATGGAAACTTGGTGAGTTCGACACCGGATACGCTAGATATATCTGGGACATATTTCAGCGATACAGTCCCCTCAACGATTACGAACGCTACTAGTTATATAGACACCACCATCGCCAGTGGTGAATATATATTTATAGAGACTAAAAAATGGTTCAGCGTCTACCAGGTCGCGGCAGGTGACAGGATACAAATCAGGAAACTCAGTGCACCCACGACTCCTACGGTAGCAAGATCTGATTTTTTAAATTATATGCAGGATAATTCGGGGCTTATGGTGGTTGCGGTGGCGCATATTTTAAATGGCACTCTCAATGATGGCGCGAATTTTGCAGGTTACGCGAATTACATTATAGTGCGCAATAGATTTGCCGACCCTACGACTGGCTCTTTTGCAATCAAGCCATTTGGTGGCCTGGCGGACAATTCTACACTTGCAAACGATCTAGGCACCTACACTTACACTACAGGCAAACTCATAAATCTGAGCCGCCAGACACAACTCATCTTCCGAGTTGTAACGAGAGACTACGACTCCACGAGTCTGATGCGACCGGACAATTTATAAATGTAAGTATAAAATAGGGGTATATGAAGAGCATTCATATTCTAGCAATAGTGTTAACTGTATTTACACTATTATGGATATACCGCACTTTAGAGGCAAGATCAATAACTACAATGTCAAAGGAGGGCTACGAGTCCATGGACGCGGCTGCACACAAGCAGTTTGTTAAATCGCAAGAAACGCAATACAATAGTGTTGCATCTGCGTTAAGAGCATCTGGTAAACCTGGTGTATTAGGGAATAATTCAACGGGCATGTTTGGAACAGTTGATATTATAGGGTTTGAAGATTATAAAATACATGACCCCTTTCCATTGCAAGGTAAAGAAACGCCTTTAGAAGCCGACAGGAAATACTGCGAGGCAGTAAAGACCGCTGATTGTAGTATATTCGACAGAGATCCGGGCTTTGCCAGTAAGTGCGGAATCTGTATACATGATGGCACAAATTCAAAAAACGAACCGGCAATAGGAGGGTTAGTATTTACGCAGACCGATAGAGACTATTTTAAAAAAAATAAAGTGAAACCTTCGCCCACTGTGGGGTCGTGCAAGAGTGGAATGTTCGTGACCACAAAAGCCGAATGTGAACTATTAAATAGGCAATTAGCGTGTAGTAAGAATTCTACATTCAATGAGCCTACTGGATGCTCGCAATGTTATTCAGATTCGTCGTATTATTTGATAAACCCTTCTTCTATTTCCGGCTACGGGAAAATTTACGTATATGGAAGGGGTGTATTGACCTATAAGCAGTCTAATGACAGTGGTCCCACTACTGTAAATTTATCAGAAACTAGAGCAACCCAGATTATATTGGCCGGACCAGAATTTGAAAATACTCTTACATTGAACCTAAAGGGGCAGAAACCGGCTACGAAATATTCTTCGAGTGAGGTGTATGTGCCAGGTGATAGTGTAATATATAATGGAGGTGTATATTTGATGCTAGATGGTACAGGTGCCCCAGGTTATGCACCCGATAGACCAGGTGATCAATTCTGGAAAAGACCACCTATACCAGAAAGTTCGTATACTCCGCCACCCACACCTTTTATCATGGGCTATTTGGGCGGTCCCACGAGTAAGGGGGATTTCACCATGGATCTCTACCCGCTAGTTTTGACAGATTTGAATACGGGGAGAAAGCCACGCACAATTGATTCTATTGAAAAAGACGGTGTAACAGTCACGAAGATGGCCCCAGCATTTGGTCAGGTCGAAATGGCCTTGCAAATCAAGCCCACATTTACATTTGTGGAACCCGATTCAGAGGAAGGCACGATATGCAGTGGTTCTCCGTTCATAACGACTGCGGCAAGTGCTAAGGCCCTATCTAGCGACCCCTGTTATACAAAAACCTCTGGACCTGGCGCATTTTCCATGGAATGCTTACAGAACCTATTTTTGACGAATGGGTGTTTGGATACGGGTAACGGATATCCTACAGATCCCACACAACTCACAAAACTTATGACGGGTGCAAATGGTGCTCTACTTACTCTGAATCAAATTGCCGATAAAATATACAATATGGCGATTATAAGTTCCACCGGTAATGACGTCGCGGGGAATAAAATGGACCAGAAGGTTTGGTCAAATACAAGCATGTTTTGCACAGGAAAGGCTAAAAACTCGCCATGCGATACGGGTTCGAAAGATGCAGGACCACTTTCTGGTGACTGTATTACATATTTATGGGATAATATGGGCGAAAATGAGGCTTCTGTAGGCGCGACATTCCAGTCGAGAGCAAGAAGTTTATTTGCAACCGGTGATACAATTCGGAACCAGTATTGCACGCGGGAAGGCACCATGTCTCCTAGAAAGTCTGATGGAACCATTAATAAGCCTGCAATGGATTATTGGTCTGGCCTCGGTGGTGTCAGTGCAATCAAAAACGGTATGATGGACTTACATTTACTGGCAAATGATCAGAATTTAATAAATGATACAAAATGGGCTGCGATAACAAAGTGTTATGGTATCACGCAATCGACACTTACACCTATTAAAGCCAGTCTGCCAATATATACAGATATTATATGATGAAGCGATAAATTTAGACCAATACCTACCGCTAAGTGCTGAACTCCTACACGCGTCGCGTTTAGGGTAACAGGTACCGTGGAATGCTTAAATTAATCACCAGTTAGCAGTGATTAATTTAAGCATTCCACGGTAATTTTTTATAGACCTATTATAAAGAATGTTTGCCCGTATGTTTCAATATGGATCACAGGGATTTACGTATACACAGAAAGCCCAAAATGCTTTGTCGACACATTATGCTGATAGAATGCCAGATGCTGTCCTCACTGGCTCAGATCGCAACATACCACTAACAGCCGGCACGCAAACAACTATGGGGCGTGTAAATTATACCACACAGCCCGCTTTATTCAACGAAGATACACTTCCTTCATATTCTCTAACAGACGCCTCTATGAAACAAAAACAAGCCGAGTGCGCAAGTAATGGAGGCTACGATTCCTTTACTCGCCTTTCCAACCTAGCAGAAAATACGGATATGTCACGAACAGATGCACGCTGTGGATGGATGTATAATACAAAGGACCCCTATCAGGGCCAGGGTGCATATGGTGATTCTAAGGTTGGTCCCTATAGCACAACCGCATCTGGGACGTGGATGTGGGATTTGAATGACGCAAAAAAGAAGTTCCAGAAACAAATTTGCGCCGAAATTACATCGTGCGATGATCTTAGTAATTCCAGATATATGAACAAGTGTGGATATTGCACATCTTCGAATAAAGGTGTGCCTATAAATGGGTCTTCTTTGGCTTATCCATATGAAGCCGGATGCATGTGTGGAACGTCAAACCTAGTGATTTCGAAACCGACGTGCCCCAAACCACAACCACCCCCACCTCCAGGCACTCCGGCAGCGGCCCAGTATATTAAAAATAAATCTGTATGCGACCCTTTGCCGGGAACAGGCGGCCAAGTGCCGCGTGATTGCTATATTAGTAAGGTGCAGCAAGCGGGGTGTTCTGATTCTGGAACGCTCTTGGCTGCACTGAATTCTGGCTCAGACTCTAATTATCTAGGAAATCTGGCGGATTCACAGGCATTCAGTGTATATCAACAACGCGCGGCTAGACCAATCAATCAGACATATTTGAAATCTGGAAAACAGGCGGTAAACGATGCTCTCGGCGATTTCCAGGCGATAAGAGAAAACGCAGCGTCGGCTGCCAATCTGGGCTTGAGGGCTGCTGCTAGCGACCTATGCTTTAATATTGGTGATATGGACAAATATGACTTCTGCAGTGAAATACAGCCGAGTGCTTCTCTGGGCTTGGAGTATTTGGGTTGCCTCCAGAAGGAGTTTAAGCGTGCTGGCGGACAAGAGACTGGGGGTGTATATCCTACGGCAGCGAATTTCAATGAGTTGTGGTTACCCAAGGGAACATGGAAAGGTGCGAGAGACTATATACAGACACTTAAGTCTAGAGCGAGTGGGTCTCAGGGTTTCACGAACATGATACCTAAAATGCGCAATATACAGGGCTTTGCGAATATGGGTAATCAAACCCATGCAGTTGATGCGCTACTTGGAACCCCCACACCTAAACAATTTCGCATTCTGGGAAATGTGCCGGGTGTGGAGGTATTTTGGTTCAACCCCGGTGTAAGCGATACGCCTACGTTTTATGGGAGATGTATATTAATGAACATGCCTAGCATGGGAACAAGTGTATCTTACAATCTCACAACATGCCCGCCTGCGGGTGTTCCTGCAGGGTTCGTATATTTTACGAATCTTCTACCTCAAACATCCGATCAAAGAATTCTACGTCTATTTTCTGATACTAAAACCACATTGAACATGAACAGTCTAATGCCGTCTACATATCCCTTAAATGACGTGAACACAGTAAATACTGACCCAAGTGGAATAAAGCGCTGTGAATTTTCATCAGGGCTCTCGATCCCAGGATCCGTAACCCCTAAAGAAAGTAGCACGTGGAGTATAACTCAGAGTGGTCCTAATATTATTACAGGGTCGTCTTTGGGAAATACATCACGGCAAACATATGATGTGAAATATATATCCGCGCTAGGTTACCCGTGTTATTGCGATGGAAGAAACAGTGGCGGTATTCGTCTTTACAACCAAGCAGAATGCAATGCATTCAATGGCAATTTTCATGGGAATGGCGAGTGCACGAAAAAAGAGGGTGGATCCTATTCCTGGGATTGCCGGAATGTCAATGACGCAACGTGTGTAAAACGTGTCCCTAGTGGATGGCAGACATTCAAAAGCCCGGAAACGAGTTTAATTCAGGATGTAAAGGCACCTATGATCAAATTTGCAGTGAGACCCAATTATTCAAAATATGGATGTGATTATCCGCTCTGTGACAAGCGCCTGGGATCCAATAAAATGAAGTTTATGCCGTATCAAAATAATGGCCCCACAGTCGTTCCCGTTCTAGACTACGCAAGCGCTAACACCTATAATTTAGAGCAAAGTTATATGAGTTTCAAATCTGGCGCAGGCATTATGTCGAAGTTCTACTTGAATCTGTCGTCTTTCAAGACAATGGCCTTTAAAGTGAAATTTACAAGGTTGCCTGCGAATGGTATAAATGCCACGCCATTTGTATTATGGCCATCGTATCCCAGTGTTGACTTTCCTACGATTTTCTTGACTGGAATAGGTAGCAATATGGCCCAATTAAATGTGGGCAGTTTAATGAACCCGACAATGAATAATTCCCCCGTATCTGCTAAAATGGGTATCGACGGCCCAACAATCGATTTAGGCACGACGTATTTTATAACATTGAAAATCGATGCGAGTTCATCAGGGGTCGTATCTGGGCTAAAAGTAGGCGCTGCAAATATCGATTCTGATCCAGTGGGTGTATTAAAAGAGTCAAGTGTGAATACCTGGCCGAACAGTGCTCACTTGGAAACCACAATACAAGGGATTTCTCGATTTATATTTATAAAGTCTGACGAAAATGTGGAGTTTGATCTGCATTCTATTGAATTATATGACTATGATTTTGTGGGTGCTCCATTACAAACGTCTGCGAATTTAGACTGGCCAATTATTCCAAATAGTATTTATACCTAAAAGTGGGTATATAAGTGTATCCAATGAGTGTCTGGCAAAATATTGATGCAGTATACTTACTCTGCCATCCCGAAAAAGAGTCTTCGAGATGGCAGCGTCTTCAGCAGCATTTAGATCAGCGAGGTATACCCAGGGAGAAGTGGGTCCTTATAAATAAGACATGGGGTGATGAATTAGATGAGAGTGTCTTTGATATCTATAATCCATTTATCCCGAGGGATGGTTGCCCTTATCTATGTTGGAAGGGTCGTAGCCTTTCTTTGGGTGAAATATCTCTCATAGTGAATTTCTGGTCAGGTGTTGATGATGCCTTGAGCAAGGGATATAAAAAAGTCCTGTTTTTTGAATCTGATGTGTTTTTGAGGGAGGATTTAATGATCGGTTGGCTGATTTAATGGAACAATTGCAGAATGTGGCCTGGGATTTTGTAAGTCTGAGTGATGGAGTGGGAACTCACGCTGAAAGGAAAGACGTGGGGACAGATTCTGTTTATGCGAAGACTGGTATATACAGGTCACCCCATAATTTTCCGTTTCGCTGCACGGATAGTATGCTTTTTCAGGTGGATATTTTGCGGAAAATGCGCTTAACTGCGTTCCCCTTCCGTGAGTGCCTGGATTGGGAATTGAACTATCAGTTATGGAGTAACAAAGGTGTCGCTTTATGGGTAGAGCCACATCTTGTTGAACAGGGGTCAATAAAGCATAGGTTGACGACATATTTGCCGGCGTAGTCTTTATGGAACAGGAAGCACATCGCCGGTTGGTAGGCCTTTGGGATTGGCCTTGAAGTAACCTACGGGGGCACGCTCACCATATTCGTCTGTTATGTCGTATAGGGTGAACCCTAGGGTCACACCGGCTTCGTCGAGTTTCTTTGCGAATCTGTAGGATTTGCCGGATTTTTTATGTTCGAGGGACTTTAACTTGGTCTTCTTTGCTTCTTTAGCAGGTGCTGCAGGAGGCGCTTCTTGAGCAGGAGGCGCAGGAGGCGCTTCTTGAGCAGGAGGCGCTTCTTGAGCAGCAGGAGGCTCTTCTGCAGCAGCAGCAGGAGCAGCAGGAGCAGCAGGAGCAGCAGGAGCAGCAGGAGCAGCAGGAGCAGCAGGAGCAGCAGGAGCAGCAGGAGCAGCAGGAGCAGCAACAGCCCTCAA